>JAEEGJ010019244.1_pt1 | contig 15083 bp, 5 predicted proteins | sample 8958761 | NCBI WGS metagenome assembly JAEEGJ01 (sample SAMN16246546, study PRJNA631951) | gut metagenome | biome: gut microbiome; feature: rumen; material: RS-attached | host: Bos | place: Iran: Karaj | collected 2018-10 | reverse complement strand
GCCATACGCAGTTGCAGTTGCTCTCTGTCGAGCATAGCACTTGCCCCGATAGCGAGCGTTACCCCTTCCTCAAAGAGCTTATCGCCCTCGATAAGCAGTACCATGCCAATTGGCAGGCTTACGACCATTATAAAATAGGCGAGCCTGCCGTGGGAGCATACGACCCGGAGCGTCCTTCCGACGGAACGGAAGGAGCGGCCTCCGCCGAGAAAGGCAATGAGGAAGCACCGGCAGACAAAACGCCGGAAGAACCAACGCCCGCTCAACCGGCAGACGCTACGCCGGTGAAGAAGGAAGCGAAGCCGAAGAAAGCTACCGCCAAGAAGTCAACCACTAAAAAGGCGAAGGCGTGAAGCAATGTGCAAGCCGAGTGAATGCTCGCATTCGCAACTCGGCGCTGCCATTACTCCATGATTTACGCAGTAAATTATGAAGAGGAATGCGTCCATAGATGACTATCTCAAGCCGCTTGCATCGTGTCCGCTACAGTGTTATCTGACGAACACCTTGCAGGTGGCCGATGTCGTTGAATGGGTGCTCGAACAGGTCGGAAGGGCTACCATCTGGCAGACTTCCTTCTCCATCTCCGAGGAGTTTTTACGTCGCTTGTTCTTCATCAACAAATCAGGGAAGGTGGACGCTATCCACCTCATCCTTGATTTCAAGGCTACGCAGAAGACGCTCCGCCTCTGGCCGTTCCTCACGCGCGTCATCGAGCACACCTATCTCGCCGATAACCATTCCAAGGTGATCCTGATAAAGTCCGCTGCCGGGCAGACGGTCTCTATCATCACCTCGCAGAACCTCACCCGTGGTAATCGTAACGAGTCCGCCATCGTCACCACCGATGAACACGTCTTCGCTACCTTCCATGCTTCCCTTACCGATATCATGCACAACCATTCCGTTCCATTAAGCGAGTTATTCGCTCAAAAAATAGCTGAATAATGCAAGCAATCCACATCTCCACCGCCCAACAAATGATGTTGCGCCCCGATCCCGTGGATCTCGTCGTTTTCAAATCCGACGGCTCACTTGTCTCGTACCCTAATGTCATCTCCCTAAAGTACGATTTCTATAAGGGTACTCGCACTATTAAGTTTCTCCGCTCCAACGAAATCCGCACCGTCCGCGATGTCTGCATCTCCAAAATCAACGGTTTGGAGGTCTTTTTGTAGACTCAAACACGCTAAAAGGAGCAAATTGGCATCAAAAACCACTTTTTTGTGCGAAAGTGGCATAAAAATTTGTGTAATTCATTTTTTTTGTGTATCTTTGCAGCCAAAAGTTGCAAAGAAAAAAATTAACAACAAATATTTAACTAAATTAATTGAATTTATGAGAAAAATCTTTACATTTCTCTGTGCCGCGCTCATGAGCGTAGGCATGTATGCTGCAACCACCGTAACGTGGAACAGCAGCACCTTATCAAGTATCCAAATTTACGATGGTGGTCAATCATTCACTAAAGATGGCGTCACGTTAACGGCATTGGCTGGAATGATTGATGGAGAGTTTGGAGAATGGATGGGGATGTCTAATGATGCCTCATTTAAGTTCTCGACTTCTTTAGGAAACTTCTCGAAGATTGAAATCACTGGGAACATTAATGCTCTTGGTGGAAGCGGTTGGACGCAAACAAGCCCGGGTGCTGTGTGGACAGGTGAGGCCAACGAAACTACATGTGGTACGTATTTTGTAAATGTCTCACAAATTGTATTCACCATCGCAGATCCCACCGTTGCCGTTACCGGCGTAACGCTTAACCAAAACGAAGCACAAATGACCGTTGGCGGCGAGACGCTGACGCTGACCGCTACCGTCAATCCTAACAATGCTACGGATAAGAGTGTGACATGGACGTCGAGCGACCCAACCGTAGCAACTGTAGCTAACGGCGTTGTAACAGCCGTTGCCGCAGGAACAGCTACTATTACCGTCACCACTACCGACGGTTCGTTCACCGCTACTTGCGCTGTTACTGTATCGAACCCTGCTCCGGCAGGAGAAGTTACGGTTGTGTTTGCAGCTAACAACAATACCGTAGAGAAAACGGTTACCCTCCCGCATACCTTCTGGTGCGATTTGGGTACTGAGGATGGCGAATTGGACCGTATCATTCAAGAACTCTATGCATTACCTCTAGGTGGTTACTGTGACGCTTGGGGTGGACCGGTGGCAGCAGGTAATCCGGCTGTGACCGCAGGTGCAGACGGTAATGATAATGACTTCATCACCATCAGCGAAGCCTTCGAAGGTACGGCTACCGTAAGCGGAAAGTATAATAAGTATACTGAGATGGACGAAGAGGAATTCTACTACACCCTGACTATCTCGACTAAGAATGGTGTTGCAACCGCGATCAGCAACACCGCTGTTGATACGAAGGCTGTTAAGCGTATAGTGAACGGTCAACTGCTCATCGTTCGTGACGGCAAACTGTTCAACCTCCAAGGTGCGCAGGTACGTTAAACCTATTATAGTTCGGCGGGATTGGCTTCCCGCCGAATTGCTATGCCATTGCTGTCCCATTAAAATAAGAATATTTGCTTACAAAGCATTGTGTTTAAGTATTTTGTACTACGTTGCTAAACGAACGAGTTTATTTTCTTTTTATGGGACACTTGTGACCAATTTTGTCAAAACATAAAAAAAATGGTCTGAAAATTTGCAAATGTCAATAAATTTTTGTACCTTTGCAGTCGATTTCTGAAAATCACAAATCAATCAACCATATTGTTTAACTAAAAATCTAAAAATCATGCAGAAAATTTTCACATTTCTTTTTGCTGCGCTGCTGAGCGTAAGCATGTTCGGTAAGACCGTTACCGAGGACATCTCTATCAATGCCGAGAACTGGAGCTGGGGTTACAACAGTCAGGTCGTTAACGACGGTGACTTGTTGAAGGTTACCCTTACCGGCGAATGGGGCGCTGTATCTACTGGTTGGGATCCCTCGTTCGACCTCTCGGGGTGGGACAAGATCGTTGTTGTCGTTGAGAACATGAGCGGCTGCGCCGGCGAGTGGTTCAAACTCAAAGCCTATCTGCGTGACAACACAGAGAGCGAACCTAACCAGATGGAAGGTCAGCTCGGCTTGGATGCAGAGGACAACCAGCAACACTATCTGGTTATCGACCTGCATCAGGACAAAGCATGCGACCTGACCAAGGCGCGCATCCTTGCTGTTCAGTGCCAGCCGAACGGTGCGATATTCAAGATTAGCAAAGTGTACCTCGAGAAAGAGGAAGAGGAAGGCGGAGAAGAAGTGCCTACTATTCCTACCACTGCTCCTGAGGTTCCGACCCGTGCAGAGGCTGATGTAATGGGTATCTATTGCAACCACTACGCAACCAACAACGCTAACTTCGGTATCTCAGGTTGGGCTGGTGGTTATCAGACCCTCGACCTTGACGGAACGAAGGCTGCTTACTGGGAAAAGATGACATGGGAGTGCATTATCGATCCCGCTCATACCGATGACGCGCACGATTTCAGTGCTTATCAGTATGTCCATGTTGATATGTGGGCTCCAAAGGCTGCCCAGATTAAATTCACTGCTGAGGCTATTGCCGGTGGTAATTACAAAGACGGTGTTGTTCTTCCCCTCGCTCAAGGTTGGAATTACTATGACATCGAGATTGCCGAATGGCCGGGTCAATATGACTTCAAAAATCTGAAGTGCTTAGTATTGGAGCAGTATCAGACTCCGGAAGGCGAGAGCTTTGAGCAGAACCCGTTCGCAATCGCTAACATCTACTTCTGGAAGAAAGGTGCCGCTGTTGACAACGTAACAGCTGACACCAAAGCCATGAAGGTTATCCGCGACGGCCAGGTTATGTTCATCAAGAACGGCAAGACCTACAATGCTCTGGGTGCTGAAATTCGATAAGCTTCGCGTTTGAGCTTCGCGTTTGATGTCGTTTGATGCTACGCGTTTGATGTTGTTTGAAGCTTCGCGTTAAATAAAACTCATGCAAATGAGTGATTAAATCTTTTTCATGAACTCCCGTGACTGTGAAGCCACGGGAGTTTTTTGTCGTGACGAACAAAATTGCAGAAATTTTGCAGATTTGTTGAGAAAAATTTGCATATATCAAATATTTTTTGTACCTTTGCGGCGGAAACTCGCCCGAAAAAGTGTGATGTGACAGATGAAAGTCACCCGAAAAAGTGTTATGTGGCAGGTAAAACTCGCCCGAAAAAGTGTTAATTGGTTTAAAATAAACGACATATGTTCAAGCGTAAGATAGAAGAAGAGCTGAAGGCGTGGAAGAAAAGTGCCAAACGTAAGCCGTTGGTGATAAAAGGCGTACGGCAATGCGGCAAGACCAGTTCAGTGAAGCAGTTTGCATATGCGAACTATGAGCACGTGGTATATATGGACTTTCGTGAAGAGCCATCGTTGATATCGCTGTTTAATAATTCGCTGAAAGTGGACTACCTGACGATGACGATATCGGCAGCAATACCTGATGCAGAGTTTGTGCCGGGGAAGACGTGTCTGATACTGGATGAAATACAGGATTGTCCGAGAGCACGTGGAGCGCTTAAGTTCTTATGCCTGGACGGACGGTATGATGTGATATGCACGGGTTCGTTGTTGGGCGTGAACGGATATAAGACCAAAGAGCAAGAGGAGCAGGAGCAGCAAGCATCGATACCGGTGGGTTTTGAGACGATTGTGGAGATGTATCCGATGGATTTTGAGGAATGGCTGTGGGCGAACGGGATCAAGCCGGAAGTGGATGCGTACCTGCGTGAGTGCCTGGAGAAAGAAGAGCCGGTAGGTGACGGGATGCACGCTCGGATGCGTGAGTTGTGGTTGGAATATACGATAGTAGGAGGCATGCCGGAAGCGGTGGAGACATTTCTGACGACGCATGATGTGAATCAGTTGCGGCGCGTACAACGAGCAATAGTGGATGAGTATAAGAGCGACATGATGAAATACGCACGGACAGAAGACAAGCCGCGGATACGCGAGTGCTTTGAGTCGATACCGCGTCAGTTGAGTAAGGAGAATAAGAAATTTCAGTACTCGGTGGTACGGCCGGGGGGACGGAGCAAGGATTATCTGGGATGCTTGCAGTGGATTGAGGATGCGGGGATCATCCATCGGTGTTATAACTTGCAGATTACAGAGCTGCCGTTGGACGGGAATGCGATAGACGAGCAATTCAAGGTGTATATGACGGATACGGGATTGTTTGTGAGTATGTTGGGCGAGGAGACTCAATCGGATATCCTGCGAGGTAATCTGCTGAGTTACAAGGGTGCGATATATGAGAACCTGATGGCAGACATGCTGTGTAAGAAAGGGAAGCGATTGTACTATTACCATAAGCCGGACAGCATTGAGTTGGATTTTGTAATGCGATACAAAGACGCGTGTACGATTGTGGAATGTAAAGCGCGGACGGGTAATGCGAAGTCGATGCAGACAGTGCTGAAGCATCCGGAGAAATATCATGTGTATTCGGCGCTGAAGTTCGGAGATTATAATGTGGGGCGGAACGGTGCGCTGCTGACGCTGCCGTTCTATATGTGGTATTTGTTGTGGTAGTTTGAAACTTTGCGTTTGAAGTGGTTTGAGATCGTTAAACTTTCAAACCACGTCAAACCACATCAAAACCTCAAACTTTAAAAAGCGTCCTTCGGGGCGCTTTTTTTATACCAATCTTGTCGGAAAAAACAACCAATTTTGTCAAAAATTGCAGATTTTTATATAAAATCTTGCAAATGTCATTTTTTTTTTGTAATTTTGTAGGCGCGTTTTGGTGTGTAGGAAGATATCAGAAATCAGAAGTCAGAAATATTTAACATTAAAGAACATGAAACGATCGTTGTATTTGATAGTTGCTCTGTTGTTGTCGGTGGTGACGATGCAGGCGAATGACTATTTGGAGCAAGACCGCCACTATTCGACCCGCACGGGCGGTGCGGACTGTATCCATTTCACTATTCCGGTTTGGGCGGCAGGCGCCTATGACTACTATGCCGTAGACGAGAGTTATGTGTATTTCAAGCTGACCGGCTCGGACGAGAAAGTGGTGATCAGTCACTATAAGTCTGAGGAATACGGCGAGAACGACAAAGAGAACGGCCGAGGCTCCGCGTGGATGAAGCTGGAGAACGACAAAGGCGAGATCGTCGTGACGTCGATGGCTTCGGGCGTGAACCAGCACATACCGTCGGGCGATTGGACGGAAAAACTGATAGTGAAGCAACGTCCGGATGACGGCTACGACTATGTGACGTTCCTCGAGTTTGACTGGTATCCGCATCAGGACCTGAGCGATACCACGTTTGTCGTAGGTGTCCACTCCGTATTCGAACGCAGTTATACGCATGGCAACAGAATGGAGAAGAACTTCGATTTGGGTCAATACAAAGGCGCCGGCAACGATATGATGCCTCAGCTGTTCACCCCCTATCTCTACCAGGTGAACCAGTCGGGTATGACCGGTTACGGCTACGCCGCTATTCCATACTCGACGTTCTATTCGACGATTGGCTACACCATGTCTATTCAGGACACGACGTTCCATAAGAACACCAGCCGTTCGGACAATATCTTCATCATGACCGCCGACAGCGTGCAGAGCGGATTCTATGTGGACTTCCTCGAGTACCGCAACGAGGAATTGGGCACAACGATGACGCAGCGCTCGAACAAGATAGACATCCCTGCTTATCACCGCATCTATGAGTTCGGCGGAACAGAAGAGACCGACTCGACGCTCACCTATACCGGCAATATCGAGTTGCACTGGAATGTGAAAAACCCGGATGCGACAGACCTGCTTGAAGATGACTATTTCGAGGTGCAGCGTGCGCTGAAGAGCGACTTTAGCGATGCACAGACGATCAAGTTGGTAGCGTTGACCAAGGGAGCGGACAAAGGCCGCTACTCTTTCCTCGACGACAGCCATGATACATGGACGGGCAATGTAGATACTTCCGGACAAGACACGCTGCAAGCGAATGCTTGCACCAAACTCAACGACTTTGAGTTGCGCGATGAGAACGATCAGCTGATGGCTACGCTTGACCTGACGCTGACCGCCAACAAGCTGTATTCGCCGGGCATAGAACTCTATTACCGTGTGCGCCGTGCTTCGTCGTCTGTCTGGGGTTGGGATCATGAGTTTGCCGAGACGATGCAGATAGGTCGTCATAACTACCTTGCACCGCTTGCCGAACAGCAGGCTCCTTACACCAAGGATGACGACTTCGATATGAACCACCAAGTACATTTCTCGTTCGTGCTCGAGAACCGCGAGGTACAACTTGAACTGCCGGAACCGGATGACTGCACACTCAGCTATGTGGTTAAAAAAGAAAAAGCCGAAAATATAGCATTGGAGTTTGCGGCTATTCCCTTGGACGGAGATAAACTTCGCACCAAGGTCTATTGCACGCTCTACGACGAGGAAAACAACAAAGTCAGAGACGAATGGAAAGTAGAAAAGAGCCAGACAGTCGAGGCCAGACGCGGCGGCAAACTGCAACTGCGCTATCAGAACCACCTCGCCGATAAGGACACTACATGGATCAATGATTTCCTCAGCCTTGACAGGTCATGCAAAGTGACCCTCAAGGAGTCGTACTTCAATCCGATGCTTTACGGCTACGAATACTACTCGCTCGAGTGCAAGCAGGAAGCCACTTCCGGTTACACTAACGACATTGACAAACGCGTAGAGGCGCTCAGCGATTCGCTCAAACAGATGTTGATTGCGAAGATGCAAGGCGAGGTACATGACCTACTGGGCAGATGTATGTGGGATCGCACCGCACGGCTTGTGCTCGTCCGTTCGTCGGAAGGGGAAACCGATAGCAAGATCGAGATGATCATTCCGCAAGACAGTATCATCCGTCAGTCCGACGGCTCGTGGTTGGCGTCGTTCTCCGACGTAGCTGATCGTCCGTGTACCAACTACACGTATGCCGTACGCATCGACCAGTCGTCCGCCGACTTGCATGTACAGGATTCCGCGCAACTGCAGCCTATCGCCTTGACAGGTCCGTCGCTGTACTACGACGACGCAGCAGCAATCAAGTCGTTTACGGCTACGCAGGGCTTGACAAGCACCGAGTACAAACGGGGCGTGATGCTCGTATGGACACCGTCCTCCAACGCCGTGGATGACTACGTGCTCACACGGCGGACGGACAGTGCCGCCGTAGCGGACACGCTCTACAACGGTGTGGAAGCGATGTTCTTCGACCAGACGGCTGTGCCTAACGTCATCTATCAATATACCGTCACGGCACGCTACTCCTGCAACGGCCAATACAGCGAGAACAGCAAGACCGTTGAAGGCTGGCGTACGCCTTACGGCGAGATCAGCGGACATGTGATTATGCCGGACAACAGCGGCATGCCGGGCGTGAAAGTAGAATTGTTAGATCTATCCGACAGCACCGTTGTCAAGAGTGTGACCACCAACGCTATCGGCTACTACCGTTTCGACAGCCTTGACTACGGCTATTTGGCGCCGGTGAAGATGACCCTTGAGTACCAACAAGGCGAAGGATGCGATGACCCGCAGGAGCATGTAGAGATGCGTGTGGAAAACTCCAAAGGCGAACTGATACAAGACTGGACGCATCTCGATGCCGGAGAGTATACGTTCCCCGTGGGCGCTGTACTGCTCACCAAATCCATCTACAATGTCTATGAGGGACATTCCTCTGTTACGCTGACGGTATCGGGCACCGTATTGTGCCGGAACTTTGCCGTGGAAGTAGGACCGGATCTTTATAAGAAGTACTATGAGGTGCTTTTCACCGCGGACAGCACCGCTCAGCCTATTACCAGCAAGGACTTTGCTATCATCCCGAGCGATATGCACGCGCAGTTCTCCTACAACTACACATCGGCTTCGACGGCGGATATCACCCTGTCGGTGGACAATGCTGTAGCAACGGGCGTTGATTTCATGAGTACGAACACCGTGCGTCTCACCGGCCGTGCGCTCTATCAGCTGAGTACGGTGCCTGTAGCCGGCGCTATGTTCATCCTCAACGGCGACACCGTACATCGCGGCAATGTGCCGCTCACTACCGCTACCGACGGTACCTTCGAGATGGCACTCATCCAGGGCAAGACCTACACGCTGCAGATGTTCAAACCCGGACACACCTTCCTCAACGACGGTTATCTGGAGGTAGAAGAAGGTCAGAAAGAGTTTGCACTCGACAAAGCGCTGGATGGCGTACGGTTCTACGACCAGACGAAGGTGCGTCTGGCGGGACGTGTAGCCGGAGGAAATATACAGCGTGATCTGCCTACCGCTTTCGGTCTGGGTAAGAATAATCTCGGCGACAACCTCATGCTCGTGCTCCAACTCGAAGGGGACAACACCGCCCAACTCATCCATGACCCGGATGACCTGAGCCGTGACACGATGAAAAATGTCATTAACCAAATCGTCTATTCTACCGACACGCTGTCCGCTGACCCCGAACGCATCGTAGGACAGACCAGCGTGCTCATCGAGAAGAAACGGATCACCATCTTCCCCGATCCCAAAACCGGCGAGTATGTAGCCGACCTGTTCCCGACCAAATACAAAGTGGTACAGGCTACCGCCAACGGATATGCGACGCTGCTCCCGTCCGGTCAAGGTATGGAGATCTTCGACCTCACTAACGCTCCTGTGACGTCCTACGACCCGAAGATAGACGCCGACTCCGTACATTACAATGCCGTGTACGACCGTATCTATCATACTCCGGTACAGGTTCACCTGCACCAGATGATCAACGGTCTGCCCAAACCCGGCTACGGTGAAGAGAAAATCGAGTTGAGCAGTCTTGACCCGAACCAGCATACCCGGATAGCACTCTACCACCAACTCAACACCGGACGTATACACTACGTGCTCGGCTATCCTCTGTTCTTCACCAACCGCAAGTACCAATTCACCGCAGAGGCCTACGAGGTCTATCGCTACAACAACAGCGATGCGCAGTCGATAGATACCGTACCGTGGCGCGGCGGAGAAGTGATCGTCCGCAACGGTATGCAGATCAACAGTACGCCGCAGACCTTCCCGCTCGACGAGAACGGACGCAACAACAGTATCTTCCTGGATATCGATAATATCGAGGTAGAATCTTCGGGCACCGATGCACTGCGTGCTATCAGCGTTGCACTCAATACCGAGGGCAATGTGGTGGAGAGCGACCAGATCGAGGGATTCGTCATCGGTTCGACAACAGGCGTAGGTGCGCTCGAATCCACAGAAACTGATATCCAGCTGCTCGATATCGTCCGCGACCCGGGAGGTTCCGGTTCATCATCCTGGATAGAGTCGGGTAGTAGTTATTCGTTCAGCTACAAGACCCAACTCAACCTCAAAGTAGGTGTCAACCTGCAACCCTCATGGGGTACGGATGTGAATATGCACGTGGGTCTCTTCACCGGTGCTGCACCCGGAGGAGGTTCCTATTCCGGCGAGCCGATACAGGCGGAAAGCAAGTTCGCATTCGACCTGCCTATTGTATTCGAATGGGACAACGGATGGGATTACAACTATACGTTCTCCACGAGCGACCGTATCTCCACTTCGTCCAAGACAACTACCGTCTATGTAGGCTCGAATGCGGACGTGTTCGTGGGTGCATCTATCAGCCGTGTGATAAACAAAGTACGCTCCGTAGTGGTCATCAACGATAGTCTCTACGAGATGCGCAAACCCGCTATCGAAGCAGGCGCCATCAAGGTGCTGGCTTCCGGCGTGGACAATCAGATGAACCGATACCACCTCGTCACAGGCGAAGTCATCTCTGCCGGCATGCACGTCTATCGCACATTCGCCTATACCCAGTACTATATCATGGAGACCGTCATCCCGCAGATGGCGCTACGCCGCTACAACCTGCTGATGAACTTCCCCGACTCGGCAGCCGCCAAAGCAGCAGCCAACGCCAAGGGAGAACCCGTCTATTGGTATCACAATGATGCCCCCGATCAGTATCCGGAATACTACTCGATGATTCTGCCGGACGGCGACGGTGTGTTCACCGACAAGGTAGCCGCTTACGACAACATGATTACTTCGTGGACTGCCCTTCTGGTGGCGAACGAGAAGGAGAAAGTCGAAGCACGCACCAAAGGTACGCTGCTCGGTACGTACAGCGTCTCCGACGGTACGTCTTACACCCACACCGATTCCTACGGCGCTTCCATGGGCTACAATGAAGTACCTGTTGCCAATGCTCTCGCGACAATGTCCCAGAGTATGACCTCCGGCGGTATAGGTACTGCGCTCATGAATACCGTAGGCAATGCGATCAAGAATCTATGGAATTACAAATCGCTGACCCAAAGTACCGTCGGCAAAACGATGGCACAAGCGCTCGACGATTTCTATAATAAGGACGGCAACAACAAGACGAAGAAAACGGATCAGGAGATAGGTACCAAATCCAATGGCTGGGAGTTCCACATGAACTATACACCTGTGGCTGACTTTAACAAAGAAATCCGTCAGTCCAATAACGGCGGTCAGAGTCAGTCTCACGGCTTCACGATTGCGCCGGATCCGATGGGTGATCTCACCGTCAGCGTCTATCGCGCCGAATTGGATTCGACGTGGAAAGCAACCGCCGAGGATGTGCTCGATGCGACAGACCTCAAGGACAATGCCGACGTGCTCTACGGCAGTTATGTCTTCTACACCGTAGCGGGCTCGACCTACTGCCCACACGAAGAAGAAGAGTACACGCAGTTCTACAACCCGGGTACGGTGCTTAACAGCGGTACGCTCTGGATACACAAGCCCGAACTGACGGCGGATGCCTACGAGAAGACGAACATCGATCCCTCTACGCGTGCTACGTTCCGCATCAAACTGGCGAACGGCGGACAACTCGACACCGGTTATGCTACCAAGGGTGCCAGCTTTCAACTCACGCTCGACGGTGCCTCTAACCCCGATGGAGCCAAAGTCTATATTAACGGTGCGCCGCTCATTCAGAGCCTATGGTACTGGATCCTGCCCGACCAACCGATCACGCAGACCATTGAGGTGGAGCGAGGTACCGTGGATGACTATAACCTCAACTTCATCATGTATGTCGAGGATTGTGCCCGTACCCGTACAGACATGTCGCTGGGCGTACACTTCCTGCCCGAGTCCAGTCCGGTGAACATTGCCATGCCGCGACAGAACTGGGTAATGAACACCCTCTCGCCGCGCGACTCCACAGGCTACTATATCCCGATAGAGATAGACGGCTTTGACCTCCACTACAAGAACTTCGACCATATCGAGTTCCAATACAAACTCTCGTCCGAGAGTGAGGAGCGTTGGGTTAACCTCTGCTCGTTCTATGCCGAAGACAGTCTCTACAACCACGCCTCCGGCAATAAGGCGATGATAGAGAACGGACGTATCCCGGCGTTCCGTTTCTACGGCGAGCGTGATCCGATGGAGCAGCGCTACGACCTGCGTGCAGTCAGCTTCTGCCGCTACGGATCGGGCTTTGTATCGAAGTCTTCGCCGGTGATCAGCGGAACGAAAGATACACGTCCGCCGGTTGTGTTCGGTGAACCTGAACCGGCGAACAGCATTCTGGGCGTGGGGGACAACCTGCTGTTACGCTTCAACGAACTGATAGCCGGTAACTACCTCGATGAGGACAACAACTTCCAGATCACAGGCGTGACAAACGAAACAGGCATGACTGCAGCAACCTCGCTGCATTTCGACGGCAACAGCTCGGCAAGTACGAAAGTCAAACGTGACCTGACGGAAAAATCCTTTACGATAGATATGATGATCCGTCCGTCAGAACCTAACCGCACAACGGATATGGTGCTCTTTGAGACAGGCAATGGTAAGATAACCAAGCAATTGTTGCTCACCAGGGACAACCGCTTGCGCTTGCAGAGTGTAACAGCGAATACGATCACCGGCAATACGTCGAAGTCCATTGGCGATATACTTTCCTACGTGCGTGTGTTGTGCGTATATGACAAGGCGAAAAGCAATGTACGTTTCTATGCCGGAACGGAGGACGTGACCGACACCATCTTCGGTGACACGGCTGTTACGTTCAATGTCGAGCATAGTGCACTTTTCCGCTTTGGCACTACGTACGAGGGCGATATGCTGGAGTCGCGTATCTGGACGAAAGCACTGACACAGGAGGAGATCGCTGCCACAGCGAATCATACGCTGACGGGCTACGAGCGCGAATTGCTGGCATACTACCGCATGGACGAAGGCAAGGGCGAGACGGTGACGGATTATGCACACGGCGCAACGCTCTATCTCGACGGATGCTCGTGGAACCGGCAGCAGGGATTCTCGCTCCGACTCAGCGGCGATTCGGTGCAGTTGGACGGTAACTTGCTTGGCAGATCGGCTGTGTATGATATGACAATAATGCTGTGGTTCAAGGCAGAGAAGAGCGGAACATTGTTCCGATCCTCTCAGCAGCAATGGTCTGTGCCCGACGGCTATGCTGACAACAATTGGCATCATTGGGTGCTGACCGTCAGTCGCACGTATAACAATGTGGCACTCTTCGTTGACGGTAATATGGTGCAGACTTTCGATGCTACGCAACTCGGTGGAATCACCGGTGCGATGTATCTCGGCGGTGAAGGATTCAAGGGGCATATAGACGAGTTCGTAATCTTCGAACAAGCAATGCCGAAGTCGCTCGTTGAACTGTTTGATGATGTATCGCTGGCAGGCGACGAGATGGGGCTGGTTGGTTATCTGCCATTCGAGGAGCAATACCTCAACCCAAGCGGCGTACTCCAGCAGCGCTTCTCAGGCAACGACAAACGCGTATTCAAGAACCCTGAAACAGGTGAAGTGATCGACAAGATCGTTCCGCTCGTCATCAGCGATGTCACCGGCATGGAAGACGGAGAGAATAACGCACCTGTCAAATCGCATGGTTTGCTCAATAAGTTGTATTTCAACTGGTCGTTCAATAACAACGAACTCATGATCAACATCCTCAACCGCGACTACGAGGTGAACAAACAGTCAATCTATGTCACCGTCCGTGACGTAGAAGACCTGAACGGCAACCCGATGGTTTCGCCTGTCACGTGGACTGCCTTCGTGGATCGTAACAGCCTTAAGTGGTCGGAGAAGAAAATCGAATGGCGCATGACAGATGAGCAAAGCGAGGATCAGGATCTCACGGTGCGTATCATCAATCAGAGCGGCAAGCGCCATCAGTACACCATCGAATCGCTGCCTTCGTGGCTGACAGTCAATACAGAATATGGTGCTCTTGATCCGCTGGAGGAACAGAGCGTGCGCTTGACTTTCGCCGGTCAAACAGCCGTTGGGGAGTATAGCGATATCATCTATCTGACCGACGAGAACGGACTAAGCGAACCGCTGCGTATCGAGTACATAGTCGAGGCTGTTCAGCCGTACGACGACATTGACGAAGGCAAGTACCCGTATAGTATGTCCGTCTGCGCCAAGGTGCAGATCACTATGGAAGACGGCAGTGTGTATGATACCGATGAGCGGGATATCGTTTATGCTCTTTATAACAACGAGTGCGTGGGAGCGGCGAACGTTTCGCTCAATCCGGTAAGCAATACCACCGATGTTTATCTCAGTGTGCTCGGTAACGATAATATGACTCTCAAGCTGATTCATTTCCAGCTCTGGCAGGCATCTACCGGCAAGTTGTATGACCTGACAGCCAGCCAGAATGTTCTCTTCTCGCACGGACTTGTATATGGCTGCAGCGACGACGAACCGCTTATGCTGACCACCAGTGGCAGCCAAAGACAGCAGATCGAACTCAACCCCGGTTGGAATTGGGCATCGGTCAACCTTGACCTGACGGCAGCAAAAGGCGCGTTGGGGATTTGTATGTCGGCTGCTAAGCCATGGACAAACGGCGACCTGATCAAGAACCCCAAAGCGCGACTGTTCAGTACTTACGACGAAACGACAGATGCCTTTGTAGGCACGCTCAGAGAGTTGCATCACTCGCAGATGTACATGATCTACAGTGCGTCGGGGAACACAATGCGTATTTCCGGTGAAACATTGTCGGAAGATGCAATGACGGTTACCGTG
>JAEEGJ010019236.1_pt1 | contig 15087 bp, 17 predicted proteins | sample 8958761 | NCBI WGS metagenome assembly JAEEGJ01 (sample SAMN16246546, study PRJNA631951) | gut metagenome | biome: gut microbiome; feature: rumen; material: RS-attached | host: Bos | place: Iran: Karaj | collected 2018-10 | reverse complement strand
TATAAATAAACTGAAGGCGGGGGAATTTCAGCTAAATCTATCTGGTGGACCGGAATCACAACTCTGCCCATGAGCGCAGCTGTTTCATTTAGATCGTTGGTGAATGGACAGTTCATAAATCTTGTATGCGTATAATAAAGAAGAAGGAAAGATATGATCAAGGGTATAATATTTGATTTTGACGGCGTGATCAGCGACAGCGAAGTGCTGTATGTCGAATCGCTGGTGGCGTATCTGAAAACAATCGGCATAGATTGCGCTTTTGATGAGGTACAGTATGTGATCGGCCAGAATATGAACGATATCGCTTCCTGTCTGATCAGGCAGTTCGATCTGAAACTGCCCGCGGAAAAAGTGATTCGCGATTCGCTGGATGTCTATCAGAGCATGTTTTCTGTTAAGAACATGGAACCGATGGAAGGCCTGAAGGAATTCCTGGAGCGCTGCAGGAAAAAGGGCATCCGGATGATGGTCGCTTCTTCTTCGGATTATTCTTACCTTTACGATGCCTTGGATCATTTCGGGATCAGGGATTATTTCGAGACGGTCATTTCCGGAGCCGATTTCGTTCACAGCAAGCCGGATCCTTCGATCTATAATACATCGGCGCAAAGGATGGGCATCGACAAGAAGGATCTGATGATCATTGAGGATTCGCTCAATGGCATCAAAGCCGGAATCGCATCCGGCATATATACGGTCGCTTTCAAGGGTTCCAAGATCGTACAGGACACATCATTGGCGGATAAGGAAGTTTATTCCTTTAGCGAAATAGAATTATAAAAAGGAGGAAATCAATTATGTGGATGAAAGAAGTATTTGGAACAGACAAGCCGGTCATCGGTATGCTGCATTTAATGGCGCTGCCTACCGATCCCAAGTATGATCCCAAAGGCGGTATCGATGCCGTAGTGGAAAGAGCGAGGGAGGATCTGCATGCCTTGCAGGATGGCGGTATCGACGGAGTGCTGTTCTGCAACGAGTTCTCTATTCCGTACGTAGAGAATGTCAGAGTCGTTACCATCGCCAGCATGGCCAGAATCATCGGTCAGCTGAAGGACGAGATCAGAGTTCCTTTCGGTGTCGATGTGGCTATGGACCCCTACAAGGTGTTTGACCTGGCTTCAGCCGTAGGTGCCGACTTTGTCAGAGAGACTTTCTTCGGAGCCTATGCCGGAGACTATGGCATCAATACTTATCCTCAGGGAGAGATCGAAAGACACAGAGTGGATGTCGGCTGCAAAGACGTCTATACGCTGGCGACGCTGGTTCCCGAGGGAGCAAGACAGGTTTCTGAACGACCGATCGAAGATGTCGCAAAATCTGTGACCTTCTCCATTGCTCCGGGAGCTCTTCTTGTCTTCGGCAACAACGCAGGAGCCGAGATCGACACATCCAACATCACCAGAGCCAAAGCGGCTACCGATACGCCGGTCTTTGCGTCCAACGGCGTCAGAGCGGATACCGTAGCCGATATGCTGAAGATCTCAGACGGCTGTGTCGTAGGTACCTGGATGAAGTATGATGGCAAGTTCTACAACAAAACGGACGTCAACAGAGTGAAACAGCTTATGGATGCAGCCAAAGCGTTTAGAGGAGATCTGTAAAAATGTGGATGAAGGATCTGTTTGGCACAGATAAACCGGTCATCGGCATGATGCATCTGATGGCTATGCCTACCGATCCGAAATATGACAAGGATGCAGGGCTGGACAAGGTCGTTGAAAGAGCCCGGCACGATCTTCGTGCGTTGCAGGAGGGAGGGATCGACGGCGTTTTGTTTACCAACGAGTTCTCGATCCCTTATACCGATAACGTCAGGCCGGTCACTGTCGCCTGCATGGCCGGGATCATCGGCCAGCTGATGGACGAAATCAGAGTCCCTTACGGCGTCAACATCGCCGTCGATCCATACAAGGCTTTCGATCTGGCCTGCGCCGTCGATGCGCAATTCATCAGAGGAACTGTCGTTGGAGCTGACGCTTCCGATGACGGAATTTCTTCGGTGAATATGGGAGAGATGATGAGACACAAGGCAGAACTGCACCTGGATGACCTGAAGCTTCTGGCAACCATCGTTCCCGAAGGGGCGAAGCAGATTGCCGAGCGTCCGATCGAAGACGTCGTAAAGAGCGTCGATTTTGCGATGGCTCCCGATGCGATGCTGGTATTCGGACTGACGGCAGGAAGGCCGATCGATGATTCACTCATCTCCAGGGCAAAGAAGGTGACGGACACACCGGTCTTTGCGTCAAACGGAGTGAAGTCTTCGACAGTCGAAAGGACCTTGAGCATCGCTGACGGCTGTGTAGTGGGGACATCCCTGAAATACAACGGCTCCTTCTATGATGCGGTGGACAGGGATAGAGTAAAAGAACTTATGGATAACGCGAAGCGTTTCCGAGGTGATCTGTGATGCTGGTATCGCCATCGATCGCCTCCGCTGATGTCCTGCGTGTAGCAGATGAAGTCGGATTCATTGACAGATATTTCGACAATATCCATATCGACATCGAAGACGGTGTTGCCGTGGGCGGCATTTCTTTCGGCATGAAGATGGCCAAGGGTATTTGTCGTATTTCAACAAGCAAGGAAAAGACGATGCATCTGGAGGTGCTCAATCCTCTGGACTATCTGGAGGATGCCGTTGCATGCAACTGCGACGTGACATTCATTCAGGTGTCGCATCTTTCCGAGCCTCTGGAAATTATAAGAAAGTTCAAGGAAGCAGGAGTAAAGACCGGAGTCAATCTCTGCGATGAGGATCTGCTTCGTCCGGAGCTGGATGAACTGATTGCGGAGACCGATAACATCCTGGTCAATACGACGGCCCATTGGGATCCGGAGCAGAACTACATGCCGGAAATGGAGGACTTCGCTCTGAAGCTGGCAGAAGACAGAAACAAGAAGATCTGGATCGATGGCTGCGTCACTTATGAAACTTTTACGAGGCTGAAGGATTCAAAAATATACTGCGCCGTGATCGGAAGAGGTATATTTAATAATGAAGAGCTGGCGGTACAGCAGTACTGCCGACAGAAATGAGGTGTAAATATGTTGGATAGAGGTTTTACAACAGAAACGATCGAAGAGCTTGTGGAAGCCTGCAGGAAGGATCCTGATTTTGAGGTCGATCATTGGGAATACAATGAAAAGGCCAAGGCTTTATGGATCTATAACGCCAAGAACCAGCAGACCGTCATCATGCTGAAAGTCAACGAGGACGGCTTCATGGTCAAGAGCGTCTGGTAAGGAGGTACGGATATGGATTTTTTCGCTGATACGAGCAACTGGCTGAAAGAGATGTTTCATGTCGAGAAGCCGGTCATTGCCATGTGTCATCTTCTCCCGCTGCCGGGAGACCCCTATTACGATGAAGAAAAGGGTATGGAGGCGGTCGTGGAAAGAGCTCTCAAAGATGTCAAGGCGCTGCAGGATGGCGGAGTCGACGGCATCATGTTTTCTAACGAGTACTCTCTTCCTTATCTGACCAAAATGGAACCTATCACTCTGGCTGCCATGGCATATGTCATAGGAAGAGTCAAGGAAGAAGTGAAGATTCCTTATGGCGTGAACTGCCTGTGGGATCCGATCTCCTCACTGGATGTCGCCAAGGCCGTAGGAGGGCAGTTCATCAGGGAAATCATTTCAGGAGTATATGCTTCCGACTTCGGCATCTGGAATACCAATTCCGGCGAGACCGCAAGACACAGACACAGAATCGGTGCCGATCATATCAAGATGTTATACAATATCGTGCCGGAAGCCGCCGTCTATCTGGCAGACAGGGATATCGCCCAGATCGCCAAGACGACGGAGTTCAACTGCAAGCCCGATGCGATCTGCGTATCCGGGTTAACGGCAGGTTCAGAGACCGATACTCAAGTGCTGACCAAGGTCAAGAAGGCTACTGTAAAGACTCCGATCTTCTGCAACACCGGCTGCAACAAGGACAATATTGTAAGGCAGCTCTCTGCTTCTGACGGTGCGGTCTGCGCCACTACCTTTAAGGTGGACGGCAAATTCGAGAATGTCGTTGATTATAACAGAGTCAAGGAATTCATGGATATCGTCAAGGAGTACAGGAAGAGCTTGTGATCTTCTGACAAACGACAGGAAAGACTGCCTTTGACACAGTCTTTCCTGTTCTTTTCTTTTTATCATGGGATATTTACTGGTCATTGTTTCTTCACTGATGTTTGGCATCCTGCCGTCCTTTCAGAATATGGCGATCCTCAACGGCGCCTCAGCCAAAAAGGTTCTGCTGGTATGCTCCGGCGTCTGCCTGGCAGGCAGTTTTTTCCTGTGTCTCATAAAAAAGACAGACCTGAAGATCACGTTGAGGGAATTCATCTGTTATCTGTTGTCGGGGACTTTCGGGCTGTTTGCCACAGATCTTTGTCTCAATCTCGCTTATACGCAGATGCCGGTCGGTCTGGTCACGATGATCCATTTTACTTATCCGACTCTTGTGTGTCTTGGCTCGGTTTTTCTTTTTCATGAACGTTTCAGCAGAAAGAAGCTTCTAGCCATCGTTTTATCGGTCTCCGGGCTGATCCTTCTGGGCGATCCCGAAGCTTCCTACAGTTTCATCGGCGTGATCTATGCGCTGATTTCGGCGTTCGCTTACGCGTTCAACCTGACGATGGTCGACCGCAGTCCGATCAGGCATCATGAAACCCTGAAAAAGAATCTGTATATTTTTGCGATTTCATCAGCGATGTCTTTCCTGATCAATCTTAAAGAGCTTCAGACGATGAACTATCCTGCGGATCAGATGGTCTGGCTGATCCTGGCAGGAGCGATGCTGATGATAGGAAGCTTCTGTCTGACGAAAGGAATTTCTCTGCTGGGAAGTTCGAATGCAGCGTTTATATCGACGCTTGAGCCGATCACCTCGCTTCTGGTCAGCACGTTGCTTTATCATTACGACTTGAAAATCAGAAGCATTGCGGGATGCTTCCTGATCATTCTTTCGCTTTTTCCGGTCATCAGGCAGGAGTGACCGGGCGGCAACGACCATCCAAATGAAAAACCCTTAAATAAGGGCTTTTTTGATGGCTTTGAATCTGCTTGAGTCAAAAGCCGAGTGTTATAAATCCGCAGCTGCTACTTTTTGATTCTTATGTATATGATAACCGGCTGTTCTTCAGGCAGGATCGTCCCGTTATCATCGATCGGATTTGCGTCTTTTGCCATCTGATGAATGTATTCCAAACCTTCGGTCACTTTTCCAAAAGCCGCATAATTGCCGTCCAGATGCGGTGCGCTGTTTACCATGATAAAGAATTGTGAAGATGCGCTGTCGGGGTTTTTGGCTCTGGCCATCGAAATCACGCCGTCTTCGTGTTTTAAGTCGTTTTCAAATCCGTTGCTGGAGAACTCGCCTTTGATCGTTTCGCCGGAGCCGCCCGTGCCATTGCCGCTTGGATCTCCGCCTTGAACCATGAAACCGTCGATGATTCTGTGGAATGTCAGCCCGTCATAAAAACCGCTTTCTGCCAGTTTCACAAAATTGGCTACGGTTTCAGGCGCTATGTCTTCATATAATTCAATCGTAACTTCGCCGTAATTCTCTATTTCCATTACCGCTAGAATCGTGTTGCTTGGACCATCTTGATCATCTTTTGTGGCGTTGCTGGAACATGCCGCCAGCAGTATCGAAATCATCAAACCAGCTATCAGCTTCTTCATCGTTATTCACCTCTGTTTATACTGGATTATTATATCATTCTCATGACTGTCGGCTGTTTTGGACCGTTTCTTAGAACAAACAGTAATCGCTGAACCGTCAGAACGGCATTTCAAGTCGACCGATCAGAACGGATAATTGTTATAATAATGCAAAGATTAACAACATGTATTGTATAATTATTTCTAGAAAGTGATATCGATTGAAATGGAAATTTTATCTCTTGATCACATTTTAACGGGAGTAAAAGCCGAGAGCTGGCAGCAGGCGGTAGAAGCTGCCGGGCAGATCCTTGTGGAAAAGGGCAGCATCACTTCCCAATACATCGAGAATATGATCCAGGCCGTCTATGACATGGGCCCTTACATGGTGCTGATGCCTCATTTTGCGTTGGCTCATGCGGCTCCGTGTCCGGCTGTTTTGCGTGACGACATGTCACTGGTCATCCTGGAGGAACCGGTCGTTTTCGGAAGCCCGAACGATCCGGTCAAGGTGATCCTGTGTCTGGCTTGCGTAGACAAGGAAAGTCACATGAATTCTCTGACAAGAGTGGCCGAGGCATTGATGGATGAGACGGTTTTCGATGCCTTGATGAAAGCTTCGACAGCCGAAGAAGCCTATGAGGCACTCAACAGTTTCAATCAGTAGTCTTAATTCAGTCAAAGACTGTTAAGAATAAGCGGCAAAGGGGGGATAGATATGGAAGAATTAACGATCCAGGCAGTATGCGGCTTTGGCTGCGGATCATCTCTGCTTCTTCGTATGAAGATCGATAAGGTCTTGAAAGAAGAGGGAATTACTGCCAGAACATTCTGCGGCGATGTAGCAACAGCTGCCGCAACGCCATGCGACGTGATCTTCTGCTCGGAAGAGATCGCGGACCGTCTGGTCGACAGAGCCAAGGTCCCGGTGATCACCGTCGTCAATTTCAATAACCCTGAGGAAGTAAAAGAAAAAGTCATGGGTTATATTCAGTCACTGGAAGACAAAAATTAATATTTCTTTTTGAAAGGAGAATAATCAATGAATCCGGTACTAGACTTTATTATCAACCAGATCTTTGGACAGGGCGCTATCTTTATTTCTCTTATCGCTCTTGTAGGTCTGGTCCTTCAGAAGAAGAGCATATCTGAGGTTATCAGAGGAACGTTCATGACCGCGATCGGCTACTTCGTCCTGACACAGGGCAGCAGCATGATCCAGGGCGCCGTTGTCGATGTCGGCGCGGCATTCAGCACCATCATGAATTCTCCGGCACCTGGTGATTCCGTAGATATCGGCGGACAGTATGGAACCCAGATCGGCCTTGTCATGCTGATCGGCTTCTTCATCAACCTGCTGGTCGCGCGCTTCACCAAGTTCAAAACAGTGTTCCTCACCGGACACATGCTTTACTGGTTCCCGTTCGTATTCGTAGCTGCCGGTGTTGATGCCGGAATGAAAGGCGTAGGCCTGGTCATTTTTGCCGGTATCTTTACCGCTGTATACATGGTCGTAGCTCCAAACCTGATGCGTCCACTGGTCAAAAAGGTCACCGGTGATGACAGCTTCTCGCTGGCTCACCCGACGACTCCGCTGTCGCTGATTGCTGCCGGTGTTGCCAAACTCGTTGGCGATCCGTCGCACAGCACCGAGGATATCAAGTTCCCGAAAGCTTTGAATTTCTGCCGTGAAGTCTCCATTATCTGCTCTATCGTCATTTTCCTGACGTACGTAGTAATGGCAGCTCTGTTAGGCGGAAACGCTGATGCCGTCCTGTTCAACGGCACTGCTCCGTTCGTCTATTTCTTCAATAAGACGATGACTTTCGGCGCAGGCGTAACGGTAATGCTGTTAGGTGTCCGTATGCTTATTGCTGAGATCGTTCCTGCTTTCACAGGTTTCTCAGAGAAGCTGGTTCCGGGTGCGATTCCTGCACTCGACTGCCCGACGCTGTTCCCTTACGGTCCTAACGCGAACGTATTAGGATTCCTGTGCTCGCTGGTCGGCAGCATCGTTGCCATCCTCATCTTCAACCCGATGGGAATTTACCCGGGCATCGTTGTTCCGTTGGCCTTCACCTGCTTCTTTGAAGCCGGTACTGCCGCCATCGTTGCGAATGCATACGGCGGCGTCAGAGGCTGCGTCATCGCTTCCTTCATTAATGGTATCGTGATGGTCCTGCTGGTAGGCTTCGGCGGCTACTTCTTCTCCAATACGATCCAGAACTGGATGCTGGTGTTTGGCGGAAACGACTTCGATCTGTGGGGCATCATTGCCGGCTTATTCGCCAAGCTCTTTGCTTAGCATACAGCCCCTGCTGCTTAATACGTAAACAGGTAGTGTAAACTGTTGCGCGGGCCTAAAGAAAGACCCGAAAACGAAACAAAAGGAAGAGTTTCAAGTGAAGCTCTTCCTTTTCGTTTACTGAAGATCGGATGAAAAAACGAAATCATTGAGATACGAATATCACCAGGCATATCAAGAGATACTTTCTTTGGTTGATTCATTTGGAAACAGCGATTGCTGTTCCAAGTATGCAAATTCCACAATACAGCATGTTTCTATAAGGTCATACTGTTTAGGAGTCTTTTGTTTGAGGAAACATATTTCGTTATAATGGTGCTGTTGAGGAAGCGCATTTATGAGTCTGAAATGTGAAGAAGTATTTTTTGAAAACTATGGCCAGCAGCCGGAAGGCATAACGTTCAGCCCCTACCGGATCTGTCCGATCGGTGCGCACAGCGATCATAACCTAGGCAAGATCACCGGCCTGGCGATCGATCAGGGCATCCATCTGGCTTATCGGACAAAGAGGAACGGCGTTGTCGAAATGAGATCCTTGCAGTTTCCGAAACGGGCGCAATGGTTCATCAGAGAGACAGGCGACAAGACCGGAGACTGGGCAGACTATCTCAGAGGGGCGACTTGGGCTTTGAACAAAGTCTATCCTTTGAATGTGGGGCTTTGCGGCGTGATCGAAGGATCTTTGCCGATCGGCGGTCTTTCTTCATCGGCGGCAGTCATCCTGGCTTTCCTTGTCGCTTTATGCAAAGTCAACAAGATCCGTTTAACCGATCAGGAACTGATCGATATCGCTTTCGATGCGGAAAAGAATTATGTAGGCATGAATATCGGAACGCTCGACCAGAGCTGCGAAGTCCTGTCCAGAAAGGATCATCTGCTTTATCTCGACTGCAAAGATAACAGCTACGAGCTGATCGCTGCACCTGCCGCGATGAAACCATACCGGATCGCGATCTTTTTCAGCGGACTTGAACATTCTCTTGCCGCTTCCAGATACAATATGCGGGTCGATGAACTGAGAGCCGGAGTCTATGCCCTGCAGGCGTTTTCAGGAATGGATTACGGCAAATTCCAAGAAGCCAATGCCAGAGATGTCGATTATGAGATCTATCTCAGATACAAAGACAAACTGCCTGAGAACTGGCGGAAACGGTGCGAACACTGGTACAGTGAATTCCGGCGGGTAGAGAAAGGAGCCGAAGCCTGGCGAAGGGGCGATATCGAAGAATATGGCAGACTCAGTTTTGAAAGCGGCTGGTCTTCGATCCATAACTGGGAATCAGGAGCGCCGGAACAGATCAGGCTTTATGAAATCATGAAAGAGACGGATGGCATCTATGGCGGACGTTTTTCAGGAGCCGGGTTCAAAGGCTGCTGTATGGCTTTGATCGATCAGGAAAAGACAGGAGTGATTGCTGAAAAAGTCGAGCGGAGCTATCTTGATTCTTTTCCGGAAATGAAAGGAAAATACAGTTTTCATCTGTGCAAGTCTGCGGACGGGATCGGAGCGGATCTATGAAGTGTTTGATCTTGGCGGCAGGTTATGCGACAAGGCTTTATCCTTTGACGGAGAATTATCCGAAACCTTTGTTGAAGATCAAAGGGAAAGCCATCCTGGACTGGCTGATCGAAGATATCCGATCATCCGGTAAAGTGGAACGATTTATGGTCGTTACGAATCATCGTTTTGCGGAGATTTTTCAGGAGTGGGCAAAAGACAGAAACGATATCGATATCATCGACGACTTTACCGCAAGCAACGAGACCAGGCTGGGAGCCGTTCGGGATATCCAATATGCGATAGAACAGGCAGGAATCGATGACGACCTTCTGGTGATTGCCGGGGACAATCTGCTGGATTTCAGCCTGTGCCGTTTTATCGATTATGCGCAAGCGAAAGATACAAGCTGTACGATGCGTTACCGCGAGACAGCGAAAGAGAAACTGCAACGTGCAGGAGTGAGTGTCGTGGATGCGGACGAGAGACTGCTGGAACTGGAAGAAAAACCGGCAGAACCAAAATCGGAATGGTGTACGCCGCCTTTCTACTTCTACAAAGCGGAGGATGTCAGAAAGATCGAAATGGCGATCAATGAAGGCTGCGGGACAGATGCGCCAGGTTCGCTGGTTGCCTGGATGTGCAAAAACAGCGTCATCCATTCGATGGAAATGCCCGGAAAGCGATACGATATCGGCAATCTGGAAAGCTATCGGGACGCACAGGAAAACTATCAGGGGATCCGGAACTGAGTCGAAATCTATAAAAAACTGAGCTCTCGGAAGAGAGCTTTTGTATGGGACGACAGAAAAGAGACATCGGTCAATCTTCCAACGATGAAATCATCTTCAGCAGTTCCATGTAATAATCCTTGACGGGATTGACATGAAACAGGCCGCCTTGCAGAGACATGTGGTCGCCTTCGTAGGTGGCAAATACATTCCAGGTCCCTTTCCGGATATCGTTTTGATCGAACGCCTTGCTTGGAGCGCCAAGCGGAGCCTTGGCAGAAAAGGTATTGACAAGTCCGTCATTCTCCAACCAGTCGCGGCCGACAGGGAAGCCGTTTTGTGTCTTGCCCTGATAGACGCCCATGATACGGGATGTCTTCAGGTAGATGGGTTCGGTTCTGCTTTCAATAGGTATATGACAGTCGTCATCAACCTTTCTTGTGCTGCAACAAGGCTGCGAGAAGTAATAGACGTGTTTCAGGGTACGGATCCCTTCATTCATCTTCAGGGCGTTGTCGATATGCATATCGAAGGCCGCGTTATCGGTCGAGCGTTCGATCCGGTCTTTCGGGCCGCTCGCCCCCGACATCAGCCTCGCAAAGAATTTTTCTTTTAAACTGATCTTTACCGAAGAAGGATCGAAATCCGGATCTTCGTATAGATCGTATGCTGTCGTGCCATTCATCGGGGAAGCGATCGTGACGATGGAAAACAGGCGTTTTCCTTTGTTTCCTTGAAAGAAATCGGATCCTTCTTCCTCGATCCCATCGCTTAGGATCTGGGAGAAAAGACGGATGGCAGCTCCGCCGAAAGAGTGACCGATCAGGACCAGCCTGCTGTCATCGTCGAAACGATCGATCAGCGGCATGCCGCTGAAGTCTCTGCCAAACCTGGGATGACCGTGAAAAGCGCTGTGTCTAATTCCGTAGTCGGTCACGGTTCCCGACAGCTGGGCGTACAGTTCGCATGCCCGGTCATAGGCGCTGCCGTAAGGCGAAACAGAAGCGCTGCAGGCTTCGTATCCCGCTTCTTTCAGCTGTCTGATCAGGTCGCCGTTACGCATGCCCCAGTAGGGCATTTTCTCATTTTGCTTATCGTAGGAACCCCAGCCGGACAGGCCGTGGACAAACACGAATTTCAAATCTTTCATAGATTCATTATAAATGCTTTGATTCTGCGGGACCGCCGATATGCTCATGGCTTTTGGAGTGCAAGCATCATCTGATTTTTCGCTAAGATCGTACCGTTTCTGATTCCAGGCCTTCATGACGTAGAATAGTATTGTATCGTATTGAAAAGCAGACAGCCGGAAATTCCAGGCAGAGTAGCTTTCCTTTGGAATAGGTATCACATAGGAGAAACAGGAAATGGAGAATTATCGTTTTATTGAACTTGTGGAAAAAGAAAAAGGTTTTGAATTCTATCAGGCCTTTCGTGATGAGACAGACTGGGTCATGGGAGGCAAGGGCGACACCTGCTGGTTTACGGTCTTAAAGGATCAGTCCGTCAAAGAAACCTGCATCGGAACTCTAAAAGATGGTGTTTGGACCGATCGCATGATCAAAGGAAAAGGCAAAAACAGAAGCGTAAAGGAGATGCCGGCAGGAAGCACCATTGCACGCATCGAAGAAAGAGCCTATTTCATGCAGGAGGCGGAATGGGTCAGTGACAGAAAACCCAGACTCATCGAAGATGCGCATCCGCATTACCACTATGTGTATGGCATGGGCGACAAAGCTCTGGATGTCTCGGAAGCCTATAGCATCAGTATCGCCTACTCGGATCTGAATGATCCCGCTGCCGGTTTTCATCTGAGGTATCTTTATACAGGCAATGAGGTAGAAAGTCCGGAATGATCCTTTTTACGCTGAATCAGGATTTGTGAGGTAAAAATGCTGGATAATAAAGGATTTGATTTATGGGCAGACGGATATGATAAAGACGTCAATATGACGGATGAGGATGATACTTATCCGTTTGCCGGCTACAAAGAGATACTGGGAACAATCTATCAAACCATCATGAAGAAAGAGAACGCAACTGTGCTTGATATCGGCTTCGGGACAGGAACGCTTTCAGCAAAACTTTACGAAAACGGCTGTACGATTTATGGACAGGATTTTTCGGAAAAGATGATGGAAACAGCTTCCGCAAAAATGCCAGATGCCCACTTGTATCAGGGCGATTTTTCCTATGGATTGATCGAACCGCTAACGAAACAAAAGTATGACTTTATCGTAGCGACTTATTCTTTGCATCATCTATCAGATGAACAGAAGATCGCTTTTTTGAAAGATCTATCTGATCTTCTCAAAGAAGGCGGAATGATCCTGATCGGCGATGTGGCGTTTGAAACGCGCGAACGATTGAATGCCTGCAGGCAAGAAGAGGGCGATGCCTGGGATGATGAAGAAGTATACTTTGTTGCCGATGAACTGAAAGAAGCATTCCCAAATCTTGTCTTTACGCAGGTTTCTTACTGTGCGGGAATTCTGTTTATCGTCGGATGAATTCGATCTTACAGGAGAGAGCAATGGATCTGACCATAAGAAACATGAATGAAAACGATTTTGAATCGCTGTACGGATTGCTGTCGGACCCGCGGGTCATGCGCTATCTGGAAGCGCCATATACGAAAGAAAAAACAAAGCAGTTTCTTAAGAATGCCGGATTGTCCGATCCGCCTCTTATCTATGCGGTAGATAAGAACGGCATGATGATTGGCTACGTCATTTTTCATGAGTATGATGATGAAGGCATGGAGATCGGCTGGGTCCTGCATCCGTGCTATTGGGAAAACGGCTATGCCTCGTATCTGACGGAACGGCTGATCGAAAAAACGCTTGATCTGGGCAGACAGCCGGTGATCGAATGCGTTCCGGAACAGGAAGCGACGAAGCACATCGCTTTGAAGCACGGGTTCGAATATGAAGGCAAGAAAGACGGGCTGGAGATCTTCCGTCTCAAGGAACGAACAGCGTGATGACAATACTATCCGGATCATCAATGCATCCTGTTTTGTGAGTGCCATCGATTAAAAGATCACCAAATAAGTCAGATATCAAAAGGCAGCGGCATATATTATAATAGTCATAAGAACATTTATATAGAAGCAAGTCATGACGTATTCAATCATCGGCATATTAGCGACAGTGGTTCTGCTCATTATCAACAAGGATGTGCTGTGGAACAAAGACGATAAGATGACGGATGTCCGGAAGGATTATCGCTTTTTTCTTTACGGAGTACTGCTTTACTACATTACGGATATGCTCTGGGGGATCCTGGATGAACATCATCTTACGCTGATCCTCTATATCGATACCGCCATTCATTTCATTGCGATGGCTTCTGCCGTGGCTCTGTGGACCCGTTACGTCGTTTCTTATCTAGGAGAGAAGAAGCGTTTTGCGACGTTCATCGGTCTTGCCGGAAAGCTGTTCCTGTGTTTTGAAATCGTTGTAGTGGTCATCAATTTCTTCCGGCCTATCCTGTTCAGTTTCGATGAAAACGGAGGATATCATGCAGGCTTTGCCCGTTATGTGACTCTGGCGATACAGATCGTCCTTTTCCTTCTGACCTCAGGCTATACTCTCAACATCACTGCGAAGACCGCGGGATCGGTCAGGTTAAGACACAGGACGATCGGGATGTTCGGGATCGCGATGACCGTGTTCATTGCCACCCAGCTCTTTTATCCTCTTCTGCCTTTCTATGCGATGGGCTACATGCTGGGAACGTGCGTTCTGCATGTCTTTGTCGTCGAGGATGAGAAAGAGGAACATCGCAGAGAACTGGAAGAGCTGATCGAGAGAGAGAAGAGGCAGAAGGAAGAACTCAGGGAAAGCCGGGAGGCGCTAAAGAACGCCCTTTCTTCGGCCGAGAGCACCAACAGGGCCAAGACGGTCTTCCTTTCCAATATGTCCCACGAAATAAGGACACCGATGAATGCGATCATCGGACTTGACGCGCTTGCACTCAATGATGATACCATCTCCGATTCGACACGTGATTACCTCAAGAAGATCGGTACGAGCGCAAGGCATCTTTTAAGCCTTATCAACGATATACTTGACATGTCCAGGATAGAGTCGGGACGTATGGTATTGAAGAATGAAGAGTTTGAGATATCCAAACTGCTCGAGCAGATAAATATCATCTTCAGCAGCCAGTGCCAGGAAAAAGGACTTGAGTACAACTGCAGCGTGAACGGAGAACTGAGCGATTACTATATCGGTGACTGCATGAAGCTTAGGCAGGTACTGATCAACATCCTCGGAAATGCCGTGAAGTTTACCCCGGAGAACGGAAAGGTCAGCCTCTGTGTCGAAAAGACCGGACATTTTGATAACAGGTCCACGATCCTGTTCACGATAAGCGATACCGGTATCGGAATGAGTGAGGATTATCTGCCGAAGATATTTGATACATTCAGCCAGGAAGAAAACGGGGATGCGAACAGATACGGCAGCACAGGACTTGGTATGGCGATCACCAAGAACCTCGTTGAGATGATGAACGGTCAGATCAGAGTTTCAAGTAAAAAGGGTGAAGGAACTACATTCTTCGTGACCGTTACGCTGACGGATTCCGATAAAAAGAGATCGACCGAAGGTGATATAGAGATAAACCTTGCCGGACAGAAAGTACTTGTGGTCGACGATGATCCGCTCGCCCGCGACCAGGCCAAACTTATTCTTTCAAAGATAGGAGTCGAGGCGGATATGGCAGATTCCGGAGCCGGGGCGGTTGAGGCCGTAAAGGTGTGCCATGCGAGACAGGAGCCTTATACGCTTATCATAATCGACTGGAAGATGCCCGACATGGATGGTGTAGAAACGGCAAGACAGATAAGGTCGATCATCGGAGAAGATACGGCT
>JAEEGJ010019235.1_pt1 | contig 15087 bp, 13 predicted proteins | sample 8958761 | NCBI WGS metagenome assembly JAEEGJ01 (sample SAMN16246546, study PRJNA631951) | gut metagenome | biome: gut microbiome; feature: rumen; material: RS-attached | host: Bos | place: Iran: Karaj | collected 2018-10 | reverse complement strand
ATATTGATAACTCCATATTCTCCTCTTTCTACAGCTACTAGGTCATATTTTGTTTTTCTTGATTCGTTATCTGATTTTACAAGGTATACCGTTACTCCAGGGATAAGAAGTTCTTCACATCTTCCTGTATTCTTAACGTGTACCTCTTCTCTCTCGCCATCAATCTCAACTATAGCCACGAATCTGTTAGGCCTAGATATGAAAGTGGCGGCTGTTATGTTACTGTATTTCATCTGCTTTCAACTTTATTCCCATGTATTTTTTCACCTTATGTGCCTTGGGAATTCTTTATGATTTATATAATTACATACTGTACTTAACAATTAATAACTCTACTCCAAGTCGGTCAGATATGCGGCCACTTTTTACATTCTCATCAGTTGCTACGCACTCTTTTACAGCATCCATAAGAAACTTAGTTTCAAATTTTGATGCCTGCTGCATATACTTATCAACTATGAATGGAGCCATTCCCATCTTCTTAGCAATATCCGGTTTTGAATATCCATTATTTCTAAGGTCTTTTACCTGAAGTATCATATTGAACTGTCTTGTAAGAAGGACCAATATCTTCATAGGTGGCTCTTTAAGTGATAAGAGCTCGTAGTACATATTCAGTGCCTTCTGTCTTGCCTTAAGACCTATAGCCTCAAGCATAGCAAATATATGATCAGACAGTCTTGTTGTTACAATAGCATCTATATCTTCGTTAGTTATGTACTCTCTTCCCTCTGTGTAAGAAAAGAGTTTCTCTAACTCATTCTTTATATTGCTCATATCAGAACCTGTCTTAGCAAGTAAATAGGCTATAGACTGGGCTGATACCTGCTTGCCCTCCTGACCTATTAATTTTTTAATCCAGAGGGTTAATGTATTATCGTCCTGAGTTTTGAATTCTACGGCATTGCCCAGGTCTTTAACAATTTTATAGAACCTGTTTCTCTTATCAACCTCATCTTCTACAAAGATAAATCTTGTAGATTCTGGTATACCCTGCTTGAAATAGTCGCAGAGTTCATCACTCCCAGTTTTAAAGAAGCCGCTATATTTGATTAATATAGTTCTGTATTCTGCAAAGAAAGGAAGAGTATCTGATATAGATATAATCTCTCTTGCCTCAATATCCTTACCTTCGAAGATGTTGTAGTTCATAGTATCTCCGTCGGTAACCATAGCTTCTAAGAGCTTACCCTTGTAAAAATCTCTTAGGTAAACCTCTTCGCCATATAGCAGATAGGCCTGCTTTAATCGGTTGTCTTTTATATCATTAAGTATGGTTTTCATCTTAAGCCCATAACCGCCTAGTTTGCGTAGTATATCAATATACTATTATAGCAATATTTCATGTATTTTTCTAATTTTTTACGGATTAGATTACAGGCTTCACTTAGGGTTTATTTATTAATAATCTAATCTTGATTGCTTAACATATGTTTAACGATTTTTAACGGGATTATCGCACGGTATAGCCTCCTGTTTTGTCCACACTTATCTCGATGCAGCCAAGCTGGCTTGTTTGGAATATAGTGGCTTGGATATCTGTTAGAGTGTCTATAGTTTCTTTGTTTGGATGGCCATATTTATTATTTTTGCCAACACTTATTACTGCTATATCAGGCGATAAAATTTCTGCAAATGCCTTGCCGGTTGATGTTTTTGAGCCGTGGTGACCAACTTTTAGTATGTCAATTTTGTAATCCCCAGCGCACACTTCCCTGCGGGCTACGCCTCCCAAGTATTCCATGATATCCTCTTCACTTTCTGTAGTAGCATCACCTGTTAAAACCATAGAAAAATCTTTGTATCTAAGGATAAAAACTTCTGAGTAAGCATTCACATCATCATATACTTTTCCTTTAACCGGATTGATACATTCTAAAGAAAGATCTTTATAAGTAAAGCTATCCCCTTGAGATACATAAGCTATATTTATTTTTCTAGATTCAATTAGGCTTATAAGTTCCTCTGCATCACTTTCTATAGTTGCTGATGCCGGAAGCACCACAGTACCAATGGATATGTCCATCTTACCTTCTTCGCTAAGCATCTCTTTTAATCCGCTAATATGATCTGAGTCTGGGTGGGATATAAACCAATAGTCGATATGACTGATACCCTTTGATTTTAGAAAAGGCAAAAGCTGATATTTTGCCAGATTGTTTTTAGAGGAAGAGCCTCCGTCTATCATATAAGTTTTAGAATTATATTCTATACATAAGCCATCTCCCTGCCCAACGTCTATAAGAGAGATTTTAAAGCCCCGCCGTACTGGAATCAGCAATATAAGTGCTACGCATATAAGAATAAATTTTACTTTAAACTGATTCCCTAATATAAACGTCTTAATCTTTTGTCTTAGCTTAGTTTTTGTCTTATCAACACCTTCCCGCGCTTTATTATTCGACTTTGCCCCTGTCTTGCTGTCCTCTATGCGCTTACGAATATTCCAACAATTAATCAACAAGATAAATCCACATATAAAATAAAAGACAACAATCTTCCAGGCTGAAGGTTTTCCAAGAATAATACTGCTAAGTGGGAAACCATTTATAAACTTACATATATGTTTATAGAACCATAAAATCACATGACAGGGATAAGACAAAATCTTAAATATGGTAACTGCCACGCCAGCACCCTTAGCCGCATGTCCGCTAGATGCGATGGCTACCTGCCCGCCCGCGGTGATGGCCGTCAAAGCACAAATTAGTTCACAAAGTAAACAAACCACTATTGCTATTCCAAGCAAGAAACTCATAAGTGGCACGATTATAATATTAAGAATTATGCTGTATAGTGGAAATTCATAGTAGTAATAAAGGACAACCGGCAAAGTAAAAAAGCTTACCGAAAAGCAGGCCATAAAACAGTTTCCAAGTCCTACCACCATCTGCCCCAATGTTATAGAAACTGTCTTTCTTCCAAGGCAGAATATCTTAGCTATTAACCCTTTAGAAGATATAACCTCCACATAACCAAAGGGTACCTTATCTATCTTATCCTTGCTTATATATAAACACCTTGAAAAGACAGCAATCCCAAACACTGCTAAGAACGACAGCCAAAATCCTGCATATAAAACAATATAATTATTCTGAAAAACTATAACCGCTCCTGCCAGGCATAGAGCCGTAATAATATCATAGGACCGCCTAAGTTCAAAACTAAGCATAACCAGTCCAAACATAATTATGGCCCTAAGAGTTGAAGTTCCCATACCTGACATAAGGCCAAAATTAACCATAACAAATACAGCTATACTTGTCCTAAGCCATACTGGAATCCCCATCCTCTTTAGCAAAGAATATAAACACATACCAATAATACTTATATGAAGTCCGCTAATACTAAGGATATGACTTATACCACTTTCCTGATATAGAGCCTTAATATCCTTGTCTATACTAGACTTATCTCCAAGCATCATGGTCTTTATTATTCCTGCGTCCTCTTCATTAAATAAGACTTCTATGGTAGATGCCAGGCCATTTCTTATACTTCTTAAGCCTTCCAGATAAGAGTTATAACTGGAGCTAACAGCATTTATCCTGGCATTTTTAAGCGAGAAGTTGTAGCCCTTTATAAAATAATAAACATATAAATCAAACTCTCCCGGATTGGTAGCGTGGCTAAAACTTCCCACCTTTCCTTCTATTTCCACATAAGAACCAAGCCTAGGAAGTTCGCCTTCCTCGGCCAGATAACAAATAGCACCATATTCTTCTTTAGTAGTAAAATCAGCTTCGTTACAGAATGTAACGTCACTTAGGTAGATTACCTGATTAGTCTCATCTTTGTCGGCGACCCAGCCCTGAATCTTAATATAATTCTCAGCTGGAAGAGGTTTATCCGGTATGCCTCTAATATGAACCCGGATAAAAACTATCGCCACATAGATAAGACAGGCATAAGCCAGAGGTCTTCTCATAACATCCCTGCCTATCAAATATTTTAAGCACGAGCCACTAGCAACTAACTACTGGCTCACACCTTCATTAACAACCATATCAAGGTTACGTTCATACAGTGTATTAAGGTCCATAACCTCTCCGTATACTCTTGAAGATTCGCCATTAATAAGTATCTGAACCTTGTTAATATCGCTTATCTCTGAAAGAGAATTAACAAGAGCATATATAGTAACTTCTGGTCTAACACCTTCAACTGGTGTCATGAACTCTTCTGAAAGATCTACATAGCAGATTCCATCAGTTGTAGTTACAGAATTGATTCTTGTGTCTGGATTAATAACAGCCTGTATATCGCCATCCTTAGGTCCCTTTATAAGTTCTTCTACAACAACCTTCTCAAGAGAGTTGTTGGTATTATATCTTACTGTTCTTGTTGTGTGGTCAAGGTACTGACCATCAAGTGTTGCAAAGTAGAGCTGGAAGATAGCTTCTGTATAGTTATTAATTTCTTCGCCCTCATTATCAAGGAACATATCAGCATTCATACTACCTACAGGATTGCCATAAGTATCTTCAAGAGGAACACTCATAATAGTTATAGAAACCCCATCAACTCCATTAACCTGAGTAAATGTCCTAACAAGAGCTGCTCTTATAAGTATCTCATCTGTTGGTGAAAGATTGTAATAACCTGCATCCATGTTAATAGTAGCCTGTCCATTATCAACATATACGCCTACAATATCGCTTCCAAGAGACAGTGGGGATACACGGTCTATACTTTTTGAAGACTTATGCATCTGCTCTATAACTTCCTGAATAATCATTCCCTGGTCCTTAGACTTTGGTATAAACTCAGATGTTTCCAGTCCAGTGTGGTTTTTGTTCAGGTAAGAGATTTCAACAGCATTGACACTGTTATCGTCACCTTTTTTCTTTCCACAGGAGGCGAGTGTCAGACAAAGAAAGCTGACAAGAAGAAGCATCAGTATTCGATTTTTGTTTCTAAACAACCTAATCATATGCCTTCTATCCAATATAAGTAATTGGGAATCTTACGGTAAATGTTGTACCTTCTCCCATAACACTTTCAACCTTAATAGAGCCTCTGTGAAGAAGGAGTATCTTTCTTGTAATAGGAAGTCCAAGTCCTGTACCACCTATCTCCCTAGAGTGTGACTTGTCTACTCGGTAGAATCTCTCAAATATATGCTCTCTTGCATCCTCAGGAATACCTATACCCGAGTCGCTAATAACTATAGTTACAAACTGATGGTCCGCATCAAGATTAACCTTAACCCAGCCAGGTCTACGGTTATACTTAATACCATTTTCAATAAGATTTGTAAGCGCCAGAGTCATCTTAACTTCATCTACAGAAGCTGTAACTTCTCTGTTACTTTCAAACACAAGATCAGTTTCTTCTTTTCTTGCAATAGGTCCAAGGCGCTTTAAGATACGCTCAAGCATGGCATTGACACTAACACTTTCAATAGTGAGGCCCCCATCCTTGTTGTCCATCTTAACAAGAGTAAGAAGGTCAGAGATAATAGTATTTTCTCTATCGATTTCCTCAGAAATATCCTGCATGAATTCTTTATATACTTCAATCGGTGCGTCTTCCTGCATGTTAAGAGAGTCTGCAAGAACCTTGATAGAAGTCATAGGAGTCTTAAGCTCATGAGACACGTTACTAACGAATTCCTGTCTGGATTCGTCAAGAACTCTAAGCTTTGACTGAAGTTCATTAATAGCTGCTGCTATCTCTTCTGTTTCCTGATATTCCCTGGAAACAATAGATGTATCTTCATATGATGCAGCATCCCTGATTTTGGTTGTAATACGAGTGAGTGGCATAGTCATAATATATGACGTAAAGTAAGCCGCTGCTATTATAAGACACATAAGGATAATCTCTATGATAATTGATGATCTGTTGAGTGCCCTTCTATTAGAATCGATATCTGCCGTAGAAACACTTATAAGAATTACACCAACAACATCCTGTGAGTTAATGTTCCTGATAGGTACGCCTATCTCAATAAATCCGTTAACCTCGTCAATATTAGATACAGTCTTACCTTTGTAGCACTGCATAACCTCATCAGCAATCATATATTTGCCTATACTGATTCCGTTAGTATCCTGTTTAACTTTGAAATTGCTGTCCATGATAAGGACACGACCACCATATAATGATGACATCTGATTAAGCTCTGCGTTAATAACTTCGCTAGAGCTGTCCACCAGGTAGTTATATGCCAGCAGATGGTTAGAAAGAACCTTCATCTGGCTTGTAACTTCAGAAGTCTTTATATCTATAGCATTGTCCATATAGGTAGATATAACATTTCTTCTAACAAGTTCGCTGGATATAATACCAATTAGAATGATTATAAGAAATATTCGAAACCTGTAGCTTCGAAAGAATTTTTTCATAAGATGTAACTATCCTCTGTAGAAATAACCTACGCCCCACTTTGTCTGAACATACTTTGGTTCTGATGCATTGACCTCAATCTTCTCACGAAGACGTCTGATATTAACATCAACTGTTCTAACATCACCCTTGCTGTCACTTCCCCAAACGATTTTAAGAAGTGCATCTCTTGAATAAACCTTGCCAGGGTTAGTAACAAGAAGTTCAAGAACATCATATTCCTTGGCAGTAAGGTTAATCTCATTGTCCTTAACATAGAGTCTTCTGTTCTCTCTATCAAGAACTATATCACCTGTTCTAATAATTGACATATCGCTGCCACGTTTCTTATTAAGGCCTTCATTTCTTCTGATGATAGCCTTGATTCTAGCCTTAACCTCAAGCATGTTAAATGGCTTGGTTATATAATCATCTGCACCATTCTCAAAGCCAAGAATCTTGTCCATATCATCGCTCTTAGCTGTAAGCATGATAATAGGTACATCAGAGAATTCTCTAACTCTCTGGCAGACCTCTGTTCCTGTCATACCAGGAAGCATAATATCAAGAAGAACCACACAGTATGTGTTATTCTCTATCTTCTCAAGTGCTTCGATGCCGTCATATGCAACATCTACTTCTATATCATCCTGTTCAAGGCTGTATTTAAGGCCTTTTACAATAATCTTCTCGTCATCTACTACAAGTACTCTTCTATTCATGATTTATCCTCTATATGGCAATTCCTGCCACTCCCGCAGTCCACAAGGTCAGCTTCATCCCCCGTTTGCCGTAATCTGATCCTTGATGGAATTATATGTTGCTTCTTTTATTCCAGATACATTCATGATGCCTTCTGGACTGTCAAATACTCCGCCGCCATCTCTATAAGAGATAATAGCCTGCGCCCTTGTTTCCCCTATACCGCTGAGCTTCATAAGCTCATCTTTGGTTGCCAGATTAATATCAAGCTTACCATCTTTGTCATAATGACTCATAGGTGCTGCCGCTTCCTGACTTACCGCCATCATAGCAGCCTCCTGCTTGGTTGGAACGATATACTGCGTTCCGTCTTCAAGAAGACCAGCAAGATTAAGATAATCTTCCTTTGCATCCTCTCTAAAACCACCGGCAAGTTCTACAGCATCATATAATCTGCTGCCACTTTCCAGTTCGTACACCCCCGGCATATTAACCGCTCCGCTTATATGTACATATACATAGGATACCTTAGAATTCTCTGCTGAATCATCTGCCCCGGTAACCTCCTCCTGGGCATCAGAAGCGTTTATAGAGACACTATCCGATGAAACAAGCGTGGGCTTATCATTACCGCACCCAATAAGAAATAACATAAGTAATGCAGAAAACATTACTTTAAGAATATTAATTTTCATATATTTTCCTCCAATATTCTTGGGGAAAATAATCTCAGACTTTAAGTATAAAATATTTTAAGATAAGTAAATCCCAATTTCAATATTTAAAATTACAAATCTAAGGTAAAATAACTAACTCTATATGTTAATTCTTAAGCTTATCATTAAGGTCTTTTAAGGTCTTTTCTACGTCAGCCCCATCCCAGATAAGCATATATGCATTTTCAAGTTCTATCCAGTAGCTGCTGAATCTTCTTATCTTTGGAAGTGGTTTTGATACTTCGTATGCCTTCTGCACTTTCTCAAGATTAGTTCCATCTGTGAACTTTCTTATACATGAAACCTTACCACTTCTATCATATAAGCTGCCAGCTTCATCATTAGTAAGATATCTGGCAAATGCCTTCGCATCATCAGCATGCTTAGAGTAACCATTAACAAATACTGCGCTTGTTGTAGATAAGCCTCCAGCAACGTGGTCTTTATCAATACCCGGAAGAGGAGCTATACCATATTCGCAGTCAAATTTGCCTTCAGCTTTAGCATGCTCCAAAGTAGCAATTGCATCACTTGTAGCAATAGTAAACAGAGTTTTACCCTCTACAAAGTCATTGATAACATTGCCGTAAGAACTACTCTTAGTATCAATATAGAAGAACTGGTTAAGATTCTGATATACCTGAAGGCAGGCTATAGCATCATCATTACATATATCAAGCTTCTTCTCATCATCACCGCAGCTACCGCCTACATTCATATAGGCACCTGCAAAGAAGTAGTTATAAAAGATATCTGTTACATCCCAAATAAAGATATTATCTACTTCTTCTGGAAGTTCACATTCCTCAGCCATAGTGAGAATATCTGCTATTGATGATGGAACCTTCTGGTCCATCTTATCAAGATAAGTCTTGTTATAGAGAAGGTATGCTGTCTCAAAATAGAAAGGGTAGCCGTATATATTGTCATTATAGCTAACAGCATTGACCGCAGTTTTAGAGTATGAAGCCTTGTTTTCACTAACATCATCCCTGCTAACCTCTTCTGCAATTCCTAGAGCTACGTATGATTCGATATTTTCTGTACCAGCTATATAAAGATCTGGCATATCACTTCCATCCTCAGAAGCTTCGCAAATATCTTCAGTATACTCAAGACCACTATGAAGAACAGGGACAACTCTTACCCCTGTGTTTTCGTAAAAAGAAAGCGCTGCTGAATTAATGTAATCAGTCAGCGCTTCATCTGTATACCATATATTTATAGTTGTAGTTTCATTCTTAGATGCGCCACTGCCGCCATGTCTATAGTAACCAAATACAAACACTGCAGCTACTGCCAGGATGGCGAAGATAATTTGTGGAGCTACTTTCTTTTTCATATGTATACCTGTTTCTTAGATGGTTTATGAGAGGCTCTTCTTAAGAATCTCAATCATCTCGTCAACATTATCCTTTGTAATAATAAGTGGTGGCATAATACGGATAATATTAGTACCAGCATTGATAAGTACAAGACCATTATCAAGTGCCTTACTAATAATATCAGCTACAGGCTTGTTGAACTCAAGTCCCTGCATAAAGCCCTTACCACGATGGTCTACGATATCTGGGCATGAAGCCTTAACTTCTTCAAGACGTTCATATAAATATTTAGAAACTTCTTTAACATTATTTAAAACGTCAAGTTTTTCGAATAATTCAAATACCTTACAGATAGCAGCACCTGCAAGTGGGTTGCCGCCGTATGTTGTACCATGATCACCAGCTACAAGGGAGTTTTGCGCAACCTTCTCAGTCATCATAAATGCACCAACAGGAACGCCACATCCAAGAGCCTTGGCAGATGTCATAACATCAGGCTTAACTCCGTAGTCCTGCCAAGCAAACATAGTACCTGTACGTCCCATACCGCACTGAATCTCATCAAGTATAAGAAGGATATCCTTCTCATCACATATCTTACGAACTTCCTGTAAGAATGCCTTGTCTGAAGGATGAATACCACCTTCACCCTGAACTGTTTCCATGATGATAGCACAAGTCTTATCCGTAATCTGAGCTTTAACACTATCGATATCATTAAGATTAGCAAACTTAATATTGCCAATCATAGGCTGAAATGCCTCACGGTACTTAGGTGTACCAGTTACTGATAAAGCACCCATAGTACGTCCATGGAATGAATGCTCCATAGCAATAATTTCATGGTCAGTACCCCCATCTTTATGATAAGCGTATTTACGCGCTGTCTTAATAGCACCTTCAACTGCTTCTGCACCGCTGTTTGTAAAGAATACTCTATCCATACCAGATACTTCTTTAATCTTCTTAGCCGCTTCTATAGCAGGAACATTGTAATAATAGTTCGATGTGTGAACTATCTTATCAATCTGTGCCTTAAGAGCATCATTATATTCTTTATTGTTATAACCAAGAGCGAATACACCGATACCTGATACAAAATCAAGATATTTCTTACCGTTCATATCATAGAGGTGAACTCCATCGCCGTGGTCAAATACTACCTGATAACGGTTGTATGTGTGAAGAAGTACGCTTTCTGCTTCGTCTATATATTCTTTCATTAAATCTGCCATAATAATAGTCCTTTCCATTCCTTGTAAGCCGTCATATAACTAACTGGTTACATGGCGCAGCCTGATTAATTATTGTCATCATCTGCGACGATAGCTGTTCCGATACCATTCTTAGTAAATATTTCAAGAAGTAAGCAATGTGGAACTCTTCCGTCAAGGATATGGACTCTATGAACGCCGTTCTTAATAGCTGATGTGCAGTTATTAAGCTTCGGCAACATACCTCCTCCAATTATTCCGCTTGAGATAAGCCCGTCAGCATCTGATGCTGTGATTCTTGAGATAAATGAAGACTTATCTTCGATGTCCTTGTAAAGTCCTTCAATATCTGTAAGGAATACAAGTTTGTCAGCACCTACAGCCTTAGCTATAGCACATGCTGCATCGTCAGCGTTAATATTGTATGTATCGTAATTATCATCAAGACCTATAGGAGCAACAATTGGAAGGAAGTCCTGGTCAAGAAGATCATATAAAATCTTGGCATCAACATTCTTCACATCTCCTACAAATCCGATGTCTTTACCATCTGAATATTTCTTTTCTACGTTAAGAAGGCCGCCGTCTTTACCTGTAACACCAACTGCCTTAACACCAAGTTCCTGAACCATAGTAACAAGTCTCTTGTTAACCTTGTTAAGAACCATCTCAGCAATTTCCATAGTCTCTGCATCTGTTACACGAAGACCGTTGATAAACTCTGCTTCTTTACCAACCTTATTAACCCATTTGCTGATTTCCTTACCACCACCATGAACAATGATTGGCTTGAAACCTACAAGTTTAAGAAGTGTCACATCCTTGATGACATTCTTCTGAAGTTCTTCATCAGCCATAGCTGATCCGCCGTATTTAACTACGATAATCTTTCTGTTAAATCTCTGTATATATGGGAGAGCTTCTATAAGAACCTCAGCTTTTCCAAGTACTTTGTCCATTTCTTCCTGTGTCATCATTTATCTCCTGTTTCATATAAATCTCCCGCCAAGTATACCTGGGAGGGGAGAGCCGCGGTGGCGGCTATTCGCTTTTTTTGCGAAAAAAGGCTTTATTGCACTAGTCACACATAATTATGTTGGCCAGTATTCTTCTGCGGTTATGATCTATAATCCGCGTTGATTTTTACATAGTCGTATGTAAGGTCGCAGCCCCAGGCTGTAGCAGTTTCGCTACCCTCATTCATATTAATATATATTGTAACTGCCTCTTCAGACATAATCTCAACTGCTTTCTCCTCGTCAAATGCTACAGGCTCACCCATATCAAATACAAGCATCCTGCCTGACTTGCTCTCAAAGTAAAGCTGTACGTCATTCTGGTCAAACTGTGCACCGCTGTATCCCATAGCACAAAGAAATCTACCAAAGTTTGCATCCTTACCATAGATAGCAGCCTTAGAAAGGTTAGAACCTACAACGCTTCTGGCAAGTGTTCTTGCATCTTCCTTAGTCTTAGCATTGTCTACCTTACATTCAAAGAGGTGTGTAGCACCTTCGCCGTCACCAGCCATCTGCTTTGCAAGATATTCGCATATCTCATAAAGTGCCTGCTTAAATGTCTGATAATCTTCATTCTCAGAAAGAATTCTCTTATTGCCTGCCTTACCATTAGCAAGAAGTAAGAGAGTGTCATTAGTTGATGTATCACCATCAACTGTAATCATGTTAAATGTATCAACAACAACCTCGCTAAGTGCCTTCTGTAAAAGCACCTTTGAGATGTTAATATCTGTAGCTACATATCCAAGCATAGTACACATATTAGGGTGAATCATACCTGAACCTTTACACATAGCACCAAGAGTAACTGTCTTGCCACCGATTTCAATCTGGCAGGCAATCTCTTTCTTATGTGTATCTGTTGTCATAATAGCCTTGGCAGCTTCTGTACCAGCCTCCTTGCCATATGCCTTCTTAGCCATAAGTTCTTTAGTACCTGCAACAATCTTATCAGTATTAATCTGCATACCGATAACGCCTGTTGAACCAACAAGAACATTCTTTGCTGTAAAGCCTTCTCCAAGACACTCAGCTACTGCATTACCTGTAGCTTCGCATATCATTAAACCTTCTTTACCTGTGCAGGCATTGGCAATACCTGAGTTAACTACTACTGCAGATACCTTATTACCTGAATCTGTAATTTCCTTGTCCCAAAGAACAGGAGCTGCCTTTACAATATTAGTTGTATATACGCCTGCTGCATCGCAAGGAGTATCACTATATACAAGTGCCATATCAGTTCTACCCTGATACTTTATTCCTGCTGCTGTTGCTGCTGCCATGTATCCCTTTGCTGCTGTTATTCCACCATCTATAATATTCATGTTTCTACCTCTATCTCAGTGCTGCCTCAAGCCTTTTATGCTTCGACCAGCTTCTATCGTTTAATTTATTAACCCTGTTCTATGTATGTAATAATATTGTTTGTGTTAAGGGTAAAGTCGTAATAGTTAAGATCTTCTCTTTTTGTCCAGCCTATACAGTTCCAGAAGGCATTACCAATATCATTCTTGGTAAATGCTATAAGAGAAACCTTGTTAATCTTCTCATTCTTAAGTTCCTGCATGCACTTTACAACCATAGCCTTACCGATACCGTGTCTTCGGTAATCTTTATGAACACATACGTGGTATAAGCAGCCTCTTCGGCCATCATGACCACAAAGAATAGCCCCTACAATCTTGCCGTCTTCTTCAGCAACAACACTTGTAGTAGGATTCCTTCTAAGGAAAGCTTCTACGCCTTCTCTTGAGTCATCAACACTTCGGATTGCAAAACCATTGATAGTCTTCCAGAGAGCCGATACTCCGTCATAATCCTCTATTGTCATCGTTCTAACCATGTATGTCACCTGTCTCTTATGCTTTATAATATATGCTTCAATATTATATCACACTTTTTCACAGAATAAACCCTATCTTTTTAAGCATTTCTCACAAAATAAAGGCGTGTAAAAGGCCTTTCAACATAAAAATCGACCTCGAACTTTCGAGGTCGATTCATATATAATTTTTTCTAATTCTAATTAATATACTTGATTCATTTCAGAAATGTACCACTTATTACCTATTCGCACTACAATTACCTCACCACCGGTGCTCTCGTTATATGTTTGACCGCCATAACTTCCGGAGATGGTAATTGTTAACTCAACTGTTCCTGCTTCCTTAATCTTTCTTCCTTTATAGCCAGTACTTCTCTCGATATAATCACGATAATCGTTAAGCTTAGAGTTGCTGTACTTAGTATAGTTTCCTGCTTCTGCAGATGCTGTAAATCCCATGGATTTTACAACAGCCATCCCCTTAATGAATGAGCCCCAACCAGCTTCATCAACACCTATATAAGGAGCCATATATTCACTAACCTTATCAGACTGAATGGATGAAAAAGCTGTATCCATACACTTTTGTACCATATCTTCCGGCTTACCGACTTTCTCAAATGGTTTCAAAACCAGGAACACATAAGCAGCTGCTGCAACTAATAGAATTGCAACTATAGCAATAATAAGAGTTTTTACGCTGGATTTCTCTTCGTAAGGTGTCTGCATTCTAAGAGCCTGCGACCCTTGAGAATAAGCCATGCTCTCATTAGTTCTAGACTCAGATGGCTTAATATAGTTAGGTGCTTCACCACATACATAACATGTAAGTGCGTCATCTGGATTTTCTGTTCCACAATTTCTACAAATCATAAATATCTCCTTGTTTAGTTAATATGTGCCCTTAAATAACTTGCGTTAATAGTAACATAACAATTAAAAACACCGCAATAGTAAGAAAACCACTTTATTATGCTTTAATGTAGTAACAGAATCGTAGTAGGCAGACACACCCCAAAGTGCAAAAACCGGCCGTGTTTTTTTACACGACCGGCCAAGTGCATATCCAAAATAATATTAATATACTTCTCCCACATCATGGACATACCATCTACCACCAATTTTAACCACAACAAAATTTGAATCTACATCTTCCGAATAAAATTTACCATTGTAATTAAATGACATATTTACCTTAGCAGCAATTTCACCCGCTTCTTTAATTTTGTCAGCATCATAATCATATCCATACCTAATTTCCTCACGAAGATCTTCTAACTGACTTTGATTATATTTTGTATATTCTTTAATATTAAATGAAACTTTTACACCTTCTTTTTTTAACATCTTAATAGCTGATGAAATCAAATTCATCGCATCTTTATCAGTAGAATAATATGGTGGTAAAACCTTTTCCAGTTGTTTAGTATTTCCATCTGAAAAAGCTGAGGCAAATGAAATCGCGGCCTGTTTAGGCGTTTTTGCTCCTTTTGCAAATGGATTAACTATTATAAAAATTAAAATTGAAACCACAGCTAATATAGCAGCCACAGTTATATAGAATCCCTTACGACTCTTATTCTCACCATATGATAAATCATCATATGAGCCACTAGCATAAGCGGTTGAGCTATATGTGTCTGTCTTTGGCGCTTGTATTGGTCCTTTAAGTGCCTCACCGCATACATAACAAGTTAAAACATCGTCTGGATTTTCTGTTCCGCAATTTTTACAAATCATATTTATCTCCTCTTGCTTAGTTAATATGCGCCCTTAATTAACTTGCGTTAATAGTACCATAACAATAAAAACTACCGCAATAGTAAGAAAACCACTTTATTATGCTTTAAAGTAATAACAGAATCGTAGTAGGCAGACACACCCCAACCGCAAAAACAGGCCGTGCTAGTTAGCACGACCTGTCATAAACAATTTATTTGTTTTTATATTGGC
>JAEEGJ010019231.1_pt1 | contig 15088 bp, 14 predicted proteins | sample 8958761 | NCBI WGS metagenome assembly JAEEGJ01 (sample SAMN16246546, study PRJNA631951) | gut metagenome | biome: gut microbiome; feature: rumen; material: RS-attached | host: Bos | place: Iran: Karaj | collected 2018-10 | reverse complement strand
TCTCTGAGTAGTTACGATTAATCTGATCAATCATCGTGGAAATCCAGATTGGCATGTCACTCTGAGAAATTTCCTCAAAAGTAGCATTTAAAAACGGCAATGAATTATTGTTGGCTCTCACCTCCTTTGCTTCCTTCTCTTCGTCATCATGGCTACATCCTGTCATTCCTGCCGATAAAACAAAAACCATTGAATAAAACAAAACCTTTTTCATATTATATATAATTTAAAAATGAAACCATTCTATACTATACAATAACTTAAAACTCACAATCAGGATTTAATATTTACTATTATTGTAAGGCTATTTTTTCTGTTATTACCTAGGGCGCAAAAGTGCCTGACCCTTCTGCGCCCTCAAGTCCCCCCTGATCGTGATCGTGGAAGAGGTGCCTGCCCTTAGAACCCCAGATCTTTGTCCCCCTGATCCCTAGACCCAATGAGTAGGTCAGAGTACCCATAATCTTCATGATCTTCTCGCATATAGATATAAAATGCACCTTCTTCATTACGCTCATGAATTGGTGTCAAGAAAATCCGGGCACCGTCAAAGAAGATTCCCAAATCGCGAGTTACATCATCATCTCCTATATGTTCTTGCAGCCGCAAATAGTATTTATATGGAAGCAGATTGTTGTGGATGGTGTACATCTCACCCTTCTCTTCATGAATAGAATACCTACCACTTATCTTATTTCCCAAACTATCCGTTCTCATACAAGTGCCCTTGTCATCAAAGGTGATGCTTTCTTCAGCTTTGGCTTCCCCCTCGTGAGACTCCATCAAATTCCAGTTCCCATTAAGAATAATGACCGATTCATCATCATACGTCCCAGACCTCTTATAGACGTACTTATCTATTATAAAGTAACGTCTATGGATAAGTGTCAAATATAAGTAATTGCCATGTACTACCATTCCCCAATCTGTGTCAATCCACCCATTGTCCTCATCAGGAGAAGGGAGTAACCGCAAATAGTAATAATAATGCAGTGACTGACCATTGAAAGAGGGGATGTAGCCTTCCTCTTTATGGATAGAATAGGTGTAATTCACCCGAATGGCTTGGTCCCCTTCGCCAATCGTGACAATGCAGGAACCGTCATCGTTGAATGTGATCATTCTTCCTCCTGAACGTTCGTTAGAATTATACTCCAGATTCCAGTCTCCAAGAAGAGTTTCTCCGCTCTCATCCAGTTCTGATTGTAACCTGCTCCGTGAGTCATTGCCATAAGACGGGGTATTGGAGAAATCGCCATCGTTACTACATGACATAAGTGCTGTTGCTGTAACGGCAAGTACCAGAATGCTTTCTGTAATCTTTTTCATAAACATATGGTTTTTATAATATAACGATACTTATCCCTATTTATTTTATAGATATCTTCGCTGTGGGCGCAAAAGTGCCTGACCCGTTTGCGCCCCTCCCAAATGTTTTGCGATATTTTTTATGGACTCATAACGTTTCTGATACAAAATGGTTCGACATTATAAGAATGGGATTGTCCACTCAATGCCCTCAACTTACCGTCCTATGTGCTTCCTGCCGTTCTGGATATAGATGCCTTTGCTGGGTTCAGACGACAGACGGCGGCCCTGGAGGTCGTAGATTCCTTTGGATGCTCCTGTAGTAGGTATGGTCATGCTTTGCACCGCGTAATAAGGTTCCTGGTAGGATTCCAGTGGAAGGACTGTCCCATGGAAAATCGCTTTGTATCTGTTTATCTCCGACTCCTGGACATAGAGAACCGTCGACTCGTCCAAGCCAGATAAGGCGCCTCCTGAAAGATAATTGTCGATTATACCCCTAATGACCAACGCTTCTAAGGCACAGCCCTTGAAAGCGTACCCCCCAATAAACGTAAGAGAGGCGGGCAAATCAATTACTTTCAGAGAGGAGCATCCCTCAAAGGTGTATTCCCCTATGCTTCTGACGCCTTGCGGAATCACAATCGACTTCAGATGGGAACAATAACGAAATGTAGAAGCGCAAATGCTCGTTATTTTTTCAGGCAGGTTGACCCTTTCCAATTTATTACAATAAGTAAAGGCATCATCTATCATCTCAACTGTTTCTGGCAGTTCAACAGAGACGATATGCTCATTGTATGCAAAGGAAGTACCACCGATCCTTTTTACACCCTCTGGCACGACATACGAATCTGCCTTATTGCCAGCCGGATAGCTGCAGAGCATGGTCTTGTCACGGGTAAACATTACACCACCGATGGAGCAGAAGCCCTCACATCCCTCCTCCACATCGATGTCCTCCAAAGCAGTACAGCGATTAAATGGATTCTTGTATGCTTCCGCATTAATACTGACGGAAGCGATACCCTTAACAGTCTTTGGTATGGTCACCTTGGTTAGTGTTTCACAACCATCGAAAGCCATCCAGGCCAGCCATGTTACTATATAAGTCTCACCGCCCACAGTTACTTCCGACGGGATGGAGAGTTCACCCGTCCAGCTATTACCGTTATCAACGATGGCTTCGTGCGTCTCCTTATCAATCAGATAGTTCAGCCCGTCAACCACTGCCTTCTCACCCTTTAATTCACAAATGGTGTCATTCTGTGCTTTTGCCCCCACAGCAGCCAGCACGTAACACATCACAATAGGTAGAAATTTCTTCATAAGCAAAATCTTTTAAGTATGATTCTCTACATTTATAATAGCAAATAATAATTTCTTCATAATCTGATTTGTTCTAGTCGCTGGGACAGGTACTTGGGTATGACGGCTGCTATGACTCAGGTACCTGTCCCCACGGCTATAAGCATCTTTTCCTTCACACTCCCAAATGTTTTGCGATATTTCTTATGGACTCATTGCGAATTTCTTTAATGTGTTATACTTAAATAGGAATCTTTTTTTATTTAACTATTACTTTCTTGCCGTTCTGGATATAAATGCCTTTGGTGGGGGCAGTCTTGAGGCATCGGCCTTGGAGATCAAAGATGGAATCGTTTATTTTTTGTTCTATAATCTTAGGATACTGGATACTCGTTTTTTCCATCTCTATGATATTTTCGAAATTACTCCATCCCTTGACAGATGTGTACTTTATTCCGCATCCTTTTGGAACATACAAAGTAACATTTGAAGTATCTAAGTATGTGAAAGAATCCTCAGTATCAAAAGGTTCTTCTATATGTGAAACAATGGAAACTAATTTCTTGCATTGCGCTCCAAAGATGTAATGGCCTATTGATGTTATTGTCTTGGGAATCTCAATCCTGACGAGATTGGTGCAACCTAAGAATGCATTATCTCTAATGGACACCAGTGTCTCTGGAAGGGTAATACCCGTTAGATTTTCACAATAGACAAAAGCCCCCTCACCAATTTGGTTCACCGTATATTCATGCCCATCTATTATGAATTTATCCAAGATAGCTATATCACCTGTAACATCTGGCGATCCTGGTTTTGTCACCACCTCCGGCTCTTCCCCTGGTTTTCCAATTACATACCTAATTGCAGATTTTACTTCGGCGGAGTTGTCGTTTGGATTATAGGTATAAACCACATTTGTCAGAGTATCTGTGTACTCGTCACCTGCCATCGTCAATGATGATAGTCCGAAGATAGCAATTATTACAAGTCTCTTTCTCATATTTACCTCATTTTCGAACAAAGTTACGAAAAAAAAGAATATTGTCTAATTAATTATTTTTTATTTTAAGTTCTGCCCCCAATTCTATTGTTGTTTCCCCGTTCAGTTCAACAGTATCACCGATAAGTGTGGTTTTGTCGTTCGTAACAAGGCGATCAGGGGGGACGGTTCCGGTGATCAAATGTTTTGCTAATTATTTAAGGGCTCATTGTTTATTTCTTTTATGAGTAATACATATAAAAGAATCTTTCTTCTATTTGACTATTACCTTCTTACCGTTCTGGATATATATACCCTTTTTGGGGGTTGGTGCCAGGCGACCCTGCAGGTTGTAGACTGGAGAAGGGTTGTCAGGCGAAGACTTCGTTGACAGAATGCCAGAGGGATATTTTTCCAAAGGCAAGACGGCACCCTCATAGATATTCTTGATTTTTTGTACTTGTGAGGCTTGGGTATAAATGGTGGTTGACGTATCCAACCCGTCAAAGATGTATTTATCAAAATATCTTAATCTTCCTCTGATGATGAGATGGTCGAATTTACACCTTTGGAAAGCTCCCCATCCTATATTTGTTACACTTGCCGGCAAATCCATTTCCTTCAGTGATGTGCATTTTTTGAATGCGTATTGACCAATAACAGTTATTCCATCTGGAATGGCAACCGTTTTCAGATTGCTGCAACCATTAAACATACTATTATCTATAGCGCTTAATGATGAAGATAATTTTATTGTCTCCAAGCTTGTACATTCAAAAAAAGCGAGTCCCCCTACGAAGGATACATGATCAGGCAGGACTATTGATTCCAACGAGGAGCAATAACGGAACACGCTTTCACCCATGTATGTCACGCCATCAGGAATCTCTATCGACTTCAGACTCTTGCAATTATCGAAAGAATAGGCAGAGATATAGGTAAGATTCTCTGGTAGACTAACGGTCTTCAGGTTTGTACAATTGTCACAAATGCTACCACAATATGTCACGCTGTTGGGGATTGTCAGCGAAGAAAGATATCGGTTGTGGCAAATGGCACACATGCCAATCCAAGTTACTCTATCCGGTATAATAAATGTCTCTTGCCGCAAGCCGGCAGGATAGGCATAAAGCCGTGTCTTGTCTTTACTATAGAGTATACCACCTTCAGAACTCATGATGGGATTGTCCTCGTCGACTTCAATCACTTCAAGAGTGGTGCTTCTGTAAAAGGGATTCATGGCTTCGGGATTGCTTTGTCCAGTTATATTTGGATCATCTGTTAGAACACCATGTACGATATGGTTTATCGTCTTCGGTATCCTCACCTTTGTCAATTCACTACAATTATTGAATGCGCCATTTGTCATGCCTGTAACGGTAAAAGTCTCTCCATTGTACTTTACCTCTGACGGAATGTCCAGTTCTCCCGACCATGTATTGCCATTGTTTAAGACAGCCTCATGGATTTCAGGATACAAATAATACTTAAGCCCATCAATAGTCACATTCTGGGCATTGGCACAAACTAATGAGCAAATGAATACTAAGTATGCCATCAGCCTCTTGAATTCTATTCTTATAGTCTTCATATATAACAATTTAGTATTCAACATGGTGCAAAGATACAAATAATATCAATAAGTTGTACTAAACGAAAGAAGTTTTTTTATTTCTCCTATTTCATTATTGACGATAATACCTTGGGGCGCTTTTTTGAATTTAACACTGCAAAAGTATACAATTTGTATCAACCAAAGAAGTAAAACGTGTTTCTCTTTAGATGGGACTTAAACGACTGAATTACAAATAGGTATCTTGTTTGCAGGTTCGAAAATGCTCATTGCAGAAACAAGAATTTAACATATCTTTGAGCATTAAATGTTACAGATTCTTTTTTTCTTATAAATTTATTGTCAAGTCTTTCATTTTTATGAATAATATTGTTTACCTTTGTCGCATGAAGATGAGAAGTATTATATCCCTATTTGCCATTTTGCTCGTGCTATCAGCCTGTGACGGCACGAGAGTATCAGAAAAACTGGATCAGATAGATTCCTTGATTGCCAGGGAACAAATTGATTCCGCATGTGTGCTTCTAAAGGAAGTCGCAGGAGCGTCAATGATTGAAGAGGATCAAGCTCATTATGGTCTTTTGGCAACACAGTTAGGCTATATTACTAATCAGCCGCTACCATCAGACTCTTTGCTCGACTTGGCTCTTAATTGTTATAATAAGGTGGGAAATAACCAGAAACTTGCCGATACTTATCACTATAAATCATATAGATCAAGAATAAATCAAGACTATCCACAAGCCATATTATATTGCAAGGAAGCAGAACGATTTGCTATGGGTACTAATGATATCCGCCTACAGTATAAGATTTATGAGAATTTGGCATACCTTAATAATTTGTGTGATAATGACCTTCTTCAAGTCCATTATGCAAAAAAAGCATTGGATTTGGCTCAAAAAGTACAAAACGGTAATTGGATAGCCTTCGCATATAACATAATTAGTATCGCGTATTCTAGCCTTGGGCAACAAGATAGTGCATTTGCTTATGTAGAGAGGTCAATACCTTATATAAAATATGTAGCAGATACTGACAAAGCAGCTTTTTTAATGAACATTGGTGTTCTATATAAAGGACGTGACAATGAAAAGGCCAAAGAGTATTTTGAGAAATCCTTAAGCTTTGGTGAATTGCCAGAAGCATATGAACATCTTGCTGACGTGTATTTCTCCGAAGGGCGAAAAGAGGAAGCATATAAACTTTGGAAGAAAGCACTTACGATAGATGGTAGATATGAAAAAGACAATCTCATTCATAGCATTATATCATACGACCTCGAACGAGGGAAACTGGACGAAGCTAGCGCAAATCTGGATAGGGTGATATCCATCAAAGACAGCATCATTAACGTGCTAAGAAACGACACGATCAAAGACTTGCAACTGCGCTTTGACCATGAGGTAGCCATACGTCAGCAGGAACAAGTAACCGCCAACTGGCAGAAAGGCGTCCTCGTTGCTGTGATGATAGTGGTTCTGTTGGTTTCATATATCATCATCAAGAGAGTCCTTGATAAAAACAAGATGCAGGAAGTTCAGATGCAGATCAATGACTATATGAGTCAGATTCGTGATTTGAAAGCATCAGGCAAAGAGTCGGATGAAGAAATCGCCAGGCTGAACAAGCAAATCAAAGACTATCTGGATGAAAAAGCTCCAGATCTGCTGAAAGGTTGTATGTATTATGAACAGATCAAGAATGATGAAATCAAATCGCTATCCTCTTTGAATTGGAAAAGAAAAGATGAACAGCAGTTCGTTGATTACTATGCGGCCATCGACTACAGGACGGTGAACAGATTAAGGAAAATCAAGAGGAAGGAGAAGCTGACGACGCATAACCTGTTTTATCTGCTTTTGCTGGAAATGGGTAAAAGTGATAAGTACATCGCCAATCTCTTTGGCATCAGCGAAAGAAGCATTGACACGATTAAGACCAGGACAAAACCTGTGGAATAAGAATATAAACTTCAAAATAGATGGAAAAGTAACTGGGGGGGGAGATAGTATGAGATATATTACTAATTTTATCATTTTTAATGATCAGTGGAACCGTCCCCGTGATCAAGAGCGATTATGATATTAAGATGGCGGCAAAACATCCTAACACTTTAATGAGGGTTTATGATATTTATAACAAAAAGATATACAGTTATGACAGTAATGGCATTAAAAAAATATATAAAAGATAGTCTCTTCGTTTTATTATTAATTCCGTGCTTTTTGGGTTGCAAAACAGAAAGAAGCGATAATAATGGGTTCATATTGGAAGAATTTTCTTTTGACAACCTTCAGTTGGACTCCATCACTAATGCTGTAGCAGCGTTGTATTCGTATTCATTATCAGAAAACAATTTAAGTAATGAAAATGGAAATGTTTTGATTTTGGAATTATCGGGTTTTATGGATAATCTTTTGTTTAGCTATGTATGTCTTGAAAAAAGTGATGCGATATACAAGTATATCTTTAGGAATAACAAACGTATTGTAGGATATAAAAAAACTGCGTTAACAGAGGTTTTATTAGTATCGAGCATAGATGATTTGACGGATTTTGGTAATAGCTTTTCCTGTATGATGCATCCCACAGGAAACTATAAGAATCTTCCATATTTATACTTTCCCAAAGACTTATATAGTAAAGGAAGTCTGGGCTGGCCGAATTTTGATTTAGTTTTTGATCCACGATTCATCGTTTACCGATATGATGGGAAAAATTTTATTGCTCTATTTTCAACGACTAATATTAATTGGCCTCTAGATATTGGAGAGGCTGATATTTGATTGATTAATATTTAAAAAAAGTATATGAAGAAGTTATTATTTATGATCATATCAATGGCTGCCTGTCTGACAATGAGCGGGCAGCAGATCAACCAGCGGTTGAACGATTACCGCAGTAATGAAATCTTGACAAAGCAACGAGTGGATATTGACGTGGTTGCCTTGTTAAGTCGTAATGAGGAGTGGAACCTTGAGGATGCAGAATTCTCAAAGAAGAGATATAAAGCTTGTTATTATTTGGAGGATGACACACTGACAGGAAAGGAACTTGCCAATCGTACCTACATGCAAGAATCCCATAATCAGGTGGAGATCATCGGCTCGGAGAATTACATGGAGCGGATGAGTTATGATATGCCGGAGACATGGCTCAAATTTTCGATGCAGCTTGGTGACAGCATCAGTGGCTATTTCAATGGTACAGGCCCCTATTGTGAACGGCTGTTCATGCGCCGTTTCGGCACCTACCTGACAGTAGCAGACGCGGTGGGTAAGCTGGTGCTTCCAGAGGGTGATACACTCAGACATGTGCTGCGCCTGCACACGGAACGATATGTCAGCATTAGGTTGGCACCCATTGACACGATGAAGTGCAAGTTTCCCATATTCACTGTGGATAGCATTGTGAGAAACATGGCTGCCGATTCGGTTAAAATGCAGGAAGACATATATCGTTGGTATGCCGCTGGTTATCGGTATCCTGTGTTGGAAGCCTCTGTGTTGAGCCGGAACGGGAAGCGATTGACGGCGGATGTCTACTACTGCTCTCCAGACGTGCAACGCACACTGACATATGACGAGGAGAACGAGGCTGTTGATCACCGGGACGGTTCTTGCGTCCCTTCAGTAGCAAGCGGCAGAGCCGAGCGCCACTGATCATTTTTCAGCAAAAGCTTTGGTGAAGTGAAAAGGAATCGTTATCTTTGCAGACGATAACCAATGTCGAATAATATGCCAAGACAAAGCAGAGAGAAAAGCGGGACGGGTATCTATCAAATGATCATTAGAACCGTCCCCCTGATCGTAGAGGTAGGGGCAATCAACCCGTCCGCTCTATTTACAAAACCACTCATTTTTACATGGAGTATATTGGATAAACCATTTATTAGTCCCAAATGAAAAAGTCATTTATTGTTTTGCTGTCTTTTCTTTTTCTATGTTGCTCAAATAAGCAATCGATAACAAAAGAAAAAGAAAGTAATCAGATTCAAAATACAAAAGACGGTATAGTTGATGCAAGACTAATGTCACTATATTTCAAAGTGAAAGGAAACTCCAGTCGTGTATTTTTAGATACTGCGATGAATGTAATTGACAGTATGTTGTTTGTAAATAAAGACAATAGTATAAAGCAGATCAAGTATGCAATACAGAAGATACAGTTCTATACCCTTGTTAATAGGATGGACTCTGCTGTAAGTTTTATTATGCATAATAATTCTATGAAGTGGGAGATCGTAGGTGGGCCTTATTATAAAGATATACTTAGATACCGATTATTTGCAATGAAAGCAAAAGATAATAATGATACATGTCTATATAGAGAGAATATTAAGAAGGCTCTTTGTTTGGTTGAGAAGTATATATCTGAAAATGAAGAAGAATACGCTTCTTTTATTAGGAAAGGCATGAAAGGGCAAAATGGTAGATTTCTTTTAACTATTAAAGAATATGTTTACTATTCTTATCTTCTGTATGGACAAGAAGAGGCTGATAAAAGATTAATGATGTATAAAGAAAAGTATCAACTTAACAAGGATGACATAAGTCAACTTAGACAACTCTATAATTTGGACATCATGGATTTTGTTCCATTTTAGAATGAGGATCGTGGGGACGGTTCCACTGATCATTTTTCTGCAAAAGTTTTGGTGAATTGAAAAGGAATCGCTATCTTAAAACACGTGGGGTCTGTGATCAGTGGAACCGTCCCCGTGATCAAAGATACTCTCGCTTGAAATTACTCAAATAAAATTTGGTTATTTGCTCGCTTATTCGTATCTTTGCAGCAGTAATGCAAAACACGTGGGGTCTGGATCATTGTGTATGTGAAGTATGAAAATGATCAGTGGAACCGTCCCCGTGATCAAAAAATCAAATTAATTATGAGAAATGTTTTTTGTATAAGTGGGATTTTGCTCGCGTATCTCATTTCTTCGTGTTCTGGGACACGAATAAATTCATCAGAACCGACCGAAGACAGTATTGTGGTATTGTCTACAATTGTAAGACACTCTGATGATGATATACAATACTTTATTCAATTAAGGAATGAGCATATATTTCTGACAGATGGTAATTATTTACATCATTTATACGAAGATAAGTATTGTGGTAAATATAAAGACTATAATGCCTTTCTATCATACTTATTAGATAAACCATCCTATATTGAAATGGAAGATTCTATTAACAATTATTGCTATTATTATGCTACTTTTATTGAAGATAAAGTGATCTCAACATACTATATAAGGTATGGATTGGAATCTCTTCAGAAACAATATTGTGAAAAAGAAAAGGACAAGATAATAATAAAGTCAAATTTTGCTAGTACAAAATTGACAATAGCCTATTATCATTGGTTAAATGGTTATGTCTATCACTTTGGGGGTATGTCTGGATATGAGTATCTATCTAAGATGTAAATAATGATCACCGGGACGGTTCTTGCGTCCCTTCAGTAGCAAGCGGCAGAGCCGAGCGCCACTGATCATTTTTCAGCAAAAGCTTTGGTGAATTGAAAAGGATTTGTTATCTTTAACTTCGCTGAAGGTAAACTGTATCTCGGAAATATCCAAATAAATTTGGTATTTCACTCGATTTGTATTACCTTTGCAGACGATAACCAACGTCGAATAATATGCCAAGACACAGCAGTGATCACAGAACCGTCCCCCTGATCAATTCCTTCACACTCCCAAATCTTTTGCGATATTTATTATGGACTCATTGCGAATTTCTTTATATGCGTTATACAATAATTAATTTGAGTAATCATATAGGAATCGTTATTTGGCAACGACGTTGAAATCCTTATGGCAGGTGATGACGTTATCTTCATTAAGGATTAACTTGAACTCTGTATAATAACTGCCAACAGGTAATGGCTGTCGGTCTTGCTTCTTAATAAAGACTACACCTGAAGAAGGAACATAGAAATCCTCATAATTCTCTTTCTCCGAATCTACTACTTGACCCTGCCAAGGACTTTCATACACATAGTCTTTCTGCGGGGCCCAATAAAAATTAGTCGCATGATATGTCAAAGTAAAATCCCATGGTCTCGCTATGACTATCCCATTAGAAAACACCTGAAACATATCCTCACCGACAATGTCAGCAGGAGATTGACAGTTTCTTAACCGTTTATCTGTTGTATTTGTAACTGTCAGGCGGAAGATAATCTGCTCACCTTCTTTAAATGTCGTCACAGCCTGTCCTTCCGCATTCAGAAGACTGAAATCCACACTAATGCTGTCATAGTCTTGACGGGTGTTCATGTCTGTTAACACTGTCTCTTTCAGATCATCGTTATTACTATTCGCATCTTCATCGCTGCTGCATGATAAAGCAAACGTACAGATTCCTGCTAACAACAGGAATAAAGGAAACTTGTTGATTAAAGTAATTTGTCTCATAATCTAATGATTTATTTTACATCTTTCTTCTATTTGATTATTATCTTCCTGCCATTCTGGATATATATGCCCTTAATGGGGACTGACTTCAAACGTCGACCTTGGAGGTTATAGATTCCATAGGAAGAGTTTGTTTTAGTTGTGGTGATGCTTCGAACAGTGTTAAATGGGTCGCCAAGTTCGCCCCAATCTGGTACTGACGCAGCAAAATCTCCACTTTCAAACAATTCATTAGCATATTCCAATGGGCTTTTTTCACTATTCTGGGTGATAGCTAATATATACCACAAAGGCATTAATGAGTCTTGTTTAACAATCCTAAGTCCATACTTTTCAGCATAGGTAGTCAACAAGTCAAAATCCTCTTCCTTCTTGAGCTCTACATTCAGGTATGGGGTCAAATAAATTTCTTCGTTGTGCTGCGTGAAATAGCTTGGAGTTATTATTACGGATTTTGCATCTTCTTTCCAAAAATCCATTGAAGTTAACTTCTCAAACTCCGTCCGAGCAAGAACAAGGATTTCAAAAGCCTCGTCTTTTATCGAATCCAGAGCTTGGACATTTGTTTGAATCCTTTCTCTTACCGTGTCGCATTCTTTAGGAATACTGACAACGACCTTATTCTCATTGAGGGTTAAAGGAATCTTATTCCCCTGATAGTAATAGTAATCCGTTTGGGCTATCGCATGTATTGAACATGAGATGAACAACAATAGTAAATATTTTCTGCTCATAATCATTGAATTTGTAATTTGTTATACGTTTTTAATTGTTACTATACGTTGAGAGGCCTTCTCGGGTGCAAAATTAGGGAAAGGCACACCAACAAGCTGAAAAATCTTAGAAAAATGATTTTCCAAGATTTTTCAACTTAATCATTCGTAAGATAAAACGTACTAACCGATAGCTAAAACACGCAGATCATAGTCGGCTGGAGAACCGTCAACTCCATAGACTCTTAGTAATAGGCGGCTTCGCATGTTGGATACATAACTCGGCGACAAACCTGTCAGTTTATGAATGTCCATAGGTGAGAAGCGTACCCGTAGGAGCATGGATACATCGTACTCGATTTCTGACAGTGTGTAATGGGGGGTATTTAGAGTCGTATAGAAATGAGGGATCTCTTCATTGATTAAGCCTCTGAGCTCTGCGAAGTCGGTCTGCGAAGCCTTCTGGTAGGGGTTGGCATTGACATAATCCTTCAAACGCTTGACTACAGGAGCATTGGCAAGCCGTTCTTCTAAAGTTGCCAAAGGCTGTTTTGTCTTTCGCTTATAGGCAGACACCCGGTCAAGAATCTCTACAATCTCTTCTTGCTTTTTCTCAAAGAGTTCCCATGGTGAGAGTTTCTCTTCTGAACAAATGTCTTGCAACTCGGTCTGAAGCTTCTCTAGGGTTTCCAAATCTTTATGGTATTGCAAGATCTCAGCTTTTCTTCTTGCACGATAAGACCTGAACCAGATAAAAGCAAACAGGGAGAGGATTAATACTAAAGCAACAACGGCAATCAGAACATTAAGAGATTGTTGAGCTTTCTTCTCACTTTGTTCTGCAAGAATCTTATGATGATTGTAGTTATAAGAGGCCTGGAACTTCTGAATATTTTGCATCTCAGATAGCAAATAAGCAGAGTCATTAAGTTCATAACTTAACTTAGCATACTTCGCAATCGAATCTGGATTACGTTTTACCTCGTAGAGTTCCTGTAGCCCTTTACAACCAGCAATCTGGTTATTAATATCTTTGCTATCTCTCAATTCTTTTCTGAAAAAATATTCAGCAGAGTCTAATTGTTGAATAGCCAAATAATATTCACCTTTTATATAATAATATACTTCTCGACCATCAACGATATTGCCAAAATTGTCAAATAGACCAGATTGACTTTCATATCTATTACAATACTTTCTGGCCTTATTTAAATCTCCTTTTTTTACTAATGAACTAATCGCAGGGGCCAAAGTTTGAGCCGCTCTGTCAGTTCTTCGAATGTCATTAAATAAGCAAGAAGCCTTTTCTTTTATGAGTATAACAGAATCTGAAATATTTAAAATATCATATACACTAGCTTGTTGCGCAAAACATTCTATCGCTTGTAATGAGTCATTTCCTTTCCATGCATAATACTCTGCTAATCTCAAGTTTCTTAATTGAGATCTGGGCTGTATCTGTTTTTGGAAAATAACTGCCCTTTGAGCATAAATCCGACTTAGTTTCGCAAAGTCACAATCAGCCGATGTGGTGTCAGCGCAGTCTGCAGCCTCGTTATATAATTCAAGGGCGCGGGGGAGTTCTCCGAGGAAATAGTAGGTGCGGCCGAGGATATAGCGGGAGCGCATCCGCTGGTTGGCATCGCCGTGGCGGTCGAAATAGCGGACGAGGTCTTCGGCCAGCGAGTCGTTCAGCATCGGCTGGCCGTTGCGGTTCTGCTGCTCCAGCGCCTCCAACTGCTGAAGCATCTGCGCTTTGTCGCCACTACAGCCTATCTGGAGGAGCAACATCGCTCCCAGAATTATGATTCCTATCAGCTTTTTAGCATTCATCGGTGCAAAGATACAATAATCTCACGATTCTACAAAAGAATCACCGTTTTTTCGTTATTATATCCCATGAGATAAGTCTATAGTGGCAATGTCCATCATCGTCATTGTTATAGGTGAACCATACACCTTATTTATATATACGCACGCATATTTAACTTATTAATGAAAGGAATGAATAACATCTGTAGCATCAACCAAAAGTGGGTCAGAGAACCGTCCCTTGATCCGACCCAATTCTGACTGTCATGATCAACCCTTGCCTGGACAATTCTAGGGCGAGTTTGCCCGATTTGTCGCATTTCTCCCCACTTGTCGCAACAAACTCGTTCAAAAGTCAGCAAAATTGTTGCAAATCCATGAAAGTCGCCATACCTTTGCATCATCGAAAGGAAACAAACGACAAATTCAACAATAATATAAACATATAAAAAAAAGTAAAGTTATGACAAACAAAAATTTCAATGCAAAGAAGGTGCTCATGAGCACAGTTGCAGCAGTAGTTTTCTCATTCGTGTTCACCACCAGTGCAAATGCAGCTCCTAAGGCAGGAACCCCACAGAAGAGTTCATTGGAGATTCGCGTGAAAGATGCTCCAAAGCGTAATGTAGGGGTTCGTGTGAAAGGTGCCCAGAAGGGTAATGTTGAGGTTCGCGTGAAAGGTGCCCAGAAGGGTAATGTAGAGATTCGTGTGAAAGATGCTCCCAATAATTATTTTGAGAATCTCCTCGAACAGGTTCTGGGCATCCGCGTAAAAGTTCGCGTATAGAACCAGCGGTATAACATACTACACTATAAAGTGGGTCAGGGGACGGTTCTAGGGTGTTAAGTTAACTTGTATTTTTTAGCTCACTTTTTTGAGCACATTCATTCTTTTAATGGAGGGGTTAGGCAACAGGTTGTCAGCCCTCCATTTCTTGATGTCTTCCATCTTCGTCTTTCCT
>JAEEGJ010019230.1_pt1 | contig 15089 bp, 14 predicted proteins | sample 8958761 | NCBI WGS metagenome assembly JAEEGJ01 (sample SAMN16246546, study PRJNA631951) | gut metagenome | biome: gut microbiome; feature: rumen; material: RS-attached | host: Bos | place: Iran: Karaj | collected 2018-10 | reverse complement strand
CAAAATGTAAAGGCAAGCCATGGGCCATAAGCCATAGTCAACAATTCAACAATTAAACAACTCAACAATCAACAAAAAACTTTATCTTTGCCACCTAATTCCGATGAGATGAAGATTTTCGTTCTCCTGCCCCGCATCCCTTATCCGCTCGAAAAAGGCGACAAGTTGAGAGCTTTCAACCAGATAAAGCAACTCTCCAAACACAATGAGATTGTTCTCTGTGCCTTGAATGACAATTCGGAAGTCAGCGAGCAAGATGCCTTCCATGCCCTTCAGCCCTACTGCCAATCCATCAACTTCATCAAAATCACCAAGCCCCAAATCGCCTTGGGTCTCGTCCGAGCCTTTTGTAAAGGATTGCCCTTACAATGTGGCTACTTCTTCAATCGCAAAGCATCCAAGAGAATCAATGCCTTGATTGCCAAGCATAAACCTGATATGCTCTTTGGGCAGCTGCTACGCGTGGCAGAATACATCCGCCACAAGAACCTTCCCAAGACCATGGATTATCAAGATATTTTCTCATACGGCATGAAACGCCGCGCCGACATCGCTTCGCCAATTACGCGACCTATATATAATATGGAGTATCATCGACTGAAACGCTACGAGGCCACTATCTTCGACGATTTCGATGTGAAAACCATCATCAGCGAACCAGACAGAACTTTGTTCCCACATGAGAAACGCGACGAGATCCTTCTCATCCCCAATGGCGTCGACCACGACTATTTCAAGCCGCAGGAGTGCGAAAAACGATACGACCTCGTTTTCACAGGCAACATGAGCTATCCGCCCAACGTGAACGCAGTGGAGTACTTGGCTGAAGAAATCATGCCTGTCGTATGGAAAACCTTGCCCGAAACAAAGCTCTACATCGCAGGTGCCACTCCCGATCCAAAGGTGAAGAAAGCTGCATCAGACAAAATCATCGTCAGTGGCTGGCTCGACGACATCCGCGATGCCTACGCCCAAAGCCGCGTCTTCATCGCCCCCATGCGCATCGGGACAGGATTGCAAAACAAACTGTTGGAAGCCATGTCGATGCGCCTGCCTGCTATTACCTCGCCCTTGGCCAACGCATCGCTTGGAGCGAAGCCCAATGAGGAAATCCTGATTGGCAGCAACGCCAAGGAAATGGCACAACACATCATTACCCTATTGACTGACTCCGAAAAGGCTGAACACATCGCACAAGCGGGATTTGATTTCACAAATAGGGTGTACGACTGGGGCAAAGCGACAGCAATTATGGAAAACGCTATGATTTCAGCCATTGGCTGAAGACGACCTGCTTTCTCGCTTCTCGACAAACAATAACTAATTGTCTTGAGGCTTTTTATCCTACCACAATATTCACAATCTTCTTCGGCACATAAATAACTTTGCGTATCTGCTTGCCCTCAATCCACTTGGCGGCTTCGGGGGCAGCGAGCACGGCGGCTTGCACCTCGTCTTGATTCATCGTGACGGGCAGCTCCATATTAAAGCGCACCTTGCCATTGAAGCTGATGGGATAGTTGAAACTGTTCTCTACCGTCTTACTCTCGTCGTAAACAGGGAACGTGGCATTCACCACTGAGGTCTCATGACCCAACAGGTGCCACAATTCTTCTGCAATGTGCGGGGCGTAAGGCGAAATCATAATAGCCAAAGGCTCAAGCACTTCGCGTTTGTTACACTTGAGGTCGGCCAGTTCGTTGACGCAAATCATGAAGGCCGAAACGACCGTGTTGAACGAGATACTCTCGATGCCTTCTTCCTCCTTCTTGATGAGTTTGTGTAGGCTCTTCAGCTCAGGTGCTGTGGCAGGCTCATCGCTCACGCAGAACTCATTATTCTCGTTGTGGAAGAGCCTCCAGAACTTGCGCACAAAACGGAACGTACCTTCGATGCCTTGCACATCCCATGGTTTGGACTGCTCCAATGGGCCAAGGAACATCTCATAGAGACGCAGTGTGTCGGCACCATATTTCTCTACGAGGTCATCGGGATTCTGCACATTGAATTTCGATTTCGACATCTTCTCGATTTCCATGCCGCAAACATATACATCCTTGCCCTCGTCATCCTTCTCAAAGATGAACTGCGCATCATGCAGGTCGTCGCGCCAGGCTCGGAAAGCCTCAATGTCAAGGACATCGCAAACCTCTCCATTGATAACCGGCTTGCTAATCATATTGATGTCCACATGCACCTTGTCAGTAAACTCCTCACGGTCGGGTATGTTCTTGGATACATATATTCTACCACCCTTGTAGGCCTCGCCTTCGACGAAAGCAGGCACTTCTTTGCCGGCAACCAAGTCCTTGATCTTTTGTTCCACCTTGTCCGTGCCATTAATATAGTCATTTACCACATCAACAATCGGGACCAGCAAAAGCTTGTAACCCTTTTCATCGGCATACTCCTGCCAGGGCTCGGCCACCTTTTCAAGATTGCCCATGCGGTTGATTTCGATGAGGATACCCTTCTCGGGGCAGAAGAAGTCAAAACGACGGCGGCCATCCTTGAAGTCCTTTTCGAACTTCACGCCCAGTTTGTTGTCCTTGATGAGACGCCAAACGCCGTATTCGCACAATTTCTCCATGTTGGCGCGATAGGCAAAACTGGAACGGCCTTGAATCATGCCCTGGTTGATCATCCTTTGGAAAGGTTCGTCCTTGCATGACAAACCAATGTCATAGAGGAACTTGCACCAGAAACGACTGTAAATCAAGTGGCCAGTGGCGTGTTCAGCACCGCCGATATAGAGGTCGACGTTCTGCCAATAGTCGTTGGCTTCACGGCTGAAGTATTCCTTGTCGTTGTGCGGGTCCTCATAGCGGAAATAGTAACCGCTTGAACCGGCAAAGCCCGGCATGGTGTTGGTCTCGATGGGATAGCCTTCCTCAGTGACCCAGTTCTTCGCACGAGCCAAAGGCGGTTCACCCGTCTCGGTAGGCTTATATTCGCTGATGGCAGGCAACTCAAGCGGCAGTTTCGACTCGTCCATGGCGTAAGGCATACCGTCTTTATAGTAAATTGGGAAAGGCTCACCCCAATAACGCTGCCGGCTAAAGATGGCATCGCGCAGGCGATAGTTGGTCTTGCCCGTGCCAACGCCGAGTTTTTCCAGTTCCTCAATCATACGCTCGATGGCTTTCTTCACGGTCAGGCCGTTGAGGAAGCCCGAGTTGACCAGCTCACCGTCCTTGGCATCGAAGCTCTCCTCCCAAGTAGAAGGATCAGTGGCCTCTGTACCGGGCTTCTTCACCACTTGGATGATAGGCAGGTTGAAATGACGGGCGAAAGTGAAGTCGCGGCTGTCATGGGCAGGCACGGCCATGATGGCACCTGTGCCATAACCCATCAACACGTAGTCAGCAATCCAAATAGGTAGTTTGGCACCCGTGATGGGGTTGATGCCGTAGGCACCCGTGAAGGCACCGCTCACCTTACGGACCTCAGCCATACGCTCACGCTCGCTGCGGTTCTTGGTACGGGTGATGTATTCCTCTACCTCGGCGCGCTGCTCGGGCGTAGTGATTTCGCTCACCAGCTCATGCTCGGGAGCAAGCACCATAAAGGTGGTACCAAATAAAGTATCCGCACGCGTCGTAAACACCTCTAAATCGATATCTTTACCGTCAACCTTAAAGATAACGGAAGCACCCATAGACTTGCCAATCCAGTTCCGTTGCAAATCCTTCACCGATTCGCTCCAGTCCACGGTCTCGAGACCTTGAAGCAGACGGTCAGCATAAGCCGTGATGCGGAGTTGCCATTGCTTCATCGACTTGCGCTCCACGGGGAAGCCGCCACGCACCGAGAGGCCATCGGCCACCTCGTCGTTGGCGAGCACCGTACCCAAACCTGGGCACCAGTTCACCATGGCCTCGGCTTGATAGGCCAAGCGATAGTTCATCAGCACCTCTTGTTGTTGCTTCTCGCTCATGGCCTTCCACTCCTCAGCGGTGAAGCTCAGCGGCTTGCTCTCGGCCACATTGAGGCCTTCGGTACCTTTTTCCTCAAAACGGGCAATCAGCTTGCTGATGGGCTGGGCCTTTTGACAACCATAGCAGTAGAACGAGTTGAACAATTGGAGGAAGGTCCATTGCGTCCACTTGTAGTAGCCCGGCTCGCAGGTGCGCACCTCGCGGTCCCAGTCGTAGCAGAAACCAATCTTGTCCATCTGTTCGCGGTAGCGGTTGATGTTCTTCTCGGTCGTCACGGCAGGGTGTGTACCTGTTTGAATGGCATATTGCTCAGCGGGCAGACCATAAGCGTCATAGCCCATGGGATGCAGCACATTGAAGCCCTTCAGACGCTTGTAGCGTGCATAAATATCCGAGGCGATATAACCCAGAGGATGTCCAACATGCAGGCCTGCACCCGAGGGATACGGGAACATGTCCAAGACATAGAATTTCGGTTTATTGTGGTCAATATCAACCTTATAGATTTTGTTGTCGCGCCAGTACTGCTGCCACTTTTTCTCGATTTCGATAAAGTTATAATCCATATAACGAGGTGTTTTTTGCTGTTTTTGAAAGAAACTGCAAAAATAGTGTTTTTTAGAATGTAACAGCGGTAAATTCTTGACCTAATTGATGGATTTGTTGCAAAATCTGTTGTTCTCGTTCTTGGGAAGGCTTTTTGAAGCCATTGATATAGTTACGAAGCAATCCAGCATTAATACCTGCCTTCAATGCAAACTGCCCCACATTGATTTCTGGATGGGTCAAGAAAAAGCGTTGCAACTCAGAGGGTTCCGCCTCATCATAAGTAAAACTTTCAAAGCTAACATCCACATCCAATTTTCGCCAATGGATGCCGATTGTACTGATTTCATATTCTTCGCGTTCCGTATCAGAAGCCTTCAACAAATCTTTATACCAAAGTAGCGACTGGCGATACGTCTTTCCATCATCGCCAAGGCCATAGAGCCACTCACCTTCAAACCATATTTTATTGATCTTCATCTTCTTCAGGCTTAAAGATTTCATACCAACGATTAATGATAATGTCGGCATTTTCATGAATGGCACGCTCAATACGTTTCAAGTCGTTAGCTTTGATGTTGTTTGAACTCTCCAAGACAAAGCCTTCTCCATCCCAAACAAATTTGGCATCGCCATTGTGGCCTCTCACATGCACATGGATTGGCTCATGTTCATGGGAAAAAAACATAAAAATAAAACCGTACTGTCTAAATAATTCTGGCATAATCAATTAGTTTAATTATACTGCAAAGATAGGTATTATTTTTGATACCAAATCTATTCTGACAAAAATATCTACAAAGCCCAGCTTATATTTATGGGTTTTTAAGGAACGAATTGACTGCGGACAATTAAACATAAAGCACCCGCTTTGACCATCTTTATCACAAAACAATAGGCAGCCTCGTGAGCTGCCTTAGTTTTATAAAATCAATTTTTGATAACATTACTACTCCGACCCTAAAACCTTAGCTTTTTCTTTTTCGTATTCCTCCTGTGTTAGTACACCATCATCAAATAGTTGTTTTAACTCTCGAAGTATTTCTGCTTTTGACTTTGTAGGAGCATCTAAAGGTTCTTTATTCTTTTCCTCAGGCTTGATGGTTGATTCTTTTTTAGGAATTGCTTTGTATGTGATGGTATATAAGAAATTGTCATAATCAATTTTGCTTACTCCTTTTTCTGTCACATCAGGTTTCCACCAAGCGCCAGTACAAGCATCCACCACAACACCCCATGGCAGAGGAATGTAATTAGGTGTAATACCTGTCCAACCAACCAGTGTTCCTACGAAAGCCCACCCACGGAAAGCTTTTTTTGTAAAATGTGTTGTTTCAGGTTCACAATCTTCTTCTTGAACTGTGATATCCAACTTGTTGGCATCTCTCCTTTTGACTAAAAAATTAGCTTCTCCCTGTCCCTTAAACTCACCATTAACACTAATAGATGCATTAGGATGGTTGGGGACTTGAACTTTTGCATTGTATTTTGCACCGCCAATGATTGTTGCGCAACTCGAAAACGAGAGAGCAAATGATGCAAAACACAGAAGGACAAACAATTTCTTCATTAGTTTTCTTTTTGGCTTCCAGTTTCAAAAGCACGGGAATATCCTTTATATCCCATTTGATTGACACAAAAGAAGCGTGGAACTGACTATGTTAGTTCTAAGTCGGAGGTTGTAGGAAAGACCTTTTTCAGAGAAATAATATAGCGTCCACGCTAAAAGCGTAGCCGCCATGCTTCCTCTCCGAAAAGTCTTGAACTTCCTACATTCCCGACTTTGAGACAAGCATAACGCTTCTATAAAACGGACTTGGCGAACCAAATCCGAAGGCAAAAATAGGTAAATTTCAGAATATGTTAGCGAAATGATGGAATTTTTCTAATTTTGCACTTAAAAATGCATTTCTTTTAAGGAAAAAGAAGAAAAAGTTAAGTATTGGCTTGACATTGCAAACGAAGACTTTGCCGTCGCCTAAGAGAAAACCAAACTTTTCAAGCAATGGATACTCCAAAAGTTCTAACTCAAGCTGAGGCTCTTGACATTGTAAGAGAGTACAAGCGAGCGATTGCACCGCTTTTCGACGGTAAGGCCAAGGTGTACCTTTATGGCTCTTACAGCAAGGGGAACGCCAATCCGTGGAGCGACATTGACGTAGCCGTTATCATCCCGACGCTGGAAGGCGACTGGCTGAAACTCTCCATTGCACTCAACCGAAATGTACGCAAAGTGAATCTGCGCATAGAACCTGTTCTAATGGTTGAAAATCAATGGTCACCACTTTATGAGGATGTGATGCTAACGGGCATTGCCGTTTAAGCACAAACAAAATGAATATCCTTATTCAAACAACGTCATCTCTCCCGTAGACTTAAATCTCGTCTTTCCCAAATGCTTGTAAGCTAAATCAGTGCACTCACGGCCACGGGGCGTGCGCATGATGAAACCCTCCTGGATGAGGAATGGCTCGCAGACCTCCTCGATGGTGCCAGGGTCCTCGCCCACCGCTGTAGCAATGGTGTTGACACCCACAGGGCCACCCTTGAACTTGTCGATGATAGTCGAGAGGATCTTGTTGTCCATGTCATCAAGGCCATGCTCGTCCACATTGAGAGCTTTCAGACCAATTTTTGCAATGTCTAAAGTGATAGTGCCGTCGCCTTGGATTTGAGCGAAGTCACGGACGCGGCGCAACAACAGGTTGGCAATACGCGGTGTGCCACGGCTGCGACGGGCAATCTCGAAAGCTGCCGTGTCGTCGATGGGCACGCGCAGAATGCTAGCCGAACGCTTTACAATCTTGGCCAAAGTGTGCGCATCGTAATACTCTAAACGCAAATTGATACCAAAGCGCGAACGCAAAGGTGCAGTCAACAAACCACTACGAGTAGTGGCACCAATCAAAGTGAAGGGATTCAGCGTAATCTGGATACTTCGTGCACTCGGTCCTGTCTCCAGCATGATATCAATGCGGAAATCCTCCATCGCAGAATAGAGATATTCCTCCACCACGGGACTAAGGCGATGAATCTCATCAATGAAAAGTACATCGTTGGGTTCAAGGCTAGTAAGCAAACCCGCAAGGTTGCCGGGCTTGTCAAGCACAGGACCCGAGGTCATCTTCATGCCAACACCCAATTCATGCGCAATGATATGCGACAAAGTCGTCTTACCCAAGCCCGGAGGACCATGTAAAAGGGTATGGTCGAGGGCTTCGCCACGCTGCGCTGCAGCCTTTACGAAAACGCGCAAGTTGTCAACCACTTGCTTCTGTCCCGCAAAGCTTTCAAACATATCGGGACGCAAGGCGTTTTCGAGGTCTTTTTCGGCCTTCGACAGGTGACTTCCGTTAGCATCAAGGTTGCTGTTCATAGTTTTCTTTTGCGGCACAAAGATACAACTTTCGACCGAAATTTGCATATCATCAAAAAAATGTATCTTTGCAGTCTAAAACAATTTCATCATGAAGCGTATTATTTGCCTCTCCATATTCTTTGCTTGGGCAACCCTTGCATTTGCTCAAAACCATGGTTCTCTGCATATTGACCAAGATAGTCGCATCGAAAGTCTCATCGCCAAGCAACGCTCGCTTTACAAAGTCGACAGCTCCTTCAGTGGCTACCGTATCCATATTTTCAGCGAAATCGGCAACGAGGCCTTAGACCATGCCAAAGCAGTAAAAAGCAAATTTGAGAAGGCTTTCCCCGACATACCCATCTATTTGACTTATGAGGAGCCTCATTTCCGTCTACGTGCCGGCGATTTCCGCAACCGTGTAGAGGCTGAGAAATGCCTTCGCCGCATCAAGCCCCGTTTCAAAGAGGCTTTTGTCACGGCGGACATGATTTACCGACCCAAAATAAATGCAGAATAATAAATGCAGAATGGCGTGAAGCGAGTCCGAAACCATTCTGCATTCTTAATTTTACATTCTTAATTTAAATACTCCTCAACATTACGGACAACAATTCCTAATCTTAAAACAAACGCCTCCTCGGTAGCGAAACCAATGTGCGGCAACATGATAAGATTGGGCGCATCAAACAGCGGATTTTCTGGTTTTAAAGGCGGTTCTGTACCATAAACGTCAGTGGCCGCACCAGCAATCTTTCCTTGCTTTAAGGCGTTAGCCAAAGCTGATTCGTTCACCACGGGACCACGAGCCGTATTAATTAATATAGAACTCGGCTTCATCAAAGCGAAGTCCTTTTCCGTGATGAAATCGCGGGTCTCAGCATTCAAAGCAATGTGCAAGGTGACAATATCGGATTCCTTCAACAAGGTCTCCTTGTCTACAAAGGTCACTCCTTCAATTTGCTTTGGCGTGCGATTCCAAGCCAGCACTTTACATCCAAAGGCATTGGCCAACTTGGCCACACGTTGACCGATATTGCCCATGCCAATGATACCGATGGTCTTGCCACTAATCTCGCGCCCAGGCATGATGCCCTTGCGGTTGCATTGACGCGTAATAGCATCGTTTTCAAGCACCTTGCGATACAGGTCAATCATCATGGCAATAGCAAGTTCGGCTACGGCCTCGGTACTGTAACCCGCCGCATTTTTCACGATAATACCGCGACGTTGGCATTCCTCCATGTCGATATGGTCCAAACCCGTAAAGGCAATAGAGAGCATCTTCAAATTAGGGCAGGCATCCAAAAAGTCTTTGCGCAACGGAATGTTGCTCTCGATGATGACCTCCGCACCTTCGGCACGACGTTTCAACTCATCAAGGTTTTCGTTGCGGTCGGGATAAATAACGACTTCGTGACCAGCCTTTTTTAAGCCTTCGCAAGCGGCTTCAATTTGCTGGACTTTCAAGCCTAACGGCTCAAGAAAGACAATTTTCATTTTGCGGCAATCATTTCGATTTCGACCAAAGCCTTCTTGGGCAGTTCCTTCACGGCGAATGCAGCACGAGCGGGATAGTCACCCTTGAAATACTTACCATACACCGCGTTCATCTCGCCAAAGTAGCTCATATCTGCCAAATAGCAGGTCGACTTCACCACATTGTCGAAAGTGCAACCAGCTTCATTGAGGATGGCTTCAAGGTTTTTCAAACTTTGCTCAGTCTGAGCACTGACACCTTCCGGCATTTCGCCCGTGGCGGGATTGATGGGAAGCTGGCCCGAAATAAATACCATTCCGTTGGCCTCAATGGCTTGACTATAAGGTCCGATGGCTCCTGGAGCCTTTGTTGTTGCGATAACTTTTTTCATTGTTACTGAGTTTGTCGAATTATTGTTTCAAAATTTATAGGATTTCTGAGTGCAAAATTAAGAAAAAAGCTCATTGAGTTCATCGAAATATATTACCTTTGCACTCGGAATTTTTAAAAATCCATGCTTAGACAAGCCCAGCAACCTGCTTCGACTACTCTTAGCAAAACTACTTCAGAAAGGAGCCTTAATATTTCAATAAACTCATTAGCCATGACATTCAGGGAAGTCTTACGCAAACTCAACAACCGCTACGTTTACACCACTGTGATTTTTGTGGTGGTCATCCTCTTTATTGACCAATTCAACCTTTTCGAACAAATCAGGCTCAGCAGAGCACTGAAAGACCAAAAACAACAAATCGAGTACTACGAAAAGGAAATCTCGGCTAATAAAGAATATCTCAACGCTTTGCAAAACGACACTGCCACAATGGAAAAGGTGGCGCGCGAACAATATCTGATGAAGCGTGACAACGAAGTCATCTATCTAATTGAAACCCAAGAATGAAGTCTTCCACCTGCCCGAGGTTACTTCTCTCCCTGTTTCTTCTGTCTTTCATCCTTTCCTCAGAAGCACTTCTTGCACAATCACACACCCTAAGCGGTAGAATCACTGATGAGCGCAACCGTCAGCCTTTGGCTTTCGTCAATGTGGTCGTCAATGAAGGGCAACAGGGCGTCATTAGTGACATTGACGGGAAATATGAGATTACCTCCAACGAACCTATCGTAAAAGTCAAGTTTTCGTCCATCGGTTACGAGCCCAAGGAGATACTTTTGCAAGCCAACCAAAAAAAATGCAATGTCGCACTGACATCTAAGACTTTTGAACTAGGGGAAGTCACCGTTGAAGCAGGAGAAAACCCTGCCCATCGCATCCTCGACAGTCTCTTGGCTCATCGTAAAGCCAACAATCCCAATTCGTTGGACTCCTATCGTTACAATATCTACGACAAAATGGTTATCACTATCGATAGCAGCAGTTTCGGTCAAGCTCTGGCCAATGACACCGCTCTTGAGATGACCAATCTTCAGCTATTCGACAGTATCTTGAAAAAGAGCGACTTGATGGTAATGGAAACGGCCTCCGAGGTGCTATTCAAGTCGCCCGACCGCAAGTTGCAACATGTGCTCGGCACCAAAGTGGCTGGCATGAAGGAGCCAACTTTCATCTATCTGGTCAACAGCATGCAAAGCATCAGCTTTTATGATGAAACTGTTAATATTACTGGTACGGAATATGTCAACCCGATTAGTAGAGGAAGCAAGCGGCATTATTTCTTCACCTTGGAAACTGTTCAACCTATTGGGCAAGGCGACTCGCTCTATGTTATTTCGTTTCACCCAATGCGAGGCAGCACTTTCAATGGCCTGCGCGGAACAATGACCATCAACTCCGATGGCTGGGCCTTGCAAAGCGTGAAAGCTTCACCCAATAATGATGCAGGTGGTATTTTCGTTGCCGACATTCAACAACTTTACCAAAAAGTGGAAGGCCAATGGTTTCCAAAACAACTTAACACTAATTTGAAATTTCCCAGCATGGTGGTCAGTGTGGACGGCAACACTTTCCCCATGGTCGCCATTGGCAAGAGTTATCTAAGTGACATTGAAATCAACCCCGAACTCAGCAAACGACAGTTCTCTGACATCGAAATCAAAGTGGACCCCGATGCCGCCTATCGTGACGAGACTTTCTGGAACCAGCACCGCATCGACTCACTCACCGAAAGGGTGAGAGCCACCTATTTTCTCGTCGACTCTCTTACCGAAGGCAACAATATTTTCGACCGCGTACTGGGCTTCACTGACAAACTATTGTATGAATCTGCTATCACAGCTGGACCCATCAACCTCGACCTCAACAGAATCATCAACTTTTCTGGGACAAGAGGATTCTATTTCGGCATTGGCGCCAGCACCAACGACAGACTCTCGCGATGGTTCAGTCTCCGAGGCTCCTTCGGTTATTGGACTCGAATAAAAAGCCTGGACTACAATGGTGGCCTCAAACTGAAGCTCAACCGACAACGGCAAATGGAACTCGATTTCCAATACTCCCACAGGTCGGAGCCTATGGGTGAATTTGGCGGTCTTCTCGAAATGGAAAACAACTCCTTCTTATCCACTTTCAATTACAAATACACTTTTTACGAAAACATCCGCACCCGCAGAGACCGTTTCGACCTCACTTTTTCAACTCGCTTTGCCCGCTATTTCAAAGCTTACCTCAACCTCAGCAGTAGCCGCAAGCACTATAATGCCCAGTTTTTCCATGTCCCATCTGACTCATTGACGGAAGGCCGATTCACCATAGCCGAGCTAAAACTCCGGTTTGCCTACAATGAAAAGTTTCTTAGCACACCACAAGGCATTCGCTCATTAGGCACCCTCTATCCTATCGTATGGATTTCGTATCAACATGCCTTCCCCAACTTGTTTGGCGGAGAGTTTGAGTATGACCGATTCAAGTTTGAAGCTTCCAAGTATTTCTACACGCATTATCTAGGAGTCACCAAACTCATGTTGCAAGCAGGTTATGCCACGGAATCATGCCCCGTCATGGAGACTTTCAATATCCTTGGTACTTACGACCGCTTCGGACTATATTCACCAGGCAGTTTCAGCACCATGCGCTTGGATGAGTTTTTCTGCGACCGTTTCGTTGCCCTTTATCTCAGCCATAATTTCAACGGGATGCTTTGGAAAACTAACTCACAATGGTTTAAGCCAGAGCTATCCATCATTACAAACATCGGCTGGGGTGACATGCGACGTGCCGAAGCTTTCCCTGAAAAGAATTTCAAGACGATGGAAAAAGGCTACTTTGAAAGTGGCTTCGTCATCGACGGACTATTGGCCACACCTTTTACAAAGATCGGAGCGGGTGTGTTTTACCGTTATGGACCTTATAGTCTTCCCAATGTTTGGGACAATTTTGCCTGGAAATGGAGTGCTATTATTGAAATGTAAGCCATATGAATATAATAGTTGAGTTGTTCGGTCGAATCTGCAATCTAACCGATTGGAAAAAAGGATTTAAAAACCCCAAGTTCACTTTCGGCGGATTTGTAATCTGCCGAAACATAGCTATAAGTCTTGCTTATGGTCTTATACTACTTGCTTCTTGTAGTTCCCAGCCCAAAAAGATAGTGCTGCAAGGCGAAGCCCAGGGCTCCTATTATGCCATTACCTATTTTGATGAACAAGGACGCAATTTCCAGCATGAAATCGACTCTATTTTCCATGCCGTTGATATGTCGGTCAACCTTTGGGCGAACAATTCCGTCATCTCAAAAGTCAATCGCAATGAAGAGGTTACACTCGATTCCATTTTCATCGACAATTTTCGTATTGCTCAAGAGGCGGCTAAGCTTTCTGACGGATACTTTGACCCCACTATCTCACCTATTGTGGCCGCTTGGGGCTTCAGCTATAAAAATGGCGATACGCTCACGCCACAACTCATCGACAGCCTACGCGACTTGGTCGATTATCGGAAAGTAAGGATTGAAAATGGAAGCGTCATTAAGGACAATCCTGCCATGACGTTGGACTTCAACGCCATAGCGCAAGGCTACACCTCCGACCTAATCGCCTCGTTTTTGGAAAGCCAAGGTGTGGTGAATTATCTGGTCGACACGGGTGGCGAAATCATGGCCAAGGGTGGCAAGCCCAATGGTCAGTCGTGGATTGTTGGCATCGAGAAGCCAGCCGACAACTGGGATTCGGAGCAAGTGGTACACACTCGCATCGCATTGCGCGACAAGGGTTTGGTCACCTCAGGCAGCACACGCAAATACGTGGAACGCAACGGCAAACGCTATTCACACTGCATCGACCCGAAGACAGGCTATCCTGTGGAACACAATGTGCTCAGCGTAACTGTTTTGGCTGAAAACTCCGTTTGGGCAGACGCCTTGGCCTCCATCTGCATGGTGATGGGCATAGAGAAGTCGCTACCACTCATCGAGAGCATGGACGGTGTGGAAGCGTATTACATCTACGTCAACAAGCAGAACGCATTGGAAACCTTTGCGTCGGAAGGGTTTGCAAAGCTTATTGTGGACTAACGAGTATTGTACCAACAGTTTGTACTCCTGCGGGGGTATGAAAACAACAAAAGCCGCTGAAAATCAGCGGCTTTCTTGTACTCCCGCAGGGGGTCGAACCCTGGACACCCTGATTAAGAGTCAGGTGCTCTACCAACTGAGCTACGGAAGCATCGTTGTTTGTGGGTGCAAAAGTACAACCTTTTTCCTTATGTTGGACGTTTTTCTCCAACTATTTTTTCTTTATTTACCTATACGATTGATATACAATTATTTATATAAAAACCATTTCTAGAAAATCTATTACAATTCTACGTATCAGTTTACCACTGATAGCATCAACTTTCCCCAAAAACAGACTTTACTGCTTGGTAAACCAAAACTTGAACTCACCCACTCTGGCCTTACTCACTATAATCCGTTCCGGAGTTTCCATAATCAAGTTGATAGCTAACTTGTTGCCAAACCACACCGAAACATCTTTGATGGCTTTACGTGCCACCACAAACTGGCGATTGGCACGGAAAAACTCGTGGGGGTCAAGCTGGGCAATCAAATCGTCCAAAGTCTGCGTGAGATAATAGGACTTATTGTCATAAGTAACCATCTTCACCGTCTTGGCTTCAATGTATGCGTAAGCAACATTACTGACAGACAAAGGAACGAGTTTGTCGCGCTCGGGAAGCAAAAAATAATTTCTGAATTTCTTCTTTTCACCCAATTGGGCTAAAAGTTTTTCGACCTGGTCGGAATTGACACGGGTCTCCGACAGTGTAAGTAATTTGTGCATGGCACGTTCCAATGCCTCCTTGCTAACGGGCTTCAGCAAATAGTCGATGCTGTTCACCTCAAAAGCTTTGAGCGCATATTCATCGTAAGCCGTTGTGAAAATGACAGGACACGTAATGCTGACCTTATCGAAAATGGTAAACGAGGATCCGTCGGCCAAATGAATATCCATAAAGATGACATCGGGCATCGGATTCTCTTCAATCCATTCGACGCTATCCTCAATGGATTCAAGGACACCTACGATTTCAATACCCGGGCTGACCTCTCCAAGAAGTTTCTTCAGCGCTTTCGCAGCTATCATTTCATCTTCAATAATCAGTGCTTTCATAGTATTATTCGTTTTGTTTAAGAGGCAAAGTTACAGTAAAATTCGTTCCGTCGTCAAAAATTTCAACATTTTCGTTCCATTTTATTCGATATCGCTCCGAAAGATTGGCCAAGCCGATGCCACTTCCTTCCTCTTTTCCGATTTTTGGATGAATTTCGTTGCTGACTATCAGATGGTTATCATCATCAGTCATTATATGGAC
>JAEEGJ010019227.1_pt1 | contig 15092 bp, 14 predicted proteins | sample 8958761 | NCBI WGS metagenome assembly JAEEGJ01 (sample SAMN16246546, study PRJNA631951) | gut metagenome | biome: gut microbiome; feature: rumen; material: RS-attached | host: Bos | place: Iran: Karaj | collected 2018-10 | reverse complement strand
ATCCGGAGCAGCACTTTACTCAGGGACCTGCACGCTATACTGATGCTTCGATTGTACGCATGCTTGAGGAAAAGGGAATTGGTCGTCCTTCAACTTATGCAACAATTATTTCTGTATTGCTTGACCGCTACTACGTAACCCGCAGTAACAAGCAGCTTGTTCCAACTCAGCTTGGTAAAATGATTAACAAGATTCTCGTTGAATCTTTCCCAGCTGTTATTAACGAAGAGTTCACTGCTAAAGTTGAAAACGAGCTTGACCAGGTAGAAGAAGACGAGCTTGTTTGGAACGATATTATCGCTGATTTCTATGGTCCGTTTAAACAGACTGTTGATAATGTAATGGAGCACCAGGAAAGTATTAAGGGCTTCCTTGATGAAGAAACTGACAAGGTTTGCGAACTCTGCGGTAAGCCTATGGTAAAGAAGCTTGGCCGCTTTGGATTCTTCCTTGCATGTTCCGGATTCCCAGAGTGTCATAACACTAAATCAATTCCACTTGCTAAGTGTCCATGTAAAGACTGTGGTGGTGAAATTGTTGAGCGTAAGACTAAGGGCCGAGGAAAGGCTTTCTACGGTTGTACAAATTATCCAACCTGTACATTTATCAGCCACTTTAAGCCAATCGATCAGTACTGTCCTAAGTGCGGCTGGTTCCTTGTTGAAAAGTTCGACAAGAAGAATGGTGCTTACAAGTCTTGTATTAACCCAGACTGTGATTACCTCCACACAAGCGGCGAAGAAGAAGCTGTAATGCCGGTAGAAGGTGAAGAGTAAAAATACTTTTCAATAAAATTTGCTTTATACTGATAGCAATGCTATCATATGAAGCATGGAAAATAAGAAAAAATATGTAATTTCTCTTGATGAAGGCACGACATCCTGCCGTGCTGTTGTTTACGATAAGAACGGTTCGCCTCTTGGTTCTAAGCAGCGCGAATTTAATCAGATATATCCGCACCCGGGGTGGGTTGAGCATGATGCTGAAGAGATTTTTAAGTGTCAGCTTAAGGTTCTTCAGAGTCTTTTAATTGAAAAAGAAATCAGACATGACGAAATTGCCGCTATTGGAATTACCAACCAGCGTGAGACGGTTGTAATCTGGGATAAGAAAACCGGAAAGCCTGTTTACAACGCTGTGGTCTGGCAGTGTCGTCGTACGGCTGATTACTGCGAAAAACTGATTGCAGACGGCTGGTCGGATAAAATCCGTGAGAAGACCGGACTTCTCATTGACGCATATTTTTCCGGTACAAAAATCAAATGGATATTGGATAACGTTCCAGGCGTTCGAGAACGCGCTGAGAAGGGCGAACTTCTTGCGGGAACTATTGATACCTGGCTTATCTGGAAGCTTAGCGGTGGCCGCGCGCATGTGACTGACTATACTAACGCCTGTCGTACGATGCTTTTCAATATCTATAAGCTTGAGTGGGATAAGGAGCTTCTGGACCTGCTTGGAATTCCTGCAGGACTTCTTCCTGAGGTTCGTGATTCTTCATGTGTATATTGTAAGACAGATCCTGAAGTTTGCGGTTTTGAAGTTCCTCTGGCTTCGGCTGTTGGTGATCAGCAGGCAGCTCTTTTTGGTCAGGGCTGTTTTAAGAAGGGAGATGCAAAGAACACTTACGGTACCGGTTGCTTTATGCTGATGAATACCGGTGACAAGCCTGTTCACTCTAAGGAGCTTTTGACTACGATTGCGCTTGGTATGAACGGCAAGATTGAATATGCGCTTGAGGGAAGTGTATTCATTGGCGGTGCTGTTATTAAGTGGCTTCGTGATGAACTTGAACTGATTTCCAGTGCGCCGGAAATTGATCGCCTGGCAGAGTCGGTTCCGGATTCTAATGGTTGTTATCTTGTGCCTGCCTTTGTTGGTCTTGGTACTCCTTACTGGGATATGTATGCACGCGGAACTATTGTTGGTCTTACCCGCGGTGTAAAGAAGGCTCATATCTGTCGTGCTGCCCTTGAAGGAATTGCTTACGAGGTGCGCGACGTACTGGATACTATGGTTGCAGATTCCGGTACTCCTATAAATACTCTGAACGTAGATGGCGGTGCGTGTGTCAGCAACGTAATGATGCAGTTCCAAGCTGATATTCTGAATACTAAGGTTTGTCGTCCTGCTAATGTTGAAACTACTGCGCTTGGTGCTGCGTACCTTGCCGGTCTTGCAACAGGATTCTGGGAGAGCCGTGACGAGATTCTTGCTCATCACAAAATTGACCGCGTGTTCGAGCCTGTGATGGATGACGGCCAGCGACAGAAATTGTATGCAGGCTGGAAAAAGGCCGTGGAACGTGCTGAGCACTGGGAGGATGTGTAAGGCCGCTGGCGGCCGTTGTTAAATAGCAGAGCGTTAAAAAAAATGCGAAAGCATTTTTTAGCTCTACCATATTGAGGTGTTTATGATTTATGATATAGCAATTATTGGTGCAGGCGTTGTAGGTGCTTGCATTGCGAGGGAGCTCGCGAAGTACCGGCTGAATGTGTGCATGATTGAGAAATCAGATGATGTTGCCTGCGGAACTTCTAAAGCGAACTCGGGGATTATTCATGCGGGCTTTGATGCTAAAACCGGCACTCTGATGGCTAAGCTTAATGTAGAAGGAACTGCAATGTATCCCGAGCTGGCTCAGTCTCTTCATTTTGATTATAAGAATAACGGTTCGCTTGTTATCGGCTTTTGTGATGAAGATATGGAGCATATCAAAAAGCTGTATGAACGTGGTGTGGCAAATGGTGTTCCGGGCCTTCGCATTATTGATGGTGAGGAGCTTCATAAGCTTGAGCCAAATGTAAGTGAAGAAGCCTGTGGCGCTCTGCTTGCAGAGTCTGCAGGAATTGTAAGTCCTTATATGGCAACCTGGGCTTTTGCAGAAAATGCTGTTATGAATGGAGTAAAGCTTTTCCTTGAAACTGAGGTTCATGGAATTGAAAAAGCTTCTGAATCGGACGGCACAGGGCTGTTTGTTATCAAAACAGGAAAGTGCGACATCTCTGCAAAATGCGTAGTAAATGCTGCCGGCTTGTATGCAGATGTTGTTTCTGAAATGGCAGGGGCCCGCAAGTTTAAAATTGTGCCTCGCCGTGGTGAATACTATCTGCTTGATAACAAATGTGCATATCTTGCAAGTCATACTTTGTTCCAGACTCCTGACAAGATGGGTAAGGGTGTTCTGGTTACTCCAACTGTAGACGGAAATATTTTATCTGGGCCGACTGCTGCCGATGGAAACGATAAAACTGCAACTGAGACAACTGCTGCCGGTCAGGACGAGGTTTTCAGAAAATCTGGAAAAACTATTCCGGATATTCCACGTCGTAATATCATAAACTCTTTTGCGGGTGTTCGTGCCCTTGCTTACAATGAGGATGGTACTCCGGTAAATGATTTTATTATTGAAGAGGATAGTGGGGTACATGGCTTTATAAACGTTGCGGGAATCTGTTCGCCGGGACTTTCTGCGGCTCCTGCAATCGGTTGTTATGTGCGCGAACTTGTTGAAAAATCACTTGGTGTAAAGCTTGAAGCTAACCGTGACTTTGTTGCTGTGCGAAAAGGAATTGAATCCTTTAAGGATGCTGATGATGAGCGCCGTGCTCAGCTGATTGAAAATAATCCTCTTTATGGAAGAATTATCTGCCGCTGCGAAATGATTACTGAAGGCGAGATTGTTGCGGCAATTAAGTCTCCTGTTGGGGCTGTGGATCTTGATGGTGTAAAGCGTCGAACCCGTGCCGGAATGGGACGCTGCCAGAGCGGTTTCTGTTCTCCACGTGTAACTGAGATTTTGAGCCGCGAGCTTGGAATTCCGATGACGGACGTTCGCAAAAACGGCGGCTGCTCATATATTCTTACAGGAAAAACAAGGTAGGGGGCGCTGTTATGGAATACGATATAGTTGTAATTGGCGGCGGTCCTGCCGGGATGGCGGCGGCAATTGCTGCAAAGAAAGCTGGTACAGACAGCATTTTGATTTTAGAGCGCGATACAAGAATCGGAGGAATCCTGCTTCAGTGTATTCATAACGGATTTGGTCTTCATTATTTTGGTGAAGAGCTTACCGGTCCGGAATATGCTGCACGCTTTTCTGATGAAGTTGAAAAGCTTTGTATTGAATATAAAACTGATACTATGGTACTCGAGGTTGCGCAGAATGAAGGTTATCGCCTTGTTACTGCAATCAACACTGTAGACGGTCTTATGCACATTAAGGCAAAGGCTGTCGTTCTTGCGACTGGTTGTCGTGAAAGAACCCGCGGTGCGCTGATTATTCCGGGTACAAGACCTGCCGGTATCTTTACTGCAGGTGCGGCTCAGCGCTTTGTAAATATTGACGGATATATGCCTGGACGTAAGGTTGTAATTCTTGGTTCCGGAGATATCGGTTTGATTATGGCACGCCGTCTTACTCTGGAAGGTGCTGAAGTAAAACTGGTCTGTGAGGTTATGCCTTTCAGTTCAGGTCTTCGTCGTAACATTGTTCAGTGTGTTGAAAACTTTAATATTCCGTTGAAGTTCAGTCATACAATTGTTCAGATTCACGGAAAGGAACGTGTTGAAGGAGTTACTGTTGCGGCAGTTGATTCTAACCGTAAGCCTGTTCCTGGAACCGAAGAGTTTATTGAGTGCGATACAGTTTTGCTTTCTGTAGGCCTTATTCCGGAAAACGAAATCGCTTCTGGTTGTGGAATTGCAATTGACTCTGCAACCAGCGGTCCTGTTGTAAATGAGCATATGCAGACTTCTTCCGAAGGTATTTTTGCCTGCGGAAACACAGTTCATGTTCATGACCTCGTAGACTTTGTAACTGCTGAAAGCTTAAGGGCAGGCGAAAATGCAGCAAAGTTTGTTCAGGGAAAAATTGTTCAGGATGGAAAGAAAATCACCCTGCGCCCTGGAAACCGTGTGCGCTACACCGTGCCTCAGTATATAGAATCTGCAGTTCAGGATGGTAATGTTTCAATTATGTTCCGTGCAACAGATGTTTATAAAGAGGTTTATATCGAAGTTTCAAGTAATAATAAGATATTGAAATCTGTGAGAAAGAAGGTTGTGCGCCCTGGAGAAATGCAGGTAACAGAACTTACTCCGGCCCAGCTTGCAGAAGCCGGCGATGACATTACTGTTTCAGTTCAACTTTCAGGGGAGGTAGCAGAATAATGGAAAATACAATCGAAAAAATCCCGCTCACTTGTATCATCTGTCCGATGGGCTGTTCAATGGAAGTTGAAGTTGAAACCGATGCCGACGGCAACAAAAAAGTTCTCAGCGTAAAAGACAATGGCTGTAAACGCGGCGAGCAGTATGCTGCCAAAGAACTCCAGAACCCAACACGTACACTAACTTCAACAATCAAAGTGAACGGTGGAGTTTTGCCGGTAGTCCCTGTAAAAACTGCAGGTGAAGTTCCAAAGAATATGCTTCTCCAGTGCATGGAAGTAGTGCGCCGTGCCAGCTGTAAAGCTCCGGTAAAACGCGGTGACATTCTGCTGTACGATCTGCTGGGTACTGGAATCAACGTAATTGCATGTTCAGATGTAGCGAAAGCGTAAATTCATACCGATAATCAAAGTATGACTTTACGCGAGCTTACAGATGAATTTCTCTTATATCTTTCTGCAGTGAGGGGGCTTTCCAATAATACTGTTATAGGGTACGGAAACGACCTCAAACAGCTGCAGGAGTTTTTGACACCAGACCTTGATGTAAAATCTATCACTCGTGAAAATCTGATGCTTTGTATCGGGCGGCTTTCTGCGGAGAATAAATCGGCGGCTACTGTAAACAGGTTTATTGCCGCTGTGCGTACTTTGTTTGCCTATGCGAAAAAACTTGGTTATGTGGAAAAGAATCCTTCGCTGGAAATGAAGACTGTAAAGCTGCCTAAACGTATGCCGAACTTTATGACATCGGCTGAAGTAGGGGAGATTTGCAATGCGCCTGTAAAAGAAGAACTTTTGTGGAAAAGCCGTGACTATGCGCTTTTTCTGATGCTTTATTCTTCGGGCTGTCGTGCGAGCGAAATAGTTAGTCTTAAACTTTCTGATTTTATGGATGGTGGGCGTTCAGCTATTGTTACGGGAAAGGGCAATAAACAGCGTAAGGTTTATTTTGCAGAGGCGTCGCGTAAGGCTCTTGCTGAATATCTGAAAGACCGCAAAAAACTCCTGATTGACCTGAAAATTGAAAAGATTCCAGCTGAACTTTTTATAAATCTTAAGGGGCATCCTCTTACAACTGGTGGTCTACGCTACATTCTTAACCGATACTCAGGAGTTGAGGGAACAAACCGCCATGTAAATCCTCATGCTTTCCGTCACACTTTTGCTACAAATATGCTTGGAAATGGGGCTGATGTCCGTATTGTTCAGGAAATGCTGGGGCACAGTTCTATCAGTACAACACAGCGATATACTCATATTACTACCGAAAAACTCATCGATATCTACAATAAAGCCCATCCGCATTCTTAATCACTTTTACGATAAACACCTTTTTTATTTGCCGAAAGTTCCGTAAATCATTATATTTTAACTCATGGGAAATAAAACAAAAATCAGAAGCACCACAATTCTTGCAGTACGCAGAAATGGACAGGTTGCTATGGCTGGTGATGGCCAGTGTACTTTGGGCGAGACTGTTTGTAAGGGAAATTCTCGCAAAGTTCGAAAGATTTATGATGGAAAGATTCTCACCGGATTTGCGGGTAGTGTTGCAGATGCTTTTACTCTGCTTGACCGCTTTGAAGCCAAGGTGAAAGAATATAACGGAGATATTATGCGTTCAGCTGTTGAGCTTGCAAAGGCCTGGCGTACAGACCGCACTCTTCAGAAGCTCGAGGCAATGCTCCTTGTTGCAGATAAAAAACAGATTCTTTTGATCAGCGGCGACGGTAACGTTATTGAGCCGGAAAAGGATGCAATTGCAATCGGTTCAGGCGGAAATTACGCATATTCTGCGGCTCTCGCTTATCTTGATTCTTCAGATTTGAGCGCAAAGGAAATTGCGGAGCGTTCTCTTAATATCGCCGGCAGCATCTGTATTTATACAAATCAGAATCTGACAATAGAGACTCTTGAGTAAACCGTCATTGCGAGGAGCATAGCGACGAAGCAATCTATTAATATGGATTGCTTCGACCTTCGGTCTCGCAATGACGTATTAAGAACTGGGAATACTTTTTATGGAAAATAACGAAAATAAAACAGAACTTACACCAAAACAGATTGTAGAAAAACTCGACGGATATATTATCGGACAGGAAAAGGCAAAACGTGCCGTAGCCGTTGCGCTCCGTAACCGCTTCCGCCGCCTTAAGCTTCCGGAAGAAATTCGTGATGAAGTTGCTCCAAAAAATATTTTGATGATTGGACCAACCGGCTGTGGTAAAACAGAAATTGCCCGCCGCCTCGCAAAGCTTTGCGGTGCTCCATTCTTAAAGGTTGAAGCAACAAAATACACCGAAGTCGGCTACGTTGGCCGCGACGTTGAAAGTATGATCCGCGACCTTATGGCTGTAGGCTACAATGACGTTAAAGCCGAGATGGAAGATCAGCTTCGCGAAAAATCAGTAAGCGTTGTTGAAGAGCGCCTTCTTGATTTGCTTTTGCCTGGAACTGGAAAAGACGATAAAAAGAAATCTGATGGCGAAAAAGACAAGAAAACTGAAATTAAGCCTCTCGGTTTTTTGAGCCAGCCAAGTGCAAATGAAATTACAATTGACTTAAACAAAGTTGCCGCTGATATGCAGGATGCTTTGAATCAGGCTAATCAGGCAGCTGCAGAACAGCAGAAAGCTGATGAAGAGTCTGCTGAAAAGGCTGCAGAAAATCATACTCGTGAAAAATTCCGCCAGATGCTCCGCGAAGGTAAACTTGAAGACCGCGAAGTAGACATGGTTGTTCACCGTCCACAGGGAATGCCTAATATGGAAATTATTGCCGGTGGCAGTATCGACGACCTTCAGAACAGCATGCAGGGAATCCTAAATATGATGAACGGTCAGGGTCGTAGTAAAAAGCGTACCCTTACTGTAAAAGAAGCACGTAAGATTCTTACAGAAGAAGTTCTCGACGGCATGGTTGATCACGATAAAGTTGCTGATGAAGCAAAGAAGCGTGTAGAGCAGAGCGGAATTATCTTTATTGATGAAATTGATAAGATTGCCGTTCACGGCGAAAGCCATGGACAGGACGTAAGCCGCGAAGGTGTTCAGCGCGATATCCTTCCAATCGTTGAAGGAAGCAATGTAAATACAAAGTTCGGTGTAATCGATACAACACACATTCTCTTTATTGCAGCCGGTGCTTTCAGCGTTGCTGCTCCAAGTGATTTGATTCCGGAACTTCAGGGACGCTTCCCGCTGCGTGTTGAACTTGATTCTCTCCACAAAGATGATTTCAAACGCATCCTCAGCGAGCCTAAGAACAGCCTGATTATGCAGTACACATCACTGCTCGAAACAGAAGGTGTTAAACTCGATATCACAGAAGATGCTTTGGACCGCATGAGTGTGGTTGCAGAAGAGGTTAATTCAAGTGCCGAAAATATTGGTGCCCGCCGCCTTCACACAATCATGGAAAAGGTTCTTGCAGACATCAACTTCGAAGCTGATGAACATGCCGGCGAGACAATAAAGATTGACGCTGCTTATGTAGACGAAAAACTTGAAGGCATCAGCCAGAATCAGGATTTGTCTAGATATATTCTTTAGAAGTTGATAAATCCTCCATAAAAGAAACTGATTCAGCCTAGGCGAGCTGAATCAGAAGGAGAGGAGGACTTTTTCAATATAGTGTATTGCTACTTAAAAAGCTGCGGATAATCTGCAGCTTTTTTTACTGCTTCTTCAAGTGTGAGGCCTGCAAAGTCTTGTGCACCAAGCCAGCGGCCGCTCTTCTTGTCATCAATGAAAGCTCCGACAACAATTCCAGGAATTACGCTGTCAGGATCATTTGGAGCGTTTGGACCACCGAGGTCTGTGCGGCACCAGCCCGGGTCTGCGAGGTTAATGCAGACATCTGTGCCGTCGAGCTTTCCACCGATATCAGATGTTACTTTATCGAGGGCTGCTTTACTTGCGCTGTAGCCGGCCTGTTCCGGTTCGTTGCGGATTCCGCTTGTTGTGTTGATTACACGGCCCCAGCCGCGTTCAATCATTTTGGGAATAAAGCGGTAGCAGAGCATCATCGGAGCGATTGTGTTGATTACAAAGCTCTTTGAATAATCTTCAACCGGTGTTTTCCAGTAGTCTGTGCGGTAAGCAATCTGAACTGCGGCGTCGTTGAAAAGAATATCAACCGGCTTTCCGCGTTTTTCAATTTCGTTCATCATTACTTCTACCTGAGAAAGATCGCTGAGTTCTGCAGCAATATCGTAAGCTTCTACGCCCATTGCTCGGACTTCTTCAAGTACGGCCTTAGTATGCTCGAGTGAGCGGCTGTGTAAAATCAGATTACAGCCTTTGCTGGCCATAAACTTTGCGATTCTATATCCGATTCCTCGGTTTGCGCCGGTAACTAGCGCCCATTTTCCTTTTACGTCAACCATTGTCAGCTCCTGTATGTTTAGTTCATTTTTGCGATTATCTCATCGCACCATTTATCAAAGTCCGGGTCTTCTGTCTGGCATTCAGGGTGTGCAAGAACATATTCAACAGTTTCTCTGATTCCCTGATCTGCGCGTTTGGTTGCAACAAAGTCCGGTACAAGAGACTTCAGTTTACTGCAGTCAAAAACAACAGAGTTTGCCTTGTCTCCAATCAGACTTCCTGTAAAGTCATAATCTGAATGAGCGGCAAGATAGCTTGATGAAACATAAATCGGCTTAAGCTCAACGCCAAGCGATGCTGCAATGCACTTGTAAATCTGATTCCAGGTAACGCTTTCGTCGCTCATAATCTGAACTGCTTCACCAATTGCGTGAATGTTTCCCATCAATCCGACAAAGCCCTTTGCAAAATCAGAATTATGTGTGATTGTCCAGAGCGAAGTTCCATCTCCATGAATAATCACAGGCTTTCCTTCTTTAATGCGTTTTACAACCTGCCAGCTGCCCTTGTCGCCGTGAACTCCAAGTGGTACCGACCGCTCATCGTAAGTATGACTCGGTCTTATAATTGTAACAGGGAACTGCTCATCGCGGTAAAGTTTCATCAGATAATCTTCGCAGGCAATCTTATTGCGCGAATATTCCCAGTAAGGATTTGCAAGAGGAGTTTTTTCGCTTATTACATAGTTTCCACAAGGCTTCTGATAAGCAGAAGCAGAACTGATGTACATAAACTGACGTACCTTGCCCTTAAGCAGGCGATAATCGCGTTCCAGCTGTGAAGGTACAAAGCCGATAAAATCACATGCTACATCAAACTGCATGCCTGCAAGCTTTTCTGCCGCTGCTTTTTCATCATTTATATCAACTGTAATAAAATGCGCACCTTTAAGACGCTCATCGTTATTACGGTTTCCTCTATTTATAAGATACAGCTTCCAGCCTTTTTCCAATATCAATTTAGAAATTGCCATGCTGATTGTACCGGTTCCGCCTATGAATAATGCTTTCATTTTGACTCCTATAAAGTTGCTTTAGCGGCGATTTTATAGATTTCGGCTATATCCTCAGCCGACAACTTCACAAATCCGCCGGTTCTTCCGCCTTCCGGCAGACCGAACTTCTTTACGAGAGTAGGGATATCTTCTTCCTTTGCACCAAGCTCAGCAAAATTAATTGGCATACCAATGCTGTGAAGGAACTCGCGGAAACGCTTGATACCTTCGCGTGCTGTAGCTTCCGGATCAGCAAAATCCATCTTGCAGCCCCAAACACGTGTAGCCCACTGAGCAAAACGCATTACATCATGCTTATAAACAAATTCCATCCATGAAGGCATGATAACTGCAAGTCCTGCACCGTGAGCACAGTCATAAAGGCCTGAAAGTTCATGTTCAATTCCGTGGCTGTTCCAGTCCTGGTCACGGCCAACACCAACGATATTGTTATGAGCAACCATTCCGGCCCACATGATGTTAGCGCGGGCTACATAATCATTTGCGTCAGCGATTACTTTAGGAGTTTCGTGGATCATAGCCATCAGAACTGCTTCACACAAACGGTCTGTAGTTTCTACATTCTTTGTGTTTGTAAAGTAACGCTCGCAAACGTGAGCCATAATATCTGTCGCACCACACGCTGTCTGGTATGCAGGCAGTGTCTGTGTCAATGCAGGATTCAAAATAGAGAACTTAGGACGGATACATTCACCGCCTGTTCCACGTTTTATCATTCCATCTTTTTTAGTGATTACAGAGTCACCGGAACCTTCACTTCCGGCAGCTGCAATTGTGAGAACAGTTCCAACAGGAAGAGCCTTTTTTGGCTGTGCAGTATACGAGTAAAAATCCCAGAAATCTCCGTCATAGCAAACGCCCATTGCAATAGCTTTAGCACTGTCAATTACAGAACCTCCGCCAACAGCAAGAATAAAGTCCACGCCGTTCTTACGGCACAAATCTATTCCTTTATAAACTAAATCATCAAGAGGATTAGGATGAACTCCACCGAGTTCTACAAAATCAACACCGGCTCCTTTCAGAGATTCTCGAACTCTTCCAAGAAGACCTGATTTTTCTGCAGATTTACCGCCAAAATGAAGCAAAACCTTGCTTCCACCAAATTCCTTTACAAGTGCACCTGCCTGCTGTTCAGTATCTTTTCCAAAAACAAACTTAGTTGGGCTATAAAATGTAAAATTATCCATCAAAATCTCCTTAAAAGTCCGCGTTTACGGTGATTTATATTTTGTACAATCATTTTACCCCGTTTTTCGCAAAATCAAAAATAAATCATCTCTGATTAAATTGTATAAATCTATATAATTGTCCGCCGTCGGCTCATAAAATTCCCACCTGTGGCCTGATAAATTGACCTCGCTAAATCTTCGTTGTACAATAAAATCATGAAATTCATTTTATATTTTATTCTGATTCCGGCCTTGCTTCCGGTTTTTCTGATTCTAAGATATGTATATTTACTCGATAAAAACGAGCGTGAACCATTAAACTTTGTTCTGAAGGTTGTAATTTACGGGGCAATTTTTTCTATTCCTTGTGCCGCTGCAGAACGTTTTCTTATTTCAATGATCAGCATGTATTATGATCCTGCAACAATTCAGTTTGCATGGATGGAAAATACAGTTGGTGTTGCTCTGGTAGAAGAATTTTCTAAATGGCTTGTCCTTATGCTGATTGTCTGGAAAAACAGGAATTTTGATTACAGATATGATGGAATTGTTTACGCAGTTTCTGCCTCTTTAGGATTTGCAGCGTTGGAAAACATTTTGTATGTAGTTTCTTATGGAACAGGCGTTTCTATTGGCCGTGCTATCTTTGCTATTCCGGGCCATGCAACCTTTGGCGTTTTTATGGGCTACTGGCTCAGCCGTGCAAAAACTTTCTGGCTGGATGGAAAAACAGGCAGAATGAAGTTCTGTAAACTTCTTGCATTAGGTATTCCTATGCTGATTCATGGAGCTTATGATTTCCTCCTTTCTGAGCAGGTAGCAGCGCTTGGATATCAGTATGTCTTCTATATTTATGTTATTCTGCTTGATTTCTTTGCATGGCGCATTATTAAGCATGAATTCCGTACAGATAGACCACTGTAAATCTTTCTGATAAAAATTCCTAAACCTTTTCCTCCAGATTCCGAAAATCAACTAGATGTAAACAAAAATCAGAGGAGGAAAAAATAGTTTATGAACAGTTTCACCCGTTCAATTGACCTGCTTCAGCGTGAAATGGACGTAACTTCATTGCGCTATCAGGTTACAGCAAATAACCTTGCAAACAGTGAGGTTCCAAATTTTAAGCGTTCAACAGTAAACTTTGAAAGCGAACTTAAGCGTGCTATTGATTCTGAAAAAGAAGCTCAGAACGCTTTTCATCTTACAACTACTGATTCCCGCCACATTCAGGTAAATGTACCTTATGATTACCGTGATGTTCAGCCTCGCCGTGTACTCGATTACACAACTACAGCAAAGGCAAACGGCAATAACGTAGATGCAGAAACTGAAGCAAACAATATCCTCCAGATTCAGATGCAGTACCGCATGCTCACCCAGCTCACAAGCTTTGAGTTTGATCAGGTGAACACAGCAATGAAGAAATAAAAATCACTGACATATACGACTTCGTCAAGGCACGCTAAAGCTTAAAGCCTTGACAAAGTCGTTTGTCAATTTTATAAGGAGTATAAAATCGCCATGGGAATGTTCACTAGTATAAATATTGCGGCAACCGGAATGGCTGCTGAAAGACTCAGAACAGATGTAATTTCTGATAATATCGCAAACGCTTCAACAACACGTACACAGGACGGCGGTCCATTCAAAAAATCTACTGTAGTAATGCGCCCTGTTGCAGATGCAAATCCACAGTGGAGAACACCGTTCACACCTTCAAGCCTCGACAACGGTCCTGGAAAAGGCGTAAAGGTTCTGGAGATTACAAAAGATACTTCTGAGGGACGTCTTGTTTATGACCCGACACATCCTGATGCATATCAGAGTGGTCCTCACAAAGGTTATGTAGAATATCCTAACGTAAATATTGTAAATGAAATGGTAGATTTGATTTCTGCCTCAAGAGCATACGAAGCAAACGCAACAGTTGTTGACGGAGCAAAAGATATGTTCTCAGCTGCCCTTGAAATCGGACGATAACCGGTGTAGAATAATAAGCGGGTAGGGAAATATGAAGATTCAAGATTTCGGCACCTTGCAGATGGTGCGCACAGATAAAGCTCATTTTGGACAGGGAAAGATTCAGCCGCTCACAACTAATGTTCCAGGTATGTCGCCAATTGAAAAGATTCATAAGGCAGACAAAACTACAGAAGCTGCATCTATTCAGCCAGCCGGACAGTCAAAATCATTTCAGTCATATCTTCTTGATGCCTTGAGCACAGTAAACAGCCAGCAGCTGGATGTTACTGCCGTTCAGGAAAAGCTTATTACAGATCCTGATGATGTTGATATCCATGATGTAACAATTGCAATGGCAAAGGCACGCCAGAGCCTGAACCTTGCGCAGACAGTTATTGACCGTCTTGTTACAGGATGGAATGAAATTACTACTACTAGATAAAATAGACCCCGAATCAAGTTCGGGGTGACACTTCAACTAACTAACTTTCGTTAACATTTTTATTGTCAAATTTCTCTTCCTATGTTATACTTAATTAAATTTAATAAGTAAATTTGGTACAAATTTCTTTAAAATTCGTTCACGGGAGGGGACAGATGAACGAATGGCTTAAAAAGGTAACCGATGGACTAAAAAATATGTGGTCCAAATGGAAGCCGATTCAAAAAGTCATATTAATTGGCATAATCGTAGTAGTAATCATAGTCATTGTTGCGTCCGTGAAGGTATCTTCAAAGCCTTCTACTGTCCGACTCTTTAATGCTCCAGTTACAGATCAGACTGCTCTTACACAGATTCTTGACCGTCTTTCTCAGGAAAATGTAAATGCATATACAAATGATTCAGGTTATATTTCAGTTGATGATGATAAGACAGCACGCCGAATGCGTGAAATCCTCATCAGTGAAAATCTTGTTCCTTCATCAGTTGATCCTTGGGCTGGTTTTTATGACAGAAGCTGGTCTACAACAGATGCAGATCAGAACGTAAAACTCAAGAATACAATTCAGAAACAGCTCAAGCAGCATATTGAATCAATCGCAGAAATTCAGCTTGCAGATGTAAATATTGTTTTGCCAGATAATCAGCTTTTTACAGCAGATCAGAATCCTGTAACAGCAAGTGTAATCATTAAAACAACCCCTCAGAGTAACCTGCTTCAGGATAGAAAACGTGTACTTGGTATTCAGCGCCTTATTCTTTCTGCTGTTGAAGGTCTTAGAGAAGAAAATCTTATCATCACAGATGTGGATGGTAATCAGGTAAATGATTTTGAAGGCATGGCAGAAAGTGACCGTGTAAGCATTATCGAAAAGCAGCAGAAGCTTATCCGCAAACAGGAAGTTGAGCTTCGTGCAAAAATCCTTAAGGCCCTTC
>JAEEGJ010019220.1_pt1 | contig 15096 bp, 12 predicted proteins | sample 8958761 | NCBI WGS metagenome assembly JAEEGJ01 (sample SAMN16246546, study PRJNA631951) | gut metagenome | biome: gut microbiome; feature: rumen; material: RS-attached | host: Bos | place: Iran: Karaj | collected 2018-10 | reverse complement strand
TAAAGTAGTTGTCTGCAAAAGTAGGAGCCATTCCCTCTCCAACAAAAACAAGCAGACGGTGGGCAATAATCTTGTCGGTAATAGACTCCAGACGGCCGATAAATTCAGGACCAAAGAACAAAACAGAAACATCGGCCAGGTTCAGACAATATTCAATTTCATCCGAAGCATAGCGGAAGTTGAGCGGCACGGCGAGCGCACCAGTTTTCAAAATACCAAAATAAATAGGCAGCCATTCAAGGCAGTTCATCATAAGGATACCAACCTTGTCTCCCTTTTTAACACCACGGTCCAAAAGATAGTGAGCGCAGCGGTTTGCTTTCTCGTTAAAAATGCGCCAGTTAATTTCGCGTCGGTAAGGAAGGTTTGGTTCAGGCTGAGTAAGGTCATAATCCTTCCAAGTAATACGTCTGTTTTCTTTTACCTCAGGGTTTAATTCTACAAGCGCGCAGTCAGTAGCATAAATCTCTGCGTTTCGTTCAAGATATTGGGTTATAGGCATTTTTGTTTCCTTTTTATAGATAAAATAGTGTAATAATTATATAGAAAACAGTAAAAATTGTATAGGGCGCCCCTTTGACATGGCCCTTCGACAAGCTCAGGGACCACACACACTTTTCTTTTATAAAAAAATACGCTACATTTGAAATATGAAGACAAGGTCCATCACATTATTGTTTGTAATTGTTGCCATTTTGCTGGGAGCAGGATTTTTGGCTTCAAAAAAATTTATTAAAAAAGCAGAAAAATCTACGACCAGAGCAAAGGTTGTAACTCCAAAGGGTGCCCAGGAAAACGGAGCAGACACGGATGACGACAGACCTTCTTCGGGCTTTAATTCAGAAAACTTTGATACCTTTATTACGCTGCTTCCTAACGAAACCCTTATCAATTCCATTACAATTGATTTTAATAATGATGGCTACGATGACGAAGTAATAACCGTACGCAAATCTTCTTCGGAAGACTTTATAATTATTCCTGGTCTTTTTAATGCAGATACTGCTGAATATGACAGACTTGGCGGCATTACAACTTCAATCTCGCACATCAGAACTTTCTCGCTTTCGGGAATGGATTTGACCGGTGACCATCGCAATGCACTTATTTATCAGGGTGTTGCTGATGATGAAAACTATGTGATGCAGCTTTTCCTGTGGGAAGAAAACGACAGTTATGAAGGCGGCGAGCTTATAAACATAGGCGATTTTATTTCCGATGGAACTATTTTTATTCAGCAGGTTGAACGCAGCGACTCCTACCAGCTTTCTCTTTCAAAGGGCGAAAGCTTTTCTGTCTGGGTTTATGAATCCGAAAAGCAGGCTGATGAAAACGGAAACATGGTTCCGGGGCCAAACCAGATTCAAAAAGAATACAAGTGGAATGCTTCGAGCAGACAGTATGAACTGTTTAATGAAATTAAAGTAACTGCGGGACGTCTTGCTGCCAACGAGCTTTCGAGAATTCAGGATGGAACTGTAGAAACCTTTGCTGCCTTTTTGGATGGTCTTTGGTATAAAACTTCAAACGAAGACAATACAATACGATATCTTTATTTTGATTATTCTAAGCGTGAAATTATTCTGCTCTTGTCCGATTCTCAGGAGGTTTACGAATGGGATGACAGCAAGCTGCGACACAACGGAATATATCTGTACACTGTAAACTCTGATATTACCAATCTTCAGCGCCGCTTTGATATTCTGCTTACTTCGATTGATGAAATTAAGATTACGCTGTATGACTCCATTGGACTTGTAATTAAGGAAAGCTCCCTCTGGGACGGTCAGTATAAAAAAATGAACCTGCAGAGCTCGATTGAAGAAACCGACACCGAAGAAAAAAACACCTTCCAGGTTCAGCTTGAAAGCGCCGAAGTCTGGACAAGTGATGACGGCAACTACAGTATAAGCTTTGCCGATTTGCGCTATGATTATAAATCCGATTCTGAACACGAAACAGGCCTTTACTCCATGATGAAAATCGGCAGCTACAACGTTCTTCAGCTGCGTTCAACTTCTTATAACTCAACTCTAAACACCACCTATGCCCTGGAGTTTGGCACCAAAGTCATTACCGAAACCGTAAAAAAACAAACCGTAGAAAAAGTAGTAACCGACTACGACACCATAATCTTTACACCGGTCAAAATAACCCCAACCGACTGTTTCGCCACCGACGGCCGTGTGTATACTTTTACAAAACAGTTGGATCAATAGGTGTGAAAAATCTATTCATAAGGAAAAAGGGAGGGTACTCCCGTGTCCAGCAGTGTGCGTCTGCGGGCTGAGCAATTTTTTTGAAGAAATCCTGCGGTTTACTTCGTAAATCCTCGGATTTCTTTTATGGCATGCGCCAAAGATTCTCAGATGCAGCCGCGCACTGCTTCCCACTCCGTACCCTCCCTTTTTCAAATTAAATTATTCAAGCCAATCAATTCTCGTTTATTTTGTAAAAGTATACACTCTCCTTTCAAACCCGGGGTAGATAAAGGAATGTTGGATAGAAAAAAAAGAAAATGAATATGACACTGGATGATTTGAGTTATGAAAAAATGCGGAGCGAACGGTTCTGGCTTTGCGGCGCTTAGTACGCGGGAAGTTTCTGGCTGCTGCAAGCAGGCAGAAACTTGTCTATAATTTCCTTACCGCGTACTCGGCAGAGCAAAGACAGGTTCTTCGCGGGAGCATTTTTTCATTTTCACCAATAGTCTGTGTCATTTACAATAACCTTTTTTTTCTATATAATGTTTTTTTATGAATGCTAATGAGTTACGCTCAAAATATATTGAGTTTTTTAAGAGTAAAAATCATGCTGTCATTTCTGGACAGTCATTAATCCCGGAAAATGATCCTTCGGTTTTGTTTACAACAGCTGGTATGCATCCGCTTGTTCCTTATCTGCTTGGTGAGACACATCCGGCCGGAACACGTCTTACAGACTATCAGAAATGCGTACGTACCGGTGATATTGATGAAGTAGGCGACCCAAGCCACCTTACCTGTTTTGAAATGCTTGGAAACTGGTCGCTCGGTGACTATTTCAAAAAAGAATCAATTGCTTTTTCTTATGAATTTTTGACAAGCAAGGATTGGCTTGCACTTGATCCTAAAAAAATCTCTGTAACAGTTTTTGCGGGAGATGAAAATGCTCCTCGCGATGAAGAAGCTGCTCAGATCTGGAAAGATAACGGTATGCCGGAAGATAAAATTGCTTACCTTCCTGCAAGCGACAACTGGTGGGCAGCAGGTCCAACTGGTCCATGCGGTCCTGATACAGAAATCTTCTACTGGGTTGGCGAAGGCCTTCCTCCTGTTGGAAGCAACAAAGGTACAGACAGCGCAAACTGGATGGAAATCTGGAACAACGTATTCATGCAGTACAACCGCATAGACGAAAAGACACTTGTTCCGCTTCCAAAGCAGAATGTAGATACAGGTATGGGACTTGAACGTACAAACTGTATTCTCCAGGGAAAAACAAGCGTTTACCTTACAGAAGTTTTCCAGCCAATTATTAAGAAGATTGAAGAAGTTGCTGGTGGTTACACATACGGTTCAGATGCAGAAAAAGATAAATCAGTGCGCATCATTGCAGACCATTCACGTTCGGCAGTATTCATTCTTGGAGACCAGCGTGGTGTTACTCCAGACCGCGTAGGTGCAGGTTACGTACTTCGCCGTCTTATCCGTCGTGCAGTTCGCCACGGAATGAAGCTTGGAATTGAAAAGGATTTCCTTGCAGACATTGCTGCAACAGTTATAGAAAACTTTAAGGGACCATATCCTGAGCTTGAACAGAACCGCGAAAAGGTATTCAAGGAGCTCACAGCCGAAGAAGCAAAGTTCCGCCAGACTCTTAAGAAGGGCGAAGCAGAGTTCCAGAAGCTGCTCCCTAACCTCATGAAAAATCCTAAAAAAATCATCAGCGGAAAGGTTGCTTACAATCTGTACGAAACATACGGATATCCTCTTGAACTTACTCAGGAGCTTGGTGCCGAACACGGCTTTACTGTAGATGTAGAAGGCTTTAAGGAAGCAGAACGCAAGCATCAGGAAGCAAGTAAGACTGTAGATGCAGGTGCCGCAAAGGGTGGTCTTGCAGAACAGAGCGAAATCACAACTAAATATCACACAGCAACTCACCTTTTGCAGCAGGCACTGGTAAACACTCTTGGAGACCAGGTTGCACAGAAGGGTTCAAATATCAACAACGAGCGTATGCGTTTTGACTTTACTTTCGAACGTCCTATGACTCCGGAAGAAATCAAAACTGTAGAAGACATTGTAAACCAGAAGATTAAAGAAGATCTTCCTGTTACAATGGAAGTAATGCCGCTGGACAAAGCAAAGGCAGAAGGTGCACGCGCTCTCTTTACCAACAAGTATGGTGAAGACGTAAAGGTTTACACAATCGGCCGCGATCCAAAATCAGACTGGTTCAGCAAGGAAGTTTGCGGTGGACCACATGTTCAGCATACTGCTCAGATTGGAGAGTTCAAGATTCAGAAGGAACAGTCAAGTTCAGCAGGTGTTCGCCGTATTCGTGCGGTAATCACCCCGGGAACAGGACTCCCGCTGGATAAATAGAGAGATTGCCGGGCTTGACCCGATAATCTATGTAACTAGAAATTATTTAGAATTGTTATTATAAAAGAAAAAATATACGAGGTTTTTTATGAAAAAAATTGTTTCAGCTTTATCAATACTTTTGCTTACAGCAGGCATGGTTTTTGCTCAGTCGGATCTGCAGGTTCTGACAATTGTAAAATATAATAAATCGGAATCTATTACCGTAAAGCAGCTTAAAACCAGATGTGATACATACGAAAAGCAGCTTGGTCAAAAGCTCACTCTTGAACAGAAAAAACAGGTTTTGAGCGCACTTGTAGACGAAAAGCTTGTTCTTCAGGCTGCTGCAAAGGCTGGCATTACAATTCCGGACAGCACTGTAGATCAGTATTTTATACAGGCAATGAGTCAGTCTGTAGGTGTAATGGTAACCGAAAAAGAACTGAACGACCTTCTTAAGAAGGAAAAGGGTACAACTCTGGATGCAGAGCTTCTTGCTCAGACTGGTATGAATGTTACTGATTACAAGGCTTATCTTAAAAACCAGCTTATTGCCCAGCAGTATGTTATTTCTGTTCGCGAAAAAGAGATTCAGGCTGTTGCTCCAACCGATGATGAAATCCGCGCTTTCTACGAAGGAAACAAAGCTTCTTTTGTATGGAGCGACATGGTTAAGCTTTTTGTTGTTGGTGTTCCAAAGGGAACAAATGCTGATGCAGCAAAGAACAAAATCAACGAATTGCGCAACAAATACATAGACAAGAAAATGACCAAGGAACAGATTATCACTCAGTCACAGTTGAGTAATTCAGGTTATCAGGCAAACGAAGGAATTCTTCCTAAGACAGAAGCTGGTGCTGCCTCAATTGGTCTTACATACGCAAGCATCCTTGGACTTTATGAACAGAATGTAGGATATCTTTCTGGTGTTACCGAAACAGACGAAGCTTATATCTTCCTTGCACTTACAGGAAAATATGCTGCAAAGCTTCTTAACTTGAGCGATATTGTTTCTCCAGATTCTACAGTTACAGTTTACGAATATATCCGCCAGAACCTTGCACAGACAAAGGCACAGTCTTATGTTCAGCAGGCTGCTCAGGAAGTAGCAGACGAACTTCGCAAGCCTGAATATATTGAAGAAAAGAAAACCGGAGTAGCTCTGGATAAATTGCTCAACTGGGGAGACTAAGGTGTCTAGAAGAAAAGGCAGAATACTTGCGTTCCAGGCTCTTTATTCCTGGGATGTAAGTCAAACACCTCTTGAAGATTTGCTTAAATTCTCTTGGCAGAATGCACAGGTTCCCGAAGATTCCGATTCGGATGAAACTGTCTTTGCTCGAATAATTGTTACCGGCGCAATCGAGCATGTAGCTCAGATTGATGAACTCATCAAAAATCATCTTTCTGCAAACTGGACAATGGAGCGCATAAACAAGGTAACTCTTGCAATTCTTAGAATGAGCATTTACGAAATGGAGTTCCAGAAGGATTCCCAGAAAAATATAGTAATTGACGAGGCTGTAAACATAGCACGTGAATATGGTCTTGAAGATTCCTATAAGTTTATAAATGCCGTGCTGGATAAGATTGGAAAAGAAAACTAAACGAACGTTTTTACAGGCTTTAATTTTTCTTACAGGCTTTGCTCTGTTTATGGGTATGGCAGTTTCATGCAAACTCAAGGCAGAGCAAAAGTCGTTAACAAGCCATTTTGAAATGGTAGATATTCTTATTGCAGATAATCAGTTTGCAGATGCAGTAAAAGAACTTAAAAAGATTGAAAAGCAGGTTTACGATTCGTGGTCATATATCGGCATTTACAAGCGCTATATGCGTATTGGCGAAGATGCCCGCGCTCAGAAAATCATTACAAAGGGACTTAAGAAAAATTCACACAATCCCGAGCTCATAGCAGTTTATTCAACCTATCTTTTGCGTCATGAAAAACTGGACGAAGCCAAAAAACTTTCGGAAGAGCTGCGCGGTACAAAGTACGGTTCCATTTATTCCGAAGCTGTGATGAAGGTTGCCCGTCGAGACAGTACAGATAATTCGGGTGCTTTCTGGAAGGATTCCAAATATTATTCAATTTATCTTGATGCTTACCGCGGAAGTCAGAACCCAATCTGGATTCGTAACTGCGCCCTGTTTAACTTAAAGGACGGACTTTTTGAAAATGCTGCCGCACTGCTGCCGGTTGCCTATGCCGATGCCGACGATGCTTATTTCTGGGCTCTGGTTTTGTATGATGCAGGTAAATATTACGAAGCTATAGATGCGCTTGATGCTTCTGGTTCTTTCCTTGCAGGATATCCTGATTCTGCAAACCGACGGGTTTCGCGCACAACTGATATAAAGATTGTTGCTCTTGAATCTGATGCTTACATGGCTGTTTCCGAAATAGAGGCGTCCGAAGCAAAGCGACAGGAAATCATTACACAGCTGGATTATCTTACAAAGCTTAGCGACGAAGATGAAAAGCTCCTTTCTATGATTGTCGTAAATAGCGCCATTTTTGCAAGAAACCAGTATGAGGATGATTCCTGCGCCGATCTGCTTTTTTATTCTGTAAACCGCTGGCCGGACAATGTTGCCGCATTAATTTTGTATTCCGATTTTGCCTATAATTCTAATCTTGAACGTCCAGAATCTATTGAGGTGCGTAATCTCCGTGCAAACGGTATAAGCTCTCTTTCTATGGAAGAGTATGATAACCGCCGTAAGATTCCTCTTAGTGATGCGCTGTACCGTCTTGAGCAGGCAATGGAACGCACCAAGGATCCGTACCTTTCTATTACCCGTCTGGACTTAAAGTACAAGCTGGACAACTCTATTACCGTAAAGAGCAAGACCGCAGACTTATGGATGGAAATGGAAAAGAACTATACGGAAGAGGAAAAGTATCAGAACCTTCTTGTTCAGTATACGCTCAACTTTTTGCTGCAGACAAATCAAAAGGCCGATGCACGCAAGCTCTTTGAAGACTTTGTAAGTTCAACATATAATTATGATGAAAAACAGGATTTCTGGACTCAGACAGAACGCAACCTTTCTTCTATGGATATACGAACTGCAGAATTTGCTGCCTGGTTTGCTACCGACGAAAAACGCTATGATGAAGCAGTTCGTCTTTATGAATATTGTGTTTACGAAAGCGGGGGAGTGCTGTTCCAGGGAATTGTTTCACCAATGGTTTCTACAATTTCTTGTATGAACCTTGCAGACATTTATTATTCAACCGGAAAAAAGGATAAGGCTCTTGAGCTTTACGGAAAAGCAGCCGGTCGCGAAAGCCGCAATTATCTTCGTTCCCAGATTTTCTACCGCATAGCAGAGATTTATTCTGCCACCGGAGACAAAAAAAATGCCCTGCGTTCTGCCGAATATGCAATTCTGCTGTACCCGGATAACGCAAAGGCATCTTTGTTAAAAGAAAAGCTTTCGCAATAACTATTCAATCACTGCAATAATATCATTCATCTTTAAGATGAGGTGATCTTCTCCATCAATCTTTACAGGTGTGCCGGAGTATTTATCATACATAATACGGTCACCCTTCTTAACAGTAACCTTTACTTCATCAGTTCCTGGACCTACAGCCACAACAACTGCAGTCTGAGTTTTTTCCTGAGCAGCCTCCGGAATAATAAGTCCGCTGGCAGTTTTAGTTTCTGCCTTGTCATTCTTTACCAATACACGGTCAGCTAATGGTTTGATTTTCATATATTTTACCTCTTGTTTTATATTTATTACTTTAAAAATAATAAATAATTTCCAATTCGGCAAGTGAAAAAAAAATTTAAAAAATTTTTGAAATATATGTTGACAGTCGACATATGTCGTGCTATGATATATATATCGAGTGGCGATATAGCGAGAGTCGACCATGTTGTATCGCGACATAAGGAGGTTTGACTATGAAAAACAAAGCAGAACCATTATCAGAAAGTTATTTTTATATTTTGCTGTGCCTTTCAAAGGGTGCAAATCACGGTTACGGTATAATGAAGCAGACAGAACAGCTTTCAGAAGGCCAGGTAAAAATTGGGTCAGGAACAATGTATGGAGCAACCAGCAATATGATTAAAAAGGGCTGGATCCACGAAATTGTTTCAAACGAACCGGGTGCAGAAAAGAAACGTCTTTATGCACTTACCGCAGATGGAACCCAGGCTTTTAAGGCAGAAGTAGAACGCCTTAGGAGAATGCTTAAAACAGTACAGTAGATACCGAAACAAGTTCGGCATGACTTTGGAGGAATAATATGAAAGATTATAAGAGAATATTTGCACTTTATTCGGCATGGGATTACACCCGCGAAGTAGAAGATTTGAACAAACGTTCAGAACAGGGATGGCAGCTTATCAAAGGCGGACTTTTTTCAAGCCTGTTCAAAAAGAATAACGATATCCGTTACCGCTACCAGCTGGACTTTAATACAAAGATCGAAGACATGGGCCGCTACATCGAAATCTTCCATGAGCAGGGCTGGGAATATGTAAACTCAACCTGGAACGGCTGGCACTATTTCCGTAAGATTTATGATCCGGCCTTGGATGGTGAGGAATTTGAAATCTACAATGATTCGGAGTCGCTCAAAGAAATGCAGACAAAATGGCAGAAGCTGGGAATTGGAATGATTGTTATTCTTGCGCTTATGGCAATTTTTGAAATTGTCATGATAGCCATGTCCTTCCGTATTCCTAATGCAATTCTTGCTCTTACCCTGATTATTGAAGCAATAGTTCTTGGCCGCGGTGTTTATGTAATGCGTAACCCGCAGCGTGCAGATGGACACAGAAGAAGCTGGAACGGAATGCCGCTTTTCTTTACTGTTTTATTAATTGGTATTGTTAGTTCGGGTGTTCTTCTTGGAATAAGAGGGAGCACAAGCATGAATACTAATGCAGAATCCTATGCTGCTATTTCTGCTAATCCAAAAGAGGGTGTAAACTGGGCAGAAACAAAGATTACATACCCGGATTTCTACGAGTTTGAAGTAAATGGAACTGCTAGTAGTCCGATTACACTTTCGCTCGTAAATAAGGATACCGGTGATATTGTAAGCCAGATTCGACTTGACCCTGCAAAAGCAACAAATAAAAAAGGCTTTAAGCAGAAAAAGAATCTCTTCTTAAAGCCCGGTAATTACATAATCTACGGTTCCGACTTTGCCGGCGGATCGTTTGATTTACATGTAAGTTTGTATTAAGGATTACTTAAAAAGCTGCGGAAAATCTGCAGCTTTTTTTATTGCTTCTTCCAGCGTCATGCCTGCAAAAGCCTGAGCGCCAAGCAGGCGGCCGCTTTTTTTGTCGTCTATAAAGGCGCCAACGACAATGCCTGGGATTACACTGTCCGGGTCGTTAGGTGCGTTTGGACCGCCTAAGTCTGTGCGGCACCAGCCCGGGTCTGTAAGGTTTATGCATACGTCGGTGCCGTCAAGCTTGCCGGCAAGGTCGCTGGTTACTTTGTCCAGGGCAGCTTTACTTGCGCTGTAGCCTGCCTGTTCCGGTTCGTTACGGATTCCACTTGTTGTGTTTATTACACGGCCAAAGCCGCGTTCTATCATCTTTGGAATAAAGTGATAGCAGAGCATCATTGGTGCAATTGTGTTTATAACAAAGCTTGTTGAATAATCTTGGGCAGGGGTTTTCCAGTAATCTGTGCGGTAGGCAATCTGAACTGCGGCATCATTAAAGAGAATGTCTACAGGCTTTCCGCGGGCGTCAATTTCATTCATCATTTTCTGGACCTGTGCCAGGTCGCTTAATTCTGCGGCAATGTCGTAGGCTTCTATACCAAGAGCGCGTACTTCTTGTAGTACTGCCTTTGTGTGTTCAAGCGAGCGGCTGTGCAGAATAAGGTTGCAGCCTTTTCCTGCCATAAACTTTGCGATTCTATAACCAATTCCACGGTTTGCGCCCGTAACCAGCGCCCATTTTCCTTTTACGTCTGTCATTTTTGTGCCTCGATTATCTTATCACACCATGCATCAAACTCAGGGTCTTCTACCTGGCATTCGGGGTGTGACATTACATATTCAACTGTTTCTCGGATTCCCTGGTCGGCGCGTTTTGTTGCAACAAAGTCCGGGACCAGTGCTTTAAGCTTGCTGCAGTCAAATACAACAGAATTTGCTTTGTCGCCAATAAGGCTTCCGGTAAAATCATAATCTGAGTGAGCTGCAAGGTATGTTGAAGAAACATAAACCGGTTTGAGCGGTACCCCAAGCGCGTCTGCAATACACTGGTAAATCTGGTTCCATGTTACGCTTTCATCACTCATAATCTGAACGGCTTCACCAATTGCGTGGATGTTTCCCATAAGGCCCACAAAGCCCTTTGCAAAGTCTGAATTGTGAGTAATTGTCCAAAGACTTGTTCCGTCCCCGTGAATGATAACAGGCTTGACTTCCTTGATGCGTTTTACAACCTGATAACTTCCCTTGTCTCCGTGAACACCAAGAGGAACAGAACGTTCATCATAAGTGTGGCTTGGTCGGATTATTGTTACAGGAAACTGTTCTTCGCGGTAAAGCTTCATGAGGTAGTTTTCACAGGCAATCTTGTCGCGGGAATACTGCCAGTAAGGATTTGCGAGAGGAGTTTTTTCGCTGATGATATAGTTGCCGCAAGGCTTCTGGTAGGCCGAAGCAGAGCTTATATACATAAACTGACGAACCTTGCCTTTGAGCAGGCGGTAGTCGCGTTCAAGCTGCTCGGGTACAAAACCAATAAAGTCGCAGGCAACGTCAAAGTTCATGCCTTCGAGTTTGGCGGCTGCAGCAGCTTCGTCGTTTATGTCTACTGTAATAAAATGTGCGCCCTTAAGACGCGGGTCATTATTGCGGTTGCCCCGGTTTATAAGATAAAGCTCCCAGCCCTTTTCCAAAAGCAATTTAGAAATTGCCATGCTTATTGTGCCGGTTCCGCCTATGAATAATGCTTTCATTGGTGACGCTCCTACAGTGTAGCTTTTACAGCTAATTTGTATATTTGAGCTATATCCTCTGCACTCAACTTTACAAATCCACCTGTGGTTCCACCTTCCGGTAATCCAAACTTCTTTACGAGGGTAGGGATGTCTTCTTCTTTAGCACCAAGCTCTTCAAAATTGATTGGCATGCCAATACTGCGCAGGAACTGGCGGAAGCGTTTAATACCTTCAATAGCAGTTGCTTCAGGATTTGCAAAATCCATCTTTACGCCCCAAACGCGGGTTGCCCACTGGCAGAAGCGCATAACATCGTGCTTGTAAACAAAGGTCATCCAGGCCGGCATAATTACTGCAAGACCTGCACCGTGAGCGCAGTCATACAAACCGCTGAGCTCGTGTTCAATTCCGTGGCTATTCCAGTCCTGGTCGCGGCCAACACCAACAATGTTATTGTGTGCAACCATTCCGGCCCACATAATGTTTGCACGGGCTTCGTAATCGTTAGGATCTGCAATTACCTTTGGAGTTTCGTGAATCATTGCCTGGAGCACACCTTCGCAAAGGCGGTCAGTTGTTTCTACATTCTTTGTATTTGTAAAATAGCGCTCGCAGACGTGAGCCATAATATCTGTTGCACCACAGGCAGTCTGGTAAGCAGGAAGAGTCTGAGTGAGTGCAGGGTTTAAGATAGAAAACTTTGGACGCAGCATATCGTTTCCAAAGCCGCGTTTAATCATTCCTTCTTTTTTAGTGATTACAGTGTCCGGAGAACCTTCTGAGCCGGCTGCTGCAATTGTAAGAATTGTTGCAACGGGAAGAGCCTTTTTTGGCTGTGCAGTATAACTGTAAAAATCCCAGAAGTCGCCGTCATAGCAAACGCCCATAGCAATTGCCTTAGAGCTGTCTATTACAGAACCGCCGCCTACAGCAAGAATAAAATCAACGCCTTCACGTTTGCAAAGATCAATTCCTTCGTAAACCTTATCAGAAAGCGGGTTAGGGTGAACGCCGCCAAGCTCTACAAAAGCCACGCCTGCAGCCTTGAGAGACTCGCGTACACGACCAAGCAAGCCGGATTTTTCAGCCGACTGTCCGCCAAAATGAAGCAGAACCTTGCTTCCGCCAAATTCCTTTACAAGTGCACCAGCCTGTGCTTCCGTATCTTTTCCAAAAACAAATTTAGTTGGACTATAAAAAGTAAAATTGTTCATAGTGAATTCTCCTGTATAAGACGTAGATTGCTTCGCCCTTCGCTCTCGCAATGACAGTGGTCCCTGAGCCTGTCGAAGGGTCACAATATAATCATAATATACAGGAGATTCCCAAAAAAACACGATTTAATCTCTTGAATTATTGAACGAATCTATTTTATTACTTGACTTCATAAAAAGACAAAAATACAATTTAAATATCAGGAGGCTCAAAATGCGCATACCCGCTTTCCCAAAACCAACAGGTGAATATGCTGTTGGAACTACAACTTACACAGTAAAGGATGACAGACCTGAAGTATTGCCTGCAGGTGGAATGCGTAGTGTTCCTGCAAGAGTTTACTATCCGGTTTTAAAGGAAAGTGTAAAGGACCTTCCAAAAACAATTGCTCTTTCACAAAATATGCTTAAAGGCTTTAAGGCTTCGTTTCATGTGGCACCAGACTTTTCAAAAAATCCGGAGGCAAACCTTGCTGAATGTTATTCAGATGCCCCAAAAATCACGGGCCAGAAATTTCCGCTCATAATGTTTAATCACGGCTACAATTCTTACCGCGAAGGCAATTCTCTGCTTTGTATAGAGCTTGCTTCTCACGGGTATGTCGTAATTTCTGTGGCTCATTCGTACGAAGCAATCTGTACAGAATTTGATGACGGCACTTTCGTCCTTTCTGACAAAAAAAATACAAAGCTTTATGACCCAATGCTTGGCGGCCTTATTGCAATGTATAAGCTTGTAAAATCAAAGGGTAGCAACGAAGAACTTGCCCAAAGATTTGACCAGGCCCAGAGAAAATACTGCAAATACATGATGGGCCGTCTCCCCGAATGGATAAAAGATAACGAAGCCGCATTGGACTATGCAAAGAAAAACTTTTCTGATCTGATTGATAATTCAAAAGGCGTTGGCGCAACAGGCCATTCTTTTGGCGGCAACACAGCCTATGCACTTTGTGCCCGTAATGAAGATTTTGTGTGCGGTATAAATATTGACGGAGCCCTCTTTGGCGATTACACAAATGATATCCAGAACAAACCGTTTATGCAGATAAGCTGCGAAGCAAATGAAAAAGCCGCTGCCCGCGTATATCTTAATCACACAAAACCAGTCTACAAAGTTCTATTCAAAGACATGCAGCACATAGGCTTTGCCGATTCAAAATATACCATGCCAATGAAATCTGTAGTCGGCAAACTCCCCCCAGATGTTATGCACGAAAACCTGTGCAAATGCCATCTGGAGTTTTTTGACGCCTACCTTAAGAAAATAAAGTCTGACCCAAAGATCCCGAACAACGAAGCGGTTACTTCTTCAGTTTTTTAACCAGTCCCTGATAAACAAGCAGCACTGCCATAAGCGAAAGCCCGATGATGTCTGTCTTGGTTTCCGGCAGAACGCAGAAGAGACCTGCTACTGCAAAAAGCAGGCGTTCAATAACATCAAAACTAATCACAAGTGCGCGAGGTTTTTCTGTGCCGGCGAAAAGGCCTGTGTTCTTAAGACCATAACCTTCCAGTGCAACACTTATACCAAACATACCGATAAGCGCTGTGATGATAATCATTATTACGCCAAAAGGTTTTGCGTCGAGCATGAGCATCTGCGGGTTATAGACGCACATGTAAGGAATAATAAACGCACCGATGGCAAGCTTTGTCGCATTCACAGCCGTCTTCATAGGCCGCGCTTTGGCAATGGCTGCACCCGCTATGGCTGCAAGTGCTACCGGAGGAGTAACGTCGGCGATAATACCAAAGTAGAAGGCAAACATATGTGCAACGATTGGCTGAACTCCAAGCTGGATGATGGCACCTGCAGTAATAGTAGAAGTGATTAAATAGTTAGCAGTTGTTGGCGCACCCATACCAAGAATAATCGAAGCAATCATTGTAAAGAAGAGTGTGAGGAAAAGTTTTCCGTGTGCAAGAGAAACAAGTCCTGCACCCATCTTAAGGCCAAGTCCTGTCAGAGTAACAATACCAATAATAATTCCGGCCATTCCACATGCAATTGCAACGCTGATAATGTTTCGGGCTGCGGCACAGATAACTTCTACAATGTCTTTTCCGCCGAATGTTGGCTTGCGTCCTTTTGCAAAATCTACAATAGAAACTGTAACGCCAATTAAAAGACATGCAACAATACCCATTAAAGCTGCAAAAACTGCTGTGAATCCTGCGCACAAAAAGTAAATGATTACGATGAGCGGCAGAATCATGTAGCCTTTTTTAAGGAAGAGTGGCAACGCGCGAGGCAGCTGATCCTTTGGCAAACCTTTAAGTCCAAGCTTTTTTGCTTCGAGGTGAACAGTAATAAAGATTCCTGCAAAGTACAAAACTGCCGGAATGATTGCGGCCTTAACAATTGTGAT
>JAEEGJ010019218.1_pt1 | contig 15097 bp, 14 predicted proteins | sample 8958761 | NCBI WGS metagenome assembly JAEEGJ01 (sample SAMN16246546, study PRJNA631951) | gut metagenome | biome: gut microbiome; feature: rumen; material: RS-attached | host: Bos | place: Iran: Karaj | collected 2018-10 | reverse complement strand
GTTTTAGGTTTACCTAAGAATATGGATAATACACAAGGTTTTGCTGCTGAAAGAAGTATAAAATTCAAGGATGTTTTAGAAAGCAGATTTCAATTAAAAGTTGTTTTAATTGATGAAAGATTGTCTACCGTAGAAGCTACTAATTATTTATTAGAAGCTGATGTAAGTCGAAAAAAAAGGAAAAAGATAGTTGATAGTGTTGCAGCATCTGTAATACTTGATTCATATTTGAAGATGAAAGGGAATTAGATATGAAAAACGAAAAAAAAGGAATTTTTACTATTGTAAATGACAAAGGAGAAGAAGTAGAATGCGAGATACTTTTTACATTTGACTCTGATGAAACTCAAAAGAGTTATATAGTTTATACTGATAATACATTAGATGAAAATGGTAGTACTAAAGTATATGCATCTGTTTATGATCCTACTGGCCAAGATCCTTCTTTGATGCCAATTGAAACTGAAAAAGAATGGTTAGTTATTGAAAATATTTTATCTTCAGTTCAAGAAAAAATTGATGAATCTAACGAAGGTGTTGCTTAATACTTATGAAAAAGAAAATACTAATTATAGTTATAGCTATATTTTCTTTTTTTGTCTTTTTTTTAATAGGATCATTAATATACTATAATAATTCTTTAGGAGCAACTGGAAAAACATCTGACAAAATTGAATTTGTTGTTCCTCAAGGAGCTACTACTAAGGATGTTATAGATAGTTTATATAAAGAAGGTTTAATAAAGAACAAATATACAGGCTATATTTTTCTTAAAACTCATAAAAATTATGTATTACAAGCAGGTAATTATAATTTAAATAAAGGTATGGATATAATAGAAATACTAGACCATATTGCTTCTGGTAAAGTAATTGATGATAGTATTTCAGTTACTTTTATTGAAGGAAAAAGATTAACCAATTATGTTAAAGTGATTAGTGAAAAATTTGGTTATTCTGAAGAAGAAATATTGAAGCAATTAAATGATAAAGAATATTTGAAAACATTAATTGATAAGTATTGGTTCTTGACTAACGATATATTAAATGATAGATTATATTATGCCCTTGAGGGGTATTTGTATCCTGATACATATCAGTTTAAAGAAGATGCTACTGTTCCTGAAATAGTGGAGAAAATGCTTAATGAGACAAAGGGAGTATTAGATGAATATAAAGATGAATTTACTAATAATAAGTATTCAGTTCATCAAATACTAACAATGGCGAGTATTGTCGAGCTAGAAGGAGTAAATAGCACTGATAGAAAAGGTGTAGCAGGTGTGTTCTATAATAGATTGAATAGTGGAATGAGTTTAGGTAGTGATGTTACTACGTATTATGGTGCTCGTGTTGAAATGAGTGAACGTGATTTATGGCAAAAGGAAATAGATCAAGTTAATGATTACAATACAAGAGTTCCTGCTATGGCCGGTAAACTACCAATTGGACCAATTTGTAGTCCATCTAAAGAATCTATTATAGGTGCTTTAGAACCAGCAAATCATGATTATTTATATTTTGTAGCTGATAAGAACGGCAAGACATATTTTTCAAAGAATTATAGTGAACACTTACAAATTATAAATAAATTAAAAAAAGAGGGTTTATGGTACGAGTATAAGTAAGGTGAGATTATGAGAGAGAAAATTCTAGATATGGAGGAATATGCCAGAGAGCATAATGTGCCAATAATAGAAAAAGACTCAATTGCTTTTATAATGAAGTTTATAAAAGCTAATGATATTAAAGATATACTAGAAATAGGAAGTGCAATTGGTTATTCAGCAATACTAATGGCTTCTGTTAAGGACGATATTAAGATAACTACTATTGAACGTGATGAAACAAGATATATGGAATGTCTTAAAAACGTTAAGAATTGCAACATGCAAGATAAGATTAGTGTAGTATATCAAGATGCTTTAGAGGTTAATCTATCTGGAGTTTCTTATGACTTAATATTTATTGATGCCGCTAAGGGTCAATATACTAAATTTTTTGAGAAATATAAGTATTTCTTAAAACCAGGTGGGGTTATTATATCTGATAATTTAAAATTTCATGGACACGTCGGAAATAGAGATCAAATAGCTAGTAGAAATCTTAAACAACTGGTTGGTAAGATTGAAAACTATATTGATTTTTTGAAAGAAAACGAAGAATTTGAAACTAAATTTTATGATGTAGGAGACGGCTTATCTGTAAGCATAAAGAAAAATGATATCTAAGATTATTTTATACGTAGACAATCTAAAATATATAGATAAATATAGAGAAGTGGGAGTTTCTACTTTTCTTTTTGCTTTAGAAGGATATTGTGTTGGGTATAACACTAATACAATAGATGAAATCAATAATGTTAATGTTTCAAATAAATTCGTTTTAATAAATAGAGTCTTGGAGAGCAAGGATATAGATAATTTAAGAAAAATACTTCCTAAATTAGAAGTAGACGGAATATTTTTTGAAGATGTTGGAGTTTATAATTTAATTAAAGAGTTAAATTTAGATATTAAAACAATACTTTTTCAAAATCATTTTAATACTAATAGTTTTAGTGTTAATTTTTGGTTGGATAGAGTAGATAGTGTGGTTATAAGTAATGAGTTGACCTATGATGAGTTAAAAGAAATAGTAAACAAATCAAAAAAAAGTGTTGTTTTAAATCTTTATGGATATAACCAAGTAATGTATTCAAGAAGATTGTTACTTTCTAACTGGAGTGATGAATTTAATATTCCATATAAGGATAAAAATGTTATAGAAGATGTTGCTACTCATGTTAGATTTAGAGCTATAGAAAATGAATATGGTACTGTAATGTATTCTGATAAAATTTTTAATGGTAAAGAGTTATTGGATTTAGACAATGTATTATTTTTCTATGTTAATTCAATGATGATAGATCACGAAGGTATGATTAAATATTTGAAAGATTTAAAGAGAAAGAGAAATGATACTGAAGATGATGGTTTTTTAGACAAACCAACTATATATAAATTGAAGGAGAAGAATAAGTAATGGAAAGATTAGAATTATTAGCTCCTTCTGGAGATTTAGAAAGATTAAAGATTGCATTATTATATGGAGCAGATGCTGTATATATTGGTGGTCAAAATTATAGTTTAAGAGCAAATGCTTTAAACTTTTCTTTGGATGATATAAAAGAAGCTGTTTTATTTGCTCATAAACTTGGTAAAAGGGTTTATGTAACAGTAAATATTGTGTTTCATGATAAAGATTTAGATGGTTTAAAAGAGTATTTAATTGAACTCGATAAATTAAATGTTGATGCAATTATTGTATCTGATGTAGTTTGTATGCAAATGTGGAAGGATCTTAATTTAAAGATGGAATTACACGTTAGTACACAAGCCAGTAGTTTAAATTATGAAGCTGTTAAATTCTATAAAGAGTTGGGAGCTACTAGGGTGGTTCTTGCACGTGAAGCATCTAAGGAAGAGATAAAAAGAATTAAAGATGAAACAGGTATAGATATTGAATGCTTTGCACATGGAGCGATGTGTACTTCTATAAGTGGTAGATGTGTGCTTTCAAATTATGCTACACTTAGAGATTCTAATAGAGGTGGATGTGCCCAAGTATGTCGTTTTGTATTTAAACCAGATAATTCAGAACAAGTATTTAGTATGACTCCTAAGGATTTAAATATGGTTTCTAATATTGAAGAGATGATTAAAGTAGGAGTTAATTCGTTTAAGATTGAAGGTAGAATGAGAAGCGTTTATTATATAGCAACAGTTATATATGTATATCGTAGATTGATTGATATGGTTAAAAATAATGATATTAATAAAGGTATGGTTGAATACTATTTAAATATTTTAAATAGATGTGCTAATAGAGATAGCACTGAACAATTCTTTAATGGATTACCTGGTAAGAATGAACAATATTTCTTAGGTAGAGATGAAGTAAGTAATAAAGATTTCTTAGGTATAGTTGTTGATTATGATAAGAAGACAGAAATGGTTACTTTAGAGCAAAGAAATTATTTTAAACCAGGTGATGTTGCAGAGTTTTTTGGACCAAATCTTGATGCAACTGAAGTCGTTATTCCTACAGAGTTATATAATGAAGATTCTGAATTAATAGATGTTGCTAATCATCCAAAAATGATAGTTAGATTTAAGGTTCCATTTGAGCTTGAACCAAATGATATGCTTCGCATAAAAATGTTTGACATTTCTAATTTTTTATAGTATTCTTATATGGACATTTTTTATGAAGGAGATGCGTTTATGGCAAAAGAAGAAGAAATCCTATTAACTGCACAAGGTTATGCAGAATTAGAAGAAGAATTAAATGACTTAAGGGTTAATAAGAGAGCTGAAAATGTTCAAGCTATTAAAGAAGCAAGAAGTCATGGCGATCTTTCTGAAAATTCCGAATATGATGCTGCTAGAGATGAACAAGCAAGAATTGAAGCGAGAATTCAAGAACTAGAATATGAATTGGAGCATGCTACTATAATTGATAATGCTGATAAATCAATTGTTAATGTAGGCTGTGATGTAACTGTTTTATATGTAGATGATAATGAAGAAGATACATATAGTTTAGTTGGTTCACTTGAAGCTGATCCATTTGAAAATAAAATTAGTAATGAATCTCCATTAGGAGCTGCTTTAATGGGTAGTAAGGTTGGAGATGTATTATCAGTAGATGGTCCAAACGGAACATATGATATTAAGGTAGTTAAGATAGCTTAAAGGCTATCTTTTTTACTAGTTAAATGGTTGTATTATTAGGAAAAGTTAGATATAATACTGATTGTTGAAGGAGAAGTGGGTATATGAAAAATGTACATGATATTGAAATAGAAATAAAAGGTAAAGAATGGGAAGATATTCTAGATGCTACTTTTAAAAAGAGAAATAGAAATTTAAAAGTAGATGGATTTAGAAAAGGTAAATGTCCTAAGAATATTTATATTCAAAGATTTGGTATAGAATCACTTTATATGGACGCTATAGATGCAGCTTCTAGTAAAGCTTATATGGACGCAATAAAGAAAGAAGACTTAATTCCAGTTTGTGAACCAAAAATGGATATTAAAGATATAAGTAAGGATCATGTTAAATTTACTTTTACAATTATTACTAGACCTGAGGTTAAATTAGGGGAGTATAAAAATCTTGATGTTAAAAAAGATGCTGTAAAAGTAACAAAGAAAGAGATTGAAGAAGAAATAGCTAGATTAGCTTCTAGATTTGCTGAAATAGTTGTTAAAGACAACGGTGAAGTAGTTGAAGGTAATACAGCTGTTATTGATTTTGAAGGTTTTGTAGATGGAAAACCACTTGAAGGTGGAAATGGTGAAAACTATCCATTAGAAATTGGTTCTCATACTTTTATTCCTGGCTTTGAAGAAGGAGTTGTTGGAATGAAGGTTGGTGAAACTAAAGAATTGAACCTTAAATTCCCTGATGAGTATACAAAAGAACTAGCTGGTAAGAAAGTTAAGTTTAAAGTAACTGTAAGAGAAATCAAAGAGAGAGTTTTACCTGAATTAAATAAAGAATTCTATGAAGATTTAGGATTTAAAGATGTTAAAACTGAAGAAGAATTTAATAAAGAAGTTAAAAAGATGCTTGAAGAAAGAAAACAAGAAGATGTTAATAATAAATATGTAGATGATGTATTAGAAGCAGCTGCTAAAAATATGAAAGTAGATATTAATGAAGAAATAATTGATGATGAAGTTCATAGAATGATGCATCAATTTGAAGAGCAAATGAGAATGCAAGGTTTAACTTTAGATCAATATTTCGAATTTAGCGGTACTACTCACGAAGACATGCATAAACAAATGGAACCAGAAGCTACTAAACGTGTTAAATATCGTTATTTGATAGAAGAAGTTGCTGATAAAGAAAAAATAGAAATATCTGATAAGGATGCAGAAGAAGAAGCACAAAAGATGGCTGATCAATATGCTGTATCTAAAGAAGAATTCTTGACTCATTTTGGTGGACTTGAAACAGTTAAATATGATATGAGAATGAAAAAGGCTATTCAAATAATATCTGGAGAAGAAAAGTAATTGATATTAATTACTTTTTTTATGTTATAATATGTTTAGCATAGGTGATTATATGAAAAAGAAGAAAAGGAACAAAATTGATTCTGTTAACAAAAATAGTATTGTTGTAAATCAAAACGATGCTGTGGTAGAAGAAAAAAAGATGCTAAAGACTCAAAGATTTTTTAAAGATTTTTTTAAAAAACTTAAATCTGATAAATTATATTTGTTATCTTTTTTAATTACTTTGGTATTGTTAGGTTTCTTTTTTTATTCTAATATTAAAGAATCTGATGGCTTATATAAATATAGTACTAAAAATAATATAGATGAAACACAAGACAACGATGTATCTGCAGGTGTTGATTCAAATCTAAATAAGAAGACATCTGACAGTGATATAGATGTTTCAGATTATGTTGGTATTTATAGTAGAGAAGTTGATTTAAATGAATCTGTTAAATTAAATGATAGCTGTACTATTAATAGTTATAAAGTTGTATATCAAATTAATAAGAATAAATCTATTGGTAAGTATATTTATAATGAGTGTTTAGGTACAATAAAGATGTGGGATAGTAATCTAGCTTATGTATCTAGTGGTGGAGCTCGTTATATTAGTGCTAAAGATACTAATTACTTATTTGCTTCAAATACTATGAAAGAAGTAGATGGTGAGACATATACAATTGATGATGATATTGATTCTATTAAAGAAAAGACTAATGTTAAAAATATTGATTTGACTTTTGATGAGGGCAATATCATTATTATGACTTATGATAATCTTTATTTAATAAGTGGAAGTAATGTTGGATTTAAACTAGGAGAGCAGTATAAGAATAATGGCGGAGATTTAGAACAAAGAGTATATAAATCTAGTACTAAGTATAAGTATAATTTTATTGTTTTTAGTAATGAAGAAAAAAGAAATTGTTATGATGAAACAATAGTCGAAGATAAACTTTTATATACTATATATTCAGTTAAGTATAATAAGACGGATAAGAAGTTTGGGGCTGTTAAAACAGTAGTTTCAAGAAACGTTAATGATCTATGTACTAATTATGATGATGACATGAATTTATTAAATGAATAATGTGTAAAATAAAGTGTTAAAAGTGATAAATTGGTCTTATAATTGTTATAAATTGGTTTTATAAGGGCTGAAACGAGAACGAATAGATTTTATTCGTTCTTTTTTTGTAAAAAATGCGTCAAATTGATAGACAAAAGATAGACCGAAATATATAATAATTTTTAATGTGATCTTCAAGGAGGCGAGAGATGAAAAATAATTTACCAGTAATGCTTCTAAAGAAGATTGTCTTGCTTCCGTTGCAAGATGTTAGACTTGATTTGAACAATGATATTAGTAGCCGTGTTATTGATTTGGCTATTTCTAAATATAATGGAGAAATATTAATTGTATGTCCAACAGATCCATATGAAGAATCTCCTGATGTATCTGATTTACCATCAGTTGGAGTAATTGGACAGATTAAGAATAAAATGGAGTTGCCTAATGGAAATCTTAGAATTGTTGTAAGTGGTAAATATAGAGTTAATATATTAGAGTATATTAATGAAGTAATAGATGGAGACATTTTAAAAGCACATATTAGCAATATTAAATATACTTATTATGAGGAGGTAGAAGAAACAACATTAAGAAGAAAATTGTTAAAACTTCTAAATGATTATATTGAAACATCTTCAATAATTAGTAATAGTATTATGTCATCAATTAATGATATGGATGATTTGGATAAAATTACTGATATAATTGTTTCTTTTATGCCTTTTAATATTGAGAAAAAATTGTTATACATGCAAGAAGTTGATCCGGTACATAGAGCTAATGCATTGGTTTATGATCTTTCTATTGAACTTCAAGTAGCTCAACTTGATTTAAAACTTGATGATGCATTAAGAGACGATTTTGAAAAGAATCAAAAGGAATTTGTATTAAGAGAAAAACTAGATGAAATCAAAAAAGAATTAGGTGAAACTAATTTTAAGGATGAATTAATCGGTGATTATCTAGAAAAGATAAATAATCTAAAATGTGATGGTAGTATTAAGAATAAATTAGTTAATGAAGTTAAAAAACTTGATTATACTAATGAGGCTTCTCCTGAAGTGAGTACTATTAGGAATTATTTAGATTTAGTTTTAGATTTACCTTTTGGTATTCTAAGCGAAGATGAAAAAGATTTAGATAAGATTAAAAAAGATTTAGATTCTACTCATTTTGGATTAGACAAAGTAAAGGATAGAATTATTGAATATATAGCTGTTAAAAAGCGTAATAAGAAGCTTAGAAGTCCTATTATTTGTTTAGTAGGTCCTCCAGGAGTAGGTAAAACATCTTTAGCAAGATGTATAGCTCGTAGTTTGAAAAAAGAGTTTTATAAGATTAGTGTTGGAGGATTGAATGATGCTTCAGAATTAAATGGACATAGAAGAACATATATTGGTTCTAATCCTGGTAAAATAATTCAAGGTATTAGAAAATGTGGGACTGCTAATCCATTAATACTTATTGATGAGATTGATAAGATGGTTAAAGATTATCATGGAGATCCATCATCCGTTCTTTTGGATATATTAGATCCTGAACAGAATAATAAATTTATTGATAATTATGTTGAAGAAGAATTTGATCTTTCTAATGTAATGTTTATTTTAACTGCTAACGATGAGGAAGATATACCTGAAGCGTTATATGATAGATTAGAAATAATCGAATTATCAAGTTATACGGAATTTGAAAAATTAGATATAGCAAAACAATATTTGATACCTAATATTTTTAAAGAACACTTGATATGTAGTAAAGAAATTAAATTTAATAATGACATCATTATGGAAATCATTAACAGATATACTAAGGAAGCTGGAGTTAGAGATCTACAAAGAAATCTTAGTACAGTAGTTAGAAAAGTTGTTACAAAGTCTGTTAAAGATATGGATAGTGATATAAAAGTAACTATTAGAAAGAGTGATTTAAAGAATTATTTAGGTCCTTGTAAATATGATATTAAAAGTGATCCAATTACATTACATGAAGGTTTAACTAATGCTTTGGCTTATACTTCTATGGGTGGTTTAGTACTTCCTGTTCAAGCAACAATGTATGATGGAAAAGGCGAGTTTAAAATAACAGGAATGCTTGGTCAAACTATGAATGAAAGCGTTGACGTTGCATTAAGTTATATCAAAACTCTAAAAGATGAATTTAATGTAGACGATGCTAATTTTTCATCTAAAGATATTCATATCCATTTCTTGGATGGAGCTGTTAAAAAAGATGGTCCTTCAGCCGGAGTTGCTATAACAACATCTTTATTAAGTTTGTTCTTGAACAAAGAGATTCCTAAAGAAATTGCTATGACTGGAGAAATTTCTTTAAGGGGAGATGTTTTAAAAGTTGGAGGAATAAAGGAAAAAATTATTGGAGCATACAATGATGGAATTAAAAAAATATATATTCCATATTCTAATTCATATGATTTAGATGAAATCCCAGATAATGTAAGAAAAGATATAAAGATTGTTTTAGTTAAGAATTATAAAGAGATATTTAATCAGATATTTAATTAAATATCTTTTTATTTGCTTTTAAGTTTGATAAAAATATGGTAAGATGTATATAGGGTATGATATGGTGATAGATATGAAAAATAAGAAATTTTATTTTGTTATTATTCTAATATTTAGTTTATCAGCTTTATTACTTGGTTTTTCTTACTCTAAGGAAAGCGGAACTAATAATGATGCTTTATTAATCAGCGATAATACTAGTTATTATAGAATTGTTTATTCTGAAGGTAGTGTTTTAAAAACCGAATCAATGCCATCTACTTTGGTTAGTATTATAAATAAATCTGATAGTGAAGTTACTTATATGGTTTATTTAAAAAATAAAGGAGATAATAAAATCTACTTTTCAGTAGATGGAGCTGGCGAAGAAGTATATGATGGTGGTAGTATTTTAAATGTTAAATTAAATAAATTTGGTACAGATGGTGATCAAGTTACTTTTGAAATCTCTGTAAGATCTGACGAAGGAGATATTAAAGTACCAATTGAAGTGGTTGCTAGTGGAAAAAAATTTATCAGTAGTTATATAAAAAATTCTACTCAAACTTATAAAAAGAATGACGGTAGTTATTATTTCTATGGAAAAAATGCTAATAATTACATTAAATATAAAAACAAAACCTATCAAATAGTTGGTTTGTTTAATGATAAAGTTGAACTATTAAGTATAAATTCTGAAATAGGACCATTTAATGAAAATGAATCATACCTAAGTGCTAAAGAATATATAAATACATTTAATAATTATGAAGTTAATGAGGACAATGCTTCTAATTATGAAACTTGGATTAGTGTTACTGGTTCTTTCTGGCTTTCTGATGTAGATGAAGAAGATAATGCGTGTATAGTAGATAGTAGTGGTAATGTTACTACAAGTAGTAAATCTTTTAATAACTATAGACGTACTGTAGTTGAAATTGATAGTAATACACCTGTTGTAAAGGGTAGTGGATCAATTACTGATCCTTATGAGGTGTAGATATGGATGTAAGTAAACAATTAAAAAAACAAATGATTATGGAAATAATTGCTTTAATCTTTCTAATTGGAGTTTTGATATATGCGGTTTTTTCTTTAAGACAAAATCATGAAAACCAAATAGCTAGTTATAAGGGCGTTGTGGTTGTTATAGATGATGACAATTTTAAAGATTTGCGACCTTCTTCAGACGGGCAAGGACTAGAGAGTGATGGTGTAGTTTACACAGTTACTAATAATAGAAAGAATAATATATCTTATAAGGTTATAGTTATTCCTAGTACTAAAGAAGATGATGTTTTAAAACAAATTAGAATTAGTGTTGATGATGTATCAATAAACAATTTGGTTGATTTGGATAGAGAACAAGGTGGGTATGTTTTGATTGATAGAGAGTTAGCTTCTGGGTATACCAAGAGGCATTTGATAAAATCTTGGTATAGATTAGATACCAACAAGAAAACGGCGAAAGAAAAAGTTACATTTGAATTTAAATTTGTTTCTTAAAAAAGCCAAAAGGCTTTTTTTATTGTAAACATAATAGAATTTATAATCATATATGATTTTAAATGATGATATAATATAGGTGGTGATTTAATGAAAGATAGTATAAAGAAAATAAAAAGTTTTATTCTTTCTAATTGGCTATTTCTTTTATTATTTATTTTTATAATTGTTATCACGACCGTTAAATTACCTTATGATGTTGAAATGCCTGGAGGAACTATTGATTTAGGCGATAGAGTTTATGTCGACGGTAAAAAGATGGATATTGATGGTACTTTTAATATGGCTTATGTAAGTGTCGTTGAAGGAAGTATTCCATACATAATTATGGGGGCATTACTTCCTGATTGGGATGTAGTTCCGCAAAGTGATATGATGTATGATAATGAAACTTCAGATCAGGCTTTGAGAAGAGATAAATTGTATTTAGAACAAAGTATTGATTATGCTACAGTTACAGCTATGGATGCAGCTAAAATACCTTATACAATTAATTCGATTGAAAACAACATTACTTATATTAGTAAAGAAGCGAGAACTTCTTTAGAGTATGGGGATAAAATACTAACGATTAATGGAGAAAAATTGACCGATTATAATGTTATTTCTGATTTGATACAGAAAGTTGACGTTGGAGATACTATTAAATTTGAAGTGTTACGTGATGGGAAAAAAGCTAATGCTAAAGCAAAAGTATATGAAGAAAAGGGAAAGCATTATATTGGTGTTCAAGTTATAACGACTTTGGATTTTACTAGTGATGTTGATGTAAAAATTGAAACTAAAGCAGCCGAATCAGGCCCAAGTGGGGGAATGATGATGGCATTGATGGTTTATAATGCTTTGACTAAACAAGATTTAACAAAAGGAAGAACGATAGTTGGTACAGGAACTATTAGCTTAGATGGAAAAGTTGGCGAAATTGGTGGCGTTAAGTATAAATTAATGGGTGCTGTTAACGCTGATGCGGATATATTCTTAGTACCAAAAGGTAATTATGAAGAAGCTATGGATGCTAAAGAAGAAAAAGGATATGACATTGAAATAGTTGAAGTGGATACTTTACAGGATGCCATAGATTACTTGGAGGATTAAATGAATTATTATAGTGAAAATTTAATTGATAGTTTAGATAATACAATAACTGATCATCCGATGTTCGAAGAATGGTATGAGATAGTTGAAAAAATACTATTATCAGATGAATTTCAAAAGAGAAAGTTATTTATGCATCATCATGATATGAGTGTTTGGGATCATTCTACTTTGGTCTCATTTAAAGCGTTTTTACTTGCCAGATTATTTGGTGCTGATGATAAAGTTTGTGCTATTGCTGGTGTTTTACACGATTTTTATGATCAAGCATGGATTAGTACTCCGGAGATTGAAAAATTAGATGATGGTATTCATGCAACTTATATGAAACAAAAGAAAAAATTCTTTGAGAAACATGGATTTATACATGCAAGGAAAGCTGTAGAGAATTATTTGAAATACTTTCCAGAATATGAGAATAAAAGGGTAACTAATTCTATTTTAAGACATATGTTTCCTTTAAATATAATTCCACCTAGATACAAAGAGGGATGGATTATTACTTATGTTGATAAAATTAATAGTGTTAGAGAGTTACCTAGTTTATCTATTGTACCTAAAACTATAAAAAGTAAATTTCTTAAAATATTGGATAAAGAATCTTAGTTTACGTAAAATTACACTATATTTTTAATAAAGGTTGATAAATAATTGTGTTTTATTATAAAATAGAAGAAGTGATGAGGAGGAATACTATGAAAATTGAGGCACAAACTAGAACCGTACTTATATTATTTTTATTATTATTAGTAGTCCTTATAATGATAAGTATTTAACTGGGTTTACCAGTTTTTTTATTGAGTTGATTTTTAACTATTATTATTTTATAATTATTTATAGTAGGAGTGCTGATTTTATGAAGAAGTTTAATCCGGAAAAAGAACTTTATAAAATGCAAAATAAGGATGATAATTTGAATGTAAGAAGTAAAATGGGCAATATATTTGTTCCTATCTTTGTTTTGGGTTGTGCTTGTCTTGCAATGGTTGGAATTACTTTTTCAGCAAATCTAATTAATTCAACTAGAGGTGAATATGAAGTCACTATAGATGTAATTAATGGCGAGATTGAACAATTTAATAAAACTGTATCTGAAGGAGCTTTTAGCACTACTATTAATTCGGCAAATTCCTTTGGTTCTATTAATTGTGTTTCTGGTAGTTTGAGTTTTGATCCTATTACTAATAATGTATATAGTAATTATATTAATAAAGATACTTATTGTATTTTATCATTTCAAAATGATGGTACTAAAAATATTTCAGTTAGTGAATTAGGTAGTATAAATGATAATTTTGGCTTATCTTATTATTTTAAAGGAGATGCTGATAATAATTATTTAGAATTAAATGGTGAAATGTATCGTATTGTTAGAATAAATGGAGATGGCTCTTATAGAGTTATTTCTACCAATACTTACTTAACTTCTAATTATGGAGTTAATAATAATTATGATTCTAGTAATTTGAAAAATGTATTATATAAATGGTTTAATGAACGTTTTAAAGATAATAAATATGTGGTTCAAGAAGATTTTGATGTAAGTAATTATGTTGAATATACAATTGGTAATTTAGTAAATATGGAAGGCTATAGTGTTGAATATGTAGGAACACTAAGCGTTAGAGAAGTAGAACTAATTAATAAAGATGTTCCATCTGGTAGTTATTTAGGAGATAATAAATTCTTACTTATGAATGCTAATGGAATAGATGATGTTTATGTTTATACTAATAATAGTATTGCTAGTACTAAACCATCAATTGTTCTTCCGGTAAAACCTGTTATTAATTTAATGATTGATAATCTATCAGGTAATGGTACTTTAGAGAATCCATATAAAATAGGAGAGTAAAATCTTCTTTTTTTTTACTTAATTTGTTATAATAACTAACGTGATGTAATTATGAAAAGAAATGAAGTAGATAGGAATAAGTTGAGTCCTGGTATGAAACAGTATATGGACATCAAGGATGAATATAATGAAGAACTTCTATTTTTTAGATTAGGGGATTTTTATGAGCTTTTTTTTGAAGATGCTTTAGTATGTAGTAGAGAATTAGAATTAACTTTAACTTCAAAAAATGGTGGATTAGAAGAAAGAATCCCTATGTGCGGTGTTCCTTTTCATAGTGTTAAACCTTATATAGAAAAATTAATAGATAAAGGATATAAAGTTGCTATTTGTGAGCAATTAGAAGATCCTAAAAAAACTAAAGGCATGGTTAAAAGAGGAGTTATTCAAGTTATATCTAAGGGTACAGTTGTTGATTATGATATGTTGAAAGATTATGATAACAATTATTTAGGTAGTGTTTTAGATTTTACTAATCTTTATACTGTAACATATGCTGATATATCGACTGGTTCTTTATACATTATGGATATTCCTAAAAATAATGACAAATTAGTTAGTAATATATTAAATCTGGGGTTAAAAGAGATAATATTTTATGATGATACTAATAATAATTTAGCTAATTTATTTAAGAATACTTATGGTATTGAAGTTAGTTATTGTGATAAATACTTAGAAGAACAATATGATTATTTATATAAAGATATTAAAGAAATGAGATATATCTTAGGTATTAAACACTTATTGTATTATCTTGTTGTAAAAGAATTAAAAGAATTAGATCATATTAATGAAGTTGAAATTGTATATCCAGATGAATATTTAGAGATGGATGTTCATACTGTTAGAAATTTAGAATTATTCGAAACATTAAGATTAAAAGAAAGAACTTATAGTCTAATATGGCTTTTAGATAAAACTAAGACAGCGATGGGTAGTAGATTACTTAAGGACTGGTTATCTAAACCATTAAAAGATAAAAAAATTATTGAAAATAGATATGAT
>JAEEGJ010019215.1_pt1 | contig 15098 bp, 9 predicted proteins | sample 8958761 | NCBI WGS metagenome assembly JAEEGJ01 (sample SAMN16246546, study PRJNA631951) | gut metagenome | biome: gut microbiome; feature: rumen; material: RS-attached | host: Bos | place: Iran: Karaj | collected 2018-10 | reverse complement strand
AAGGGACTCTTCTTGCCGTTGGCCAGCACGTCGACGCTGATGGTCTGGAGCCAGCCGTCCTTATCCTTCTCGAAAGAGTGCCTGAAGGTATAGGCGTCGCGCTTGGGGGCCGTAAGCGTTGAGGGAGCACCCGGATACCAGGCGGGCAGTTCGAACGACTCCTTCATGTTTGTCATCGCCAGACTCTTCCCCGTTTCAGGGTTCGTCCACGACCCTTTATAGAAATGGTAGTCGCCCTCCACCTCGTAATACATCAGGTTGAAGCGCCCCGTGATGCTGCCGTCCTCCTGATACTCCTCGAAGCGTAGCTGGACGAGGTTCTCGCTGTTGGGCAGCTTCGGGTCGACTTTGACGTCCCTGCCAACGATGAGAATCGGCGCCGGTGTCTTGGCATTGGGGTAGTAGATGTAGCCCGCCGTCACCCACTCGCCGTCGTTCATAGCCTGTTGGAAGGCTATCTCCACCGCTATCTTGCCACCAAGCTTACCCTTGAAGACATGACGCTCATAATCAACTTGCGCAGCAGCATTCATTGCCACCAGCAGCAACAGGATTGACAGTAACTTTCTCATAAGCATAATGGTTTGATATTTCTACAACATTCTCTTCAGCCAGATGTCGAGGAAACGATCATAAACGATATAGCCATCAACCGTCTGGTAAACCAAGTCCTTTTCCTTCAACACCTCAAGGGCCTTTTTAATACTGCTTAGGGTGGGGAGCTCGGGAGTCACGGGGACGGTTCCTATGATCATTTTTCGTCCAAATAATTTGGCAGTTTAAGAATTTGTTATTACTTTTGCATAGTCTAACAAGAAAACGACGTAAGATGCCACGACAAGCAAGAAAGCTTAGTGGTAATGTAATCCGTCAAAGGCTTCGGCGCTGGTATTCGCCAGCTTACAAGGCTGACGGGTGTCTCGTTTGGTATAATAAAAAAAGTAGCAAATGAAAAATGATCATGTGAACCCCATGATTTAGGAAACGACTTAAACATAAAACAAGATGAAGAAATTATTAGTTTTATCATTGATGATTTCATGCTTCTGTATGACATCATGTAGCGATGATGACAATACAGAAACTGGTGGCAAGTCCGAAGTGGACAATAATGAGATTGCCGTTACCGAACCAAGCACAGAAGTGGGTGCCTCTTATGCCATTTTAAATGGCAGACTATTCCTAAGCAAGATTCCTGCTGGTTCGACATTTGTAAGTGTCGGCTTTGACTTATCGATGGACAAAGACTTCATAAACGAACAAACAAGAAGAGCCATCGTCCGTGGAATTGAGGGGAACAAGCTGACATTAACAATTGATACCCTGTCGCCCCAAACCACCTATTACTATCGGACTGTTGTGGAACTAAACAACATGGAGTTCTATGGTGCCAAACAGACATTTACAACCAAGGAATTGGAAATGACGCCATCAGTTGGAGATGTATCAAATATCACGTTCACGTCAGCCAAGGTGAATTTTAAGGTCACACATAAAGCTGTCTCTAAGTTTGAGACCGTAGTCGCCGGTATGGCCTATTCAGAGGACAAGAGGTTTCTGCAGGCCGACAGTATTATATCACTCATAGGCAAAGGCTACGGTTACGGAGGCATGAGTTCAAACGGATTAAACCTTATAAATGAAAGACGTTGCTCAAATATGTCTGACGGGACAGTCCAGACAGTCATAGACGGCTTGGAGCCAAGCCATACATATTACTACTGCACTTATGTCAGGGCAGGAAACAAACTGGTGATGAGCGAGGTGAAAAGCTTTTCCACCATCGACTTCCAGGCTCAACAGTTGGTGAGTTGTGAAGCCAGTGATGTGACGCTGGCTACAGCCACGGTGAGCGGAATTACGTCAATGACAAGCACTTTGGCTGATATTTATCCAAATATGGCTGACATTGTATGGGGCATCAGCTATGCACCGGAAGAGTCTCTTGCCCAGACAACCTGGCCCAAAAACTGGATTTCGGGCCTAGGCGAAACCTCAGCAACGATTAGTGGCAATAACTTCACTGCAAAACTGACTAATCTGACACCCAGCACTAACTATTTGTATTGTCCCTTTGTACGCATTGGCGACGCTGTTCTCCGTGGCGACGTGAAACGCTTTACAACAAAGTCCTTGGATGACTATTTAATGATTGACATTGACGATATCGGTTTCACATCGGCCAAAATATCGGGTAAGACCCAGTTGCAAGATTTATTCCAGAATATCAGTTACACATTCAATTACCGTTATAAGACTGATTATTACGACTGGGATAACAGTATAACGATGACGGTTGCTGGAAACAGTCTAAGTGCTGACCTGAAAAGCCTCTCTTGTGGTAAAACATACAATTACTGGGTGACGGTCCTTGCTGACGGGCAAAAACTACAGACCGGGGAAAAGACTTTCAAGTCTCAGGATCCGAAAGACTATATAACCATGTCCGATGCGGCGAATGTCACATCGTCTTCTGCAGAAGTCACATGTTCGGTTGACCCGAAAGTATATGCTGGTTCCATCATCGGCCAAGTTATCTACGGCCTCAGCAAGGAAAACATGAGTCAATACGCACATGATACTGTCGACGGAAAGACCATGAAAGCTACTATGAGCGGATTGAGCAGCGGTACAACCTACTATTATTATGCTCAGGTGCTATTCACCATTGGTCTGGGCCAGGCTGACTGGTACACAACAGACATAAAAAGCTTCACGACCAAATAACGAATCTTAGGGGCTTTGCTATTTGATAAGGCGGGATGAGTCACGGGGACGGTTCTACCGATCATTTTTCGTCCGAACAATTTGGCAGTTTAAGAATATGTTATTTCTTTTGCATAGTCTAACAAGAAAACGACGTAAGATGCCACGACAGGCAAGAAAGGTTAGTGGTAATGGAATCCGTCAAAGGCTTCGGAGCTGGTGTTCGCCAGCTTGCAAGACTGACGGGTGTCTCTTTCGGAGTAATACAAAAATTGTGGCAAATGAAAAATGATCAGTAGAACCGTCCCCGTGATTCCCGTTGTTACATAAAACACAATTACCAAGTTTAGAACAGCGACACCTTCTTGGTGCTCACCTTGACGAGCTTGCCGTTCTTCCACTTATAGGTCTCATAATACATATCGTCTACATCACGGATAGCACTCGTGATGGTCTTGTCCTTCGAGCTGATGTCGGGTTCCTGCATTTCGTCGAATGTTTCCACAGGATAGAAGCGGCGGGTCTGGGGATTCCACACAAAAGCCTTGTAGAGCGACCTTCCGTGGTGGGTCAGTCCGATGAACACCAGCAGGTCGGGAATGCCGTCGAAGTTGATGTCATCCTCCGTCACCCATTTCAGATTCTTCTCCTGACGGCCATTGAAGGCTCCCGACAGGTCTTCCTTGAAGCTGAAGGGACTCTTCTTGCCGTTGGCCAGCACGTCGACGCTGATGGTCTGGAGCCAGCCGTCCTTATCCTTCTCGAAAGAGTGCCTGAAGGTATAGGCGTCGCGCTTGGGGGCCGTGAGCGTTGAGGGAGCACCAGGATACCAGGCGGGCAGTTCGAACGACTCCTTCATGTTCGTCATCGTCAGGCTCTTCCCCGTTTCTGGGTTCGTCCACGAGCCTTTATAGAAATGGTAGTCGCCCTCCACCTCGTAGTACATCAGGTTGAAGCGCCCCGTGATACTGCCGTCCTCCTGATACTCCTCGAAGCGCAGCTGGAAGAGGTTCTCGCTGTTGGGCAGCTTCGGGTCGACTTTGACGTCCTTTCCAACGATGAGAATCGGCGCCGGTGTCTTGGCATTGGGGTAGTAGATGTAGCCCGCCGTCACCCACTCGCCGCCGTTCATGGCCTGTTGGAAGGCTATCTCCACCGCTATCTTGCCACCAAGCTTACCCTTGAAGACATGACGCTCGTAATCAACTTGTGCAGCAGCATTCATTGCCACCAGCAGCAACAGGATTGACAGTAACTTTCTCATAAGCTAAATGCGTTTGATGATTCTGACGGCAAAGATACGAAATAAATCTGAAATGACGTAGCTATTGTCAAGAAAACTTGCCTGAAAAAGCATCGTTGGGATTCTGCAATCTGGAGGAAGGATAGGGTTGGAAACGGCCCCTTTGTAAAGAAAACGGAGGCTGTCGGGAGTTTACCGGCACCTTTCTATGAGTTAGGTGGCGCCTTTCGGGGCGTAAGGTGCCGCCTTACTGACGGCAAAAAGGCCTGTTTTCGAGTGAAAAACAGGCCTTTTCTGCCGATTTTAAGCGGTTTTCCGGGCTTTTCTGTGGGCGCAATTTTATAAGCCTCAGAGCGTCAGAAGATTATGAAATCGGGCATAACTTCGGTATTCTGCAGCCACTCGCCCGTTACTGACTTCCGCAAGAGTTATGGGCCTCGGTTTGTCAATATTTATACACCTTGCGCCCGTTTACGATATTCAGCCCCTTCCGCAAAGAATTGATGCGCTGGCCCTGGAGGTTGTAAATGGCTCCCTCTCTTCGGGAGAGGGCTGGGGTGAGGCTTATCCCCGTCGTCTGCGTCTCAAACTGCCCAGTGAACAATTCATTACTGTTCTCAACCGTCACGGTGTAGCGGCCTTTGGCGTAGGCAGAGATGTCGATGTTGAGGCCGACGATGCTGCCTGCATTGACGGTCTTCTCGTAGACGGCCTTGCCCGCCTCGTCGGTGATGCTTACCTGATAGGCTTCATCAAGCGCATTGAGATTGATGCCCAACTGCTGGCTGTTATATTCGCCATAGAGCGACTTCACTACAGCCTCTATCATCATCCTTGATTTAGGCCGTATCTTTATCGTATGGGTGAAGTCGATACGGTCTTTTTGGGCTCCCAAAACGAATGAATCGTCCTCTTCGTTGTTATAATAAATGACTTCATCGCCTACTTTACATGAAAGGAGAGTGCCTCCTATTCCAATCATGGAATGTGGATAATTGATGTACGGCAATGATTCGCTGCCAACACCTTCAAGCCAGCGTTCTGTCCTATTGTCTTTACGCCTAAGCTCATAATATGTTCCTTTGAAGCCTGTGATACCTCCAGACATTTTTTGCACAACATACATAAAATCCTCTTGAACAGTATTAACTCCTGACATGTAATCCCCTGGATTTACAATATCGCCAGAGGAAAGAGTAAAGTCGTAGAGCAGTTCAAACTGCGGTCTATCGCCAGCGAAATACGCCCCCGTGTCGTCCCGCTCTCTGTTATTGCCAGCAAAATACACCTTTTTGTCTTGCTCGTAAAAAGCACCGATATACAGTGGAGAAGGGTTGGCATTCGTAAAACACTTCATTTGCTTACATGTTTGTCCGCCGATAATGGTGTCACCATCTAAATAACAATATTCAACCGATGATTCTGGAAGCCCATAAGGAGAAATAGTACTGCATTTTACAACCCACATCTTACCTTCTTCGACGAATGGGCGATAGGCAATCTCATTTGCGTCCGATACATTCACGGCACTTGCCAACATTGGCGTCAGCATCAAAATGAATAAGGATAATAGTTTCTTCATTGTTTTCATTTTATTTGTTATTAATTCCATCATGATCAAGTGTACTGTCCATGTGCTACTTCACATAAACCTTTCGTCCATCTACAATATTCAGTCCTTTACGCAAAGAGTTGATGCGCTGCCCTTGGAGGTTGTAAATGGCTCCCTCTCTTCGGGAGAGGGCTGGGGTGAGGCTTATCCCCGTCGCCAGCGTTTCAAACTGGCCCGTAAACGACTCGTTGCTGTTCTCAACCGTCACGGTGTAGCGGCCTTTGGCGTAGGCAGAGATGTCGATGTTGAGGCCGACGATGCTACCTGCGTTGACGGTCTTCTCATAAACGGTCTTGCCCGCCTCGTCGGTGATGCTTACCTGATAGGCTTCATCGAGCGCATTGAGATTGATGCCCAACTGCTGGCTGTTGTATTCGCCATAGAGCGACTTCGCTTCTGCCTCTCTCGCCGTCCTTGACTTCGGCTTTATCTTGATGGTATGTGTGAAGTCGATACGGTCTTTTCGGGCACCCAATACGATAGTTCCGAACTCGTATTCGTCGTTGAGGTAGATGACTTCATCGCCTACAATACATGCAAGGAGAGTGCCTCCTGCACCAATATTGTTATACGGATGATTGATGTATGGCCATGATTCGCTGCCAACACCTTCAAGCCAGCGTTCTATCAGATTACCGCGATTTAGCTTAAGTTCATAATATGTTCCTTTGAAGCCTGTGATACCTTCAGACCTTTTTTGCACAACATACATGTCATCCCCTAGATTTATATTATCGCCAGAGGAAAGAGTAAAGTCGTAGAGCAGTTCAAACTGCGGTCTATCGCCAGCGAAATACATCCCCATGTCGTCCCGCTCTATGTTATTGCCAGCAAAATACACCTTTTTGTCTTGCTCGTACCAAGCACCGATATACAGTGGAGAAGGGTTGCCATTCTTAAAACACTTCATTTGCTTACATGTTTGCCCGCCGATGATGGTGTCACCATCTAAATAACAATAATCAATCCATATAGGGTCTTTTGGAAATAAATAAGGTTGAGAATCTTCGCCTCTTATAACCCACACTTTACCTTCTTCGATGAACGGGCGGTAAGCCGTCTCTTTTCCAAGCGGAACAATTTCTCCGAACTGGTCCCAAGGCGACACCTTCCGATACGCTTCTATGGAAGTTGCAGGAACATGCAACGTGGATAATTCAATTGGAGTACCGTAAAAAACGCGCTCAGCTAAAACGGGCACACTCTCAACATAGCAATATACATCTGTTAACTTTGGACAATCAGCAAATGCATTATAGTCAATGATTTCTACGCTGCTACCTATAGTGATGGTAGTCAAACTGCTGCAGTTAGAAAAGGCACCGCCTCCGATGTGTGTAACGGAATTGGGAATGACAATAGAGGTTAAACTATTACAGTCCTTGAAACTCCAGGCTCCAATTGAAGTGACGGAATTGGGTATGATGATGGAAGTTAGTCCACGGCATTTTTCGAAAGCATTGCTGGCAATCGTTGTGATGGAATTGGAAAGTCTGATGGAAGTCAGACTTGTACATTCAGAGAATGCTCCCCAGTTAATGTACTCGACAGAATTGGGGATGGTCACGGCAGTCAAAAACCTACAGCCGGTAAAAGCATGATCTAAAATAGCAATAACAGAATTGGGGATGGTCACAGAAAACAAGTTCCTGCAATCCAGAAAAGCCTCTTTACCAATGGACGTGACAACGTAGGTTACTTCGTTATAAACCACTGTGGCTGGGATATCTACTTTACCTGAATAATTGTTAGGGTTTCTTGTCACTTCTGCTGTTTTATTGTACGCAGAGAGGTCGTAGCAAATGCCATCAATCTCCACAACATCTGCACTAGCCAACATCGGTAGTAACATCAATAGTAATGCAATCTTTTTCATATCTGTCAGCTTTATGTTATTATCACTTTACAAAGATCTTTTGCCCATTCATGATGTTCAAGCCCTTCCGCAAAGAATTGATGCGCTGGCCTTGGAGGTTGTAGATACTTCCATTCTTGAATTTTTCAATTCTTACATTTTCCTCTATCCCCGTCGCCAGCGTTTCAAACTGGCCCGTAAACGACTCGTTGCTGTTCTCAACCGTCACGGTGTAGCGGCCTTTGGCGTAGGCAGAAATGTCGATGTTGAGGCCAACGATGCTGCCTGCGTTGACGGTCTTCTCATAAACGGTCTTGCCCGCCTCGTCGGTGATGCTTACCTGATAGGCTTCATCGAGCGCATTGAGATTGATACCCAACAGCAGATCGTTATACTCACCATACAGCGACTTCGATTCTGCCTCTCTCTTAATCCGCGACTTGGGGCGTATCTTTATCGTATGCGTGAAGTCGATGCGGTCTTTTCGGGCAGCCTCTGGCGTAGCCCCGTCCTCGTATTCGTCGTTGAGGTAGATGACTTCATCACCGACGGTACAGGACATCAAGAAATCCTTATACAATTCTTCCCCAATGTAGACACAATATATCGGGCCGGCGATATTTCCTACGCCTTCCATCCAAGTGGAAATATTGTAGTTTAATAGTTCTCCCTCGTAAGTCATCATGACATCTCTATAAATGCCCTTAAAGCCTTTTATTCCCCCTGTCTTCCTGGGACTTATAATATAAGGTGGATGATCTTCATATATCTGCAGGGTGTCGTTGGCATCGGCGGAGAAGTCGTACCACAACCTAAACTGTTTGTCTCTTGCATAGTAGCGGTACACTTTCTTATCCTCTTCGTACCATGCGCCCACTTTCGTCAGGGAAGGTGCTGCATCTGAGAAACCAGGACTAACATACCGCTGGCACATCATCTGCTTGCAGGTCTTTCCGCCAACGATGGTATCACCAGCAAAGTAGTAATAGTCAACCACCTGAACAGGATTACCCGAAACAGTCGGAATGGTTCCCACCTTCCATACCTTACCATCCTCGACGAACGGACGGTAAGCAATGCCTATCTCGAAATCTACATCTTCAGCAAAGTCTGCTACTGCCGATGTAAATTCTCCACTTTCAAATATTTCATTCGCACATTGCAATGGGCTTTTTTCACTACCCGGAGTAACATACAAAATATACCACAATGGCAAATAATTACTATTCCCAACAATTTTGAGTCCATACCTCTCCGCATAGGAAGCCAGCAAATCTGCATCCTCTTCCTTCTTGAGTCTTACATTTAGGTATGGAGTCTCAAAGACCTCCGTCTTGTCCTCTGTATAATAACTTGAAGTCAGAACCATAGACTTGGCGTCTTCTTCCCAGAAGTCTTGTGAGGTCAACCTCTCAAAGTCCGACCGAGGAATAATAAAGCTGTCGAAGACCCCGTCTTTAATCGTACTTAGAACCGGGAGATTTGCACGAATTCTTTTGCTTATGCCATCATACTCTTTAGGAATGCTGACAACGACCTTGTTCTCATTCAGAGTTAAAGGAATCCTCTTACCCTGATAATAGTAATAATACTCCCTTTCTTGTCCATCCAACACCAACGCCTCTCCCTCCGTCAGTTTCACTTGTCCTTTATACCACCAGCAGTCCAAATAGAAGCTGTTTGGTTCCAAGTCACGAACTGTGAACGACACGTTGAATGGACATGTGCACCACATCCCTTGGGGAATGACGGGATCTACATTGACTGTCAAAGACCAAGTTTCACCTTCGTTGGAACTAATATTGGGAGTCACGATGAAGTCTGTCGTTCCACAGTTACTTTCATAGTTAAGCAATTGTACAGATAAGACGTTGCCCTCTTTTGTCAGGACAATTGTCGGCACTATCTGAGCCTCTTCCGCTCGTTTTTCAGATAAGCACCCTCCAATCTGAACGTCCGACACTGTCTTGGCACTTGCCCACATTGGCGAAAGCATCAAAATGAATAAGAATAATAGTTTCTTCATTGTCGTTATTGTATTTGTTATTAATTCTATTCGTTTCATTTATTAACTCTTGAGTACCTGCTCCAGCGTGATGTCTGGATTGGTTTCTCCGAACACATCCTTCTTCAGCTTGAGCTTGCGATGCTGGACGGCTGAGACGGTGATGCAGTAGATGTTGCCGATGGTGCGGTTGCTGAGGCCCAGTCGGGTGAGGATACACAGGCGGATGTCGTCTTCCGTCATATCGGGGTATTGCTCGCGCAGATGGGCGAAGCGGTTGTTGTCGATGGCGTTGAGCGTGCGTTCTATCTCGCTCCATTCGTGCAGACTGAGCGTGATGAGCGAATCGCCGCTCTGGTTCAGTTTCTTGATTACCTCCGTCCGTTCGAGTATAAAGCTCTGCAGGAATGCCACCACCTCGTTTGTCTGGTGCAGCAGCGTCTTCTGGTGCTCGGCCTCCTGCTGTAGCTGGCGCTTCTCCTGTTCCTGAATGTGCATTCTGTTCCGAATCAACAGCACAATCGCCAATATGACTATGAGCGATGCAACGATTGTCATCAGGAGTGTACGTCTGTACGTCTGCGAGCGGTATTCCAGTTGCTGGTTCTCCATCTCTTGACGCAGCGTCTCTTGATAGTACTCGTCTTTCTGTTCGAGCGCCTTGTAGTAGAAGTCCTCCACTTGTGCGAAGGCTTCAGCCACGCTATCCTCCACCTGTGTGGCCCCTATCCGTCGGAGCGCAATCTTGGCGAGGTTGCTCTGCACGATATAAGCCATGTGGACATCGTCGCCCGGCTCAATCTGCCGATAGACGGTCTCTGCCGAGTCGAGCATGTTGAGGCTGAGGTAGCTGCGGGCCAACACTTGCAACGTGCCAGGTCTTAGGTCGGCTGTTGCCACAGCTTCTGCTTGGCGGGCGTAGTCGACCGCCTGACGGTAGTCCTCCTTTGCCCAGCTGATGTTGGCAAGGCTGGTCAGCGTTTGGCACACGAGGTCAGTCATCTGGCTATTCCTTGCTATATCGTATGCGCGATTAGTGAAATCGAGCGCTTCGTCGTAGGGTCCTTCTTTGGTGAAAGCCACTTGAGCGGCGTAAGTGCCTGCGTAGTCGAGCAGCATGACATGATTACGCTCGTCGTCAGGATGCTGCTCATAGACGGTCAGCGCTTGCTTCATCAGCCGCAAAGCCTCCTCGGGGTTGCTCTGCGACAAGGCTTCGGCCAGCCGCTGATGCGCGATATAATTGGTGTGCCAATCCTCCGACGCTTCCGACAACTGGATGGCCTTCCGCAGCAGCGTCTCACCCTGCCGGATGCTGTCGTCGGCCAAGGCAGCCTCAGCCTCCTCCAGACAACCGGCTGCCGTCGGCGTATCAGTCTGCTGCCGACCGCAGGCAGTCAGCAGAACGGCGATCATGAATATGTAAAATGTTCTCGTTAGCATGTCGTTGTTTTTTCGTTATTTCTCGGTTGCAAAGTTACGACATTTTTCCAAATGGTGTATCTTTTGCCTATGGAAAAGATGCGAACAAGCCAAAATAGGAAGCAACTAATAATCAGCGATTTGCCGGAAACAGAGGGCTTCTGCCTATGGAAAAGTAAGAGCAAAGGTATGGAAAGGGGCATCACTTTTTGGCTTTAGAAGCAAAAAAAGATTTGGAACTATCGACTTTATTGTGTAATTTTGCCACCGAATACATTTAACTAAACGAATTATGAAACGAGGATGGATTGGAATGTTGCTGCTGCTTGCGCCCTTGCAGCTTGCGGCACAGGAATGGAAGCTGGTTTGGAGCGATGAGTTCAACGGCAGCGGACGACCCGACGAGGCCACGTGGAGCTACGAAGAAGGCTTTGTTCGCAACCACGAAGCACAGTGGTATCAGGCCGAGAATGCCTTTCTGCAGGACGGGCTGCTCATCATAGAGGCAAGGAAAGAGCAGCGGCCTAACCCCACCTACCGAGCCGGCAGTCGCCAGTGGGGGCAGCAGCGCACGAACATCGACTACACCTCGGCCTGTCTTCATTCGCGCGGAAAGCGTGAGTTCCTATATGGTCGGTTAGAGGTGTGCGCCCGTATTCCGACGGCTGGCGGCAGCTGGCCTGCCATCTGGACATTGGGCAGCAGCATGCAATGGCCTTCGTGCGGCGAGATTGATGTGATGGAATATTATCGCATCAAGGGCGTTCCGCATATTCTGGCCAACGTGGCGTGGGGCAACGACCGCCCCTACCAGGCCGTGTGGAACAGCAAGAAGATTCCTTTCACCCGTTTTACCAGTCGCGATGAGGCTTGGGCTAAGCAGTTCCACGTGTGGCGCATGGACTGGGACGAGACGAGCATCCGGCTCTATCTGGACGATGAATTGCTGAACGAAGTGCCTATGAGTCAGACCGTCAACGGACAAGTCGGGCGCAACATCAACCCCTTCACCCGCAAGCAATACATCCTGCTCAACTTAGCACTTGGCGGCGATAATGGTGGCGAGATTGACGACGCTGCCTTCCCCATGCGCTACGAAATAGACTATGTCCGCATCTACGAACGCAGTCAAAAGTGAAAATAAATTGTGATTTATTTTGCATTCTTCTCACTTATTCGTACCTTTGCAGTCGCAATTATATAATGTACGGAAACAATTAATACAAGAATACAACAATGGATTACAATTTCAGAGAGATTGAAAAGAAATGGCAGAAGCGGTGGGTGGAGCAGAAAACCTACCGCGTAGTGGAGGACCCTAAGAAGAAGAAGTTCTACGTACTGAATATGTTCCCCTACCCCAGTGGAGCCGGTCTGCACGTGGGTCATCCTCTCGGCTACATCGCCTCGGATATCTATGCCCGCTACAAGCGCCAGCAGGGCTTCAACGTGCTGAACCCGATGGGCTACGACGCCTACGGACTGCCCGCTGAGCAGTATGCCATACAGACAGGACAGCACCCTGAGAAGACGACGTTTGAGAATATCGACCGCTACCGTTCGCAGCTTGACAAGATTGGCTTCTCGTTCGACTGGGAGCGCGAGGTGCGCACCTGCGACCCAATCTACTACAAGTGGACGCAGTGGGCCTTCCAGCGTATGTTCAAGAGCTACTACTCGACGGCTTCGCACAAGGCCCAGCCGACCATCAAGCTGATTGAGCACTTCGAGCTGATGGGTACGGAGAACTGCAACGCCCTCGGTACGGAGGAGCTGCACTTCACGGCCTCCGACTGGGCCGGCTACTCTGAAAAGAAGAAGCAGGAGGTGCTGATGAACTACCGCATAGCCTATCTGGCCGACACGATGGTGAACTGGTGCCCGAAGCTTGGCACGGTGCTGGCCAACGACGAGGTGGTCGACGGCGTCAGCGTTCGCGGCGGCTATCCCGTGGTGCAGAAGAAGATGCGCCAGTGGTGTCTCAGAGTGAGCGCCTACGCCCAGCGTCTGCTCGATGGTCTTGAGGAGATTGACTGGACCGACTCGCTGAAGGAGACGCAGCGCAACTGGATTGGTCGCTCAGAGGGTACTGAGGTGGAGTTTAACGTTGCTGACAGCGACAAGCACTTTACTATTTTCACCACCCGTGCCGATACGATGTTCGGTGTGACGTTCATGGTGCTTGCTCCTGAGAGTGACCTCGTGGCCGAGCTGACCACGCCCGAGCAGAAGGAAGAGGTAGACAAGTACCTCGACTACGTGAAGAAGCGCACGGAGCGCGACCGTCAGATGGACCACAAGGTGACGGGCGTGTTCTCCGGCTCTTATGCCATCAACCCGTTTACTGATGAGAAGATCCCCATTTGGATTGCTGAATACGTCCTGGCCGGCTACGGTACAGGTGCCATCATGGCTGTGCCTGCCCACGACAGTCGCGACTACGCCTTCGCCAAGCACTTCAACCTACCCATCATCCCGCTGATTGAAGGTGCTGACGTCTCTGAGGAGAGCTACGATGCCAAGGAGGGTATCGTCTGCAACTCTTCAAGCTCGAAGTTCAGCCTCAACGGCCTGACCGTTAAGGAGGCTATTGCCGCCACCAAGAAATATGTGACGGAGCAGGGCCTGGGCCGCGTGAAGGTGAACTACCGTCTGCGCGATGCCATCTTCTCGCGCCAGCGCTACTGGGGCGAGCCGTTCCCCGTCTACTACAAGGACGATATGCCCTATATGATTCCGAAGGAGTGCCTGCCCCTGGAGCTCCCCGAGATCGACGAATACAAGCCCACGGAGACGGGTGAGCCGCCACTCGGCCGCGCTAAGAAGTGGGCGTGGGACACGAAGACCGACACAGTTGTCGACAAGTCGCTTATCGACAACAAGACCGTCTTCCCCCTCGAGCTGAACACGATGCCTGGCTTCGCCGGCTCCAGCGCCTACTATCTGCGCTATATGGACCCGAAGAACGAGAAGGCCCTCGTCAGTCGCGACGCCGACGAATACTGGCGCAACGTAGACCTCTACGTCGGCGGCACCGAGCACGCTACGGGTCACCTCATCTACTCGCGCTTCTGGAATAAGTTCCTTTTCGACTCCGGCTACAGCTGCGAGGACGAGCCGTTCAAGAAGCTCGTGAACCAGGGTATGATCCAGGGCCGCTCGAACTTCGTCTACCGTATCGAGGACGAGGGAGCCGACAAGGGTAAGTTCATCAGCTTCGGACTGAAGGGTAACTATACCACTACGCCTATCCATGTCGACGTGAATATCGTTTCTGCCGATGTGCTCGACATCGAGGCCTTCAAGGCTTGGCGTCCGGAGTACGAGAATGCTGAGTTCATCCTGGAGAACGGCAAATATGTCTGCGGCTGGGCCATCGAGAAGATGTCGAAGTCGATGTTCAATGTCGTCAACCCCGACATGATTGTCGAGAAGTATGGCGCCGACACCCTCCGTCTCTACGAGATGTTCCTCGGTCCTGTGGAGCAGTCGAAGCCCTGGGATACCAACGGCATCGACGGCTGCCACCGCTTCCTGAAGAAGTTCTGGAACCTCTGCAGTTCAGTGTGTTGCGACTCAGTCGCAACAGACGCTACGCCAGAGAACCTGAAGAGCGTCCACAAGCTCATCAAGAAGGTGAGCCAGGACATCGAGACGTTCTCGTACAACACCTCCATCTCCGCCTTCATGATCTGCGTCAACGAGCTGTCGCAGCAGAAGTGCAAGAACCGTGAGCTGATGAAGACGCTCGTCGTCCTCATCGCTCCGTTCGCCCCCCATATCGCCGAGGAGCTCTGGGAGATGCTCGGCGGCGAGGGTAGCGTCTGCGATGCCCAGTGGCCTAAGTGGGACGAGCAGTATCTCGTGGAGAGCCAGGTGAAGCTCGGTGTCGCCTTCAACGGTAAGACCCGCTTCGATATGGCCTTTGCTGCCGATGCCGACAACAAGACCATCGAGGACAGCGTGATGGCCGACGAGCGTCCCGCTCAGTACATCGACGGCAAGCAGGTGATGAAAATCATCATCGTCCCGAAGCGTATGGTGAACATCGTCTGCAAGTAAAAAACATACCATCGTTTAATAGCCAATCACAAAGGTGACCATTAATCACAAAATGATATGGAACGAGGTCAAAGACTATCTGTGTATAGCCTTTGGCCTCCTCCTGTACACCATCGCCTTCACCGTCTTCCTCATGCCCTATCAGATTGTGGCAGGCGGTGTGACAGGTCTCTCGGCCATCATCTACTACGCC
>JAEEGJ010019213.1_pt1 | contig 15099 bp, 10 predicted proteins | sample 8958761 | NCBI WGS metagenome assembly JAEEGJ01 (sample SAMN16246546, study PRJNA631951) | gut metagenome | biome: gut microbiome; feature: rumen; material: RS-attached | host: Bos | place: Iran: Karaj | collected 2018-10 | reverse complement strand
TATACGAGTGGCATCCATGATGCGTTGTATGGTCTCCTTGTTTATCATTTCGGATTGCAAAGGTACAAAAAAAAACTGACAAATTGTCAGTTTGCTTTTAGAAATATTTCCCTGGTTATATAAATGTCCTATGTTCAGCTTGCAAATGTGGTGCTTGGTGGAAAGTGGTGAGTAAATGCCGTGGTATCGGTATCACCGCATAATGTAGATGACAAATAGATGTAGAGGATAGTAGATATAGAAGAGATATTTTGCAAGGGGGCCTTTGATAAAGCCTCTTTTGCCGTTGTACATGCTTAGGGGCACGAAAGCCAGTCCGGCTATCACATGGCTGGGTAGGATGCAGCATCCCACCAAGGCCTGAATCAGTCGCGAGTTACGAAGTGCATAAAGCATTAGAATAAATCCGAAACCTATATAACCGTAGTCGGCTTTCAGAAAAAAAGATATTATGAATAATCCTATCAGTGATAGGGACATTGAGAATGGTTTGTTTTTGAATCGTTCTATGGCGCACAAGCCCAGATACCCAATGAAGAGAGTAAAGAATACGTTCTGAGAATGATAGAAGAGAGTGTTTGAGCAGGCTAGATTGAAGGGAATCTCTGAAATAAGGGCAAAAAGGAAAAGGTTGACCCCGTATTTGATACGGTTATGGGTGTGTAGAAATCCTTCGACGAGCAGGAATGAGAATATAGGGAAGGCCAATCTGCCAATGAGGCGCATCAGAACATAGAGAGTTATTGTTCTGTTCCCGATAGTGAGGAGAGTTATATGAAAGGAGGGATGGTTCCAGAAATAAAGTGCCGCCGCATGGTCAATAGTCATGGTAACGATGGCGAGGATTTTAAGCCAGCTACCATTGAGAATGTGCCAGTGTTTTAAGAAACGTTCCCATTGCTGATCGGAAGGGTATAGCCTGTTGAGGGTGGATTTGATGCTAGCAGTGATAGTAGAAGATTTAGACATGTTGTAGAGTATGAGGATACCAGAGTGTTCGTTGGGCTAGTCGCAGAGGACATAGATGTCGTTGCGGGGGTTGATGAAGAGGACGGGGAGGCGGTGGGGATTACAGATGGTGCGCTGCTCCTGGGTGCCGGCAAACCACTCGATGATGTCGAGGTCGCGGGTGTCGGTGGTGACGGAAATGAAGAGTCCGCATCCGATGAGGGCTGCGGTGTCGCAGACAAGGGTCTCGGGAAATAGGGCACGACCCTCGACAGTGTGCTGCTGATAACTGACACCTAATCCGTTGAAGAACTTGTTCATGAAGCGGATGTTGTTGTTCCACTTGGTGTGAAGGCCTTGGTCGGTGTAGTTGAAGTGGAGCATAGTCAGTTGGCTGTGGTTGAAGCGGCTGAAATAGCTGGCCCAGATGAGTTTTTCCTTGCTCTCTTTGCGGAAGTCGATACCATAGCCGATGTGGCTATAGGTGGCGGGGTCGGTGAGGGGGGTCTGGACAGTGACGTAGGCTATCTTGCAGCCTCCAAAGAGGTGCAACACACGGCGCGGATGGGTGGGAGTATGTCGCTGGGCTCGGGGATTGACTCCCGCCACGGCTATTACCCCGTTGAGCATTGAGGGTAGGGCATCAATGACTTGTCGTGTATCGCCTTTCATCGCAACATGGGCAGGATGCACTTCGGGATGTGCGGCTTCGATTTGCTGCAGGGTGGCGGTGGCTTGGTCAACATTAGGCCCTTTTTGGTGAGGGTCTTCAACGTAGAGGAGGATAAGCCCTTTGTTGAGCATCCGTGCTAGGAAACAGGCATGACTGACCACCTCCTGGGTCATACTAAAGTCGGCTAGGTAGGCAATGACAAATTGGTCTTTCATCGGATAAGAGTGATGTCGCCTTTGAGATAGTTTTCCTTCCCCGCTTCGCATGTGACGTGGCAGGTATAGGTATAGACTCCGGGAAGGCAAGGGTTGCCGTTGTAGCGACCGTCCCAGCATTCGTGCAGGTCGTGGGTTTCAAATACCTTCTCGCCCCAACGGGTGTAGATGGCTATGTAGAAGTCGAGGATGAAGTCGCCTCGGAAGCAGAGCTGGTCGTTGACTCCGTCAAGGTTGGGTGAAAAGGCATTGGGGATAAAGATATTGGGACGACCGCAAACGACTTCGGTGCAGTGCAGAAGGAGGCTTCCAGTCCAAGTGCAGTTGAGACTGTCGGTAACAGTGACGGTGTAGACGGTGACGGTATCGACAGGCGTGGCTATGGGGTGGGGACGGTTGGGATGGTCGAGGGTGAAAGCATCGCTCCACTGATAGGTGGCTCCAGGAACTTCGGTGACATGTAGTTGTATGCTTTCGGTAAGAAAGAAAATGCTGTCGTCAGCCCATACGCGCATGTGACGGAGGGCAGTGTCGCGTGTTATCTCTCGAGTCACTTGGTATGGGCATCCAGCTGTGTCGGCAAAATGAATGGTGTACTCGCCCTCGCAGAGGCTGTCGAGCAGGGTGTCGCCTACGTGTAGGTTGGGGAGGTCGTAGCTGACGGATATCCACCCGTCGCAGTCTTCGCCACAAAGGATGGACTGGGAGTCAACGGTATATTGCAATGTGGGTGGGTCGTTGACGGTAAAAGTGGTCTGGTAGGTGCAGCCATGGCTTTTAATGAGGAGGGTGTGGGTGCGACCGTCGTTGCTAAGGTTATAGAGAATGGAGTCGCCCTCGACACCGTCCCAATAGTAGATGGCTGAGTCGCATGCCTCAGGCGTGGTGCATGCAATGGCACGGCCGTCGCTACCTCCAGGACAGGTGGGTGGAATGATGAGGAGTGAGTCAAGCAGGGTGAGGTAATTAACGGTGAATGTGTCATATTCCTCACAGCCCTGTCCGTTGGTGATTTTCAATACATAGATGCCTGTCTGTGAGACGTAGGGGTTGGAAATAGTGCTGTCGGACACCTCACCGCTTATCCAGCGATAAGTGCATCCTACCATGGCCTGTGGCCCAATCTGGATGGGGTCGTCGGTGCAGGAGGTGGAGGCTGCGTAATTTTGGCCTTCGTTGCTGAAAACCCATACGGGAATAAAGGTAGTGTCGGAAGGGTGGCAGCCGAAGGCGATGTGTGCGACAAGCCGAACGAGGTAGCGTCCGGGCTGGGTGAAGGTGTGTTGCGGGTTGCGCTCAGTGGAGGTGCCTCCGTCACCGAAATCCCACTCGAACGAGTCGCCTCGGCTGGTGTTATTGAAGGTGACGGTATAGGGAGGTTCGCAGCCTACGGGAGGAATAACACAATCGGCCACGGCATAGTCGTTATGAATGTTGAGACGGAAGAGTGCGTTGTTACAGTTGTTGCTCAGATTGTGATTCGACCAGGCATTCTCGGTAGTGGGGAATCCGTCGTTTCTATAGCAACTGGCACAGACACTCTGGTATAGGGTGGACATCTTGTCGAAACGGCTTGTGCCCCCGTCTACGTGGTCATATCCTCCACCGGGGCTGGTAACCCCATGTAGTTCGCCAAAGAAGGTTGCATAGTCGAGGGTAGAGGCGTTCATGTCCATTGCCATGATGTAGAAATCTTGGCCGTCGGTGCTGTCTTGCAATGCCCCAGGGGTGGTTTCCATGCCGGTGGTACCGCTTTGATGCCAATTAACATGTTCGTAGCCCACAAAGTCGCGACCCCAGCCAGCAGCATAGACTCGGTTGCAGATGTCGGTGGCAAAGGCGGTGGGAGAGAGGTTGGGACGTCGGTTGGGGGTGCCAAAGACGGTTGACCACACGCGGTCGCTCAGGTCGGGTGTGAAGCGGGCTATGAGCATCCCACTTCCCGGTACGTTATAGTTGGCATTGTATATCATGGTGCTGCCGGAGGCTTTGGTCTGTCCGTAAACAAACACATCGTCGCCTCGGCCGCAGCGCACGAAATAGAGCTGGTCGTACTCTTCGGAGCCATAATAAGTGGAGGCCATGAGGTTGTCGCCTGCATAAGATATCTTGGAGACAAAGCCGTCGGCCGTCCCTCCCCCATAGGATGATTGAATGCATCCGGGAGTGGTTGGGAAGACGGTAGCGTTTGTCCCACCGCAAACCAACAGGTTATATGAGCTGTCGACATCGATTGAGTAGACCGCCGTCTGGTGGTTGCCACCTAGGTAGGTCGACCATATCATGTTGCGCAGATTGTAGTCAATTTTAAATACAATGCCGTTCTGAAAGGCATTGGATAGCGGCTGAAGGCAGCCTGGCGTGACGGGGAAGTCAAACGAATTGGTGGTGCTGCCCACATAGACATTGTTGTTGTCGTCGGTAATCAGTTCTCCGCGTGCACCGTCGCCATAGTTATAATAGAGTGAGTCGTTGCCAGTCATGACGACATTGTAGCGGTCGTTGAAAGAGGCATGATAGTTCAGCCCATCGTTGCGAGTCCCTCCCACATAGGTGGAGGCTTGTAGTTGAGTGCCGTCGCTGTTAAATCGACACACGAAAATGTCGCTCCCATTCTGGAAGTGAATAGTTGATGTGCTCTCGAATTGGAGGTCGGTGCCACCGTTGAATGAGGTGTCGTAGGCATCGGGTGTGACAGGGAAGTCGGCCGAGCCAGTGGTGCCAAAGATGACTAGTTCGTCGAGAGTGTTGACAAACATGCTATGGGGCATGTCGGCGAGGCTTCCGCCCAGGTAGGTGGCAAAAAGACGAATGCTGCCCGAGGTGTCAAACTTGAAAATACCCACGTCGGCATTACCATTAGGTGAACCGTCGTAGGCACCTACGGAGGTGGGGTATCCGGTACCGAACACCAGTCCGGCGGTATAGGTATTCTTGTAGGAGTCGAAGGTGGCAGTTGTTCCCCAGTTGTCGGCTGTGGAACCTGTGTAGGTAGAGAAGTGTAGTGTGGGGTCGATGACGAGTGGTTGGCTTTTGTCGTACTCATCGAGTACGAAGGTGACCTGGTCGCCCTTTATCCTGTATCGGGCTGTTATCTCCAGCTTGCCCGTATCGACGGTTTGGTAGGCGTAGGGTTCTATCTCAATCAATTCGCCTACCGAGGTGCGGACTACCAGATTGCCGTTGCTGAGGTAGAGCTTCTCTACACCCTCGTATCGCATGGTGATGACCGAGGGATCGGCACCTGGGGCGACGTAGAAGTTCGTTTTAAGGGCATTGGAGGCAACTCTTATGTCGAGGTCGATGCCTGGATAGAGGCCTTCATAGTATACCGTGCCATAGTGCGGCAGTCGCGATACCCAACGTTTGGGGTCGTGGCTGTAGTAATAGTTGTCGTAACCACCCTCGGGGTCGATGTCCTGACCCGAGACCGCCACCTGGGGGTTGCATCCGTCGAAGTGTACCTTGTAGGCATGCATCACCTGGCTTATCTGGTGGTGGAAGTGGTGGTTGTGTTCGTGATGGGGGGTATGTTCGCGGACGGTGATGGTGAAACAGTCGCGCTCGGCAAAGAATGCCGCGTTGTGCATCTGGGCCTTGAAGAGGAAGGGGGCGGTCCACTGACCGCGGTTCTCAATGAAGTAGGTGCGACCGCCTATTCCCAGGGTGTCGCGTTGGTGAGCCGAGGCGATTAGAGGGGTCAATAATAATAGCAGCAAGAGTGTGCCCCGAAGGACACACTCTGCTGTGTAGGGTAGATGGTGGGACCTATCTGATGACTTCGATGACACCATTGTGCTCCATATTACCTTTATATCCTTTTCCTGAGAACCTGTAGAAGTAGGTTCCGGTGGGGGTATTGGTCTTAGCAGGATCCCAATATTGGTCGGCCCGTTGGATGTTTGTGGCGTGGTATACCCGCGAACCCCACTTGTCGTAGATGTCGAGTTGGTTGATGGGGTAGGCAAGGCCTTCGACGAGGTTGCCGATGACAAATTTGTCGTTCACACCGTCGCCATTAGGCGTCACCACGTTCGGGAAGATAAGGTTGTCGTTGATGAGGAGGATAGTGTTCTCGACGGTATCGGTGCACTGCATCAGATGGCCGCTAGGTCCGTAGTTGTCGGTGCGAACCAGCAAACGCGCGGTGTAGCTGCCCGAAATGTCCTCTCCGTTGGCCGCTGTCCATTGCCAGGTCGGATTGTTGTCGGTGAGGGTTTGGTACGAGTTAGGCATATCCTTGTCATATTGGATTTCCCAGAAGTAGATGTTGTTGCCGTTGTCGGGGGTAGTATTGTTGACAAACGAGACGGAGGGGTGTAGCACAGTCGGGAATACGGGGTCCCAGGAGAATGCTGCCTTGGGCGAGGGGAACACATTGATAAGGTTGGTGTATATCAGTGAGTCCTTACATCCGTTCTCGCTCTCGACATAGAATTTGAAGTCGTAGCTACCAGCAGCATAGGAGTGGCTAGGATTCTTGAGAGTTGAATAGGTGCCGTCGCCGAATATCCAGTGATATTTGTAGCCATTGGTTGTTGTGTTGTCAATGTTGATGGTGAAGGGTTCGCAGCCTTCGAGGGGGTAGACACCTGGGTCGAAGTTGGGAATCGGTTGGGGGTTGATACTGACCACGACGGTGTCACGGGCCGTACATTCGATGTTGCTGGCGGCATTGCTCACCTCGACGATATACGTCTTGGTCTCATAGGTGCCAGAACGGGTCTCGATTACTGCGGTTGTGTCGCCATAGGGCTCCCAAATATATTTATAGTCGTATCTGTCTGAACGGGCGTCGCGTGCATCCAAGATTGTGCTGTTGGCACCGCAAAGCATAGTGTCGTTGCCAAGTTTGGGTTCGGGTGTGCAGACGGTAGTGATATGGGTCATTTCGTCCCAACGGCAGCCAAACTCATCGTAAACAGAGAGCTTGATCTTGAAGTCGCCGCATGTATCGGGTGAGGAAATGTAGGCAGCGGTTGAGTCGTTCCTCTTCGGATTGATTCGGAGGCCTTTGTAGAGACCGTCGCGATAGTCGGTTGCGTAGTTGGTATCAGGGCGCCACACTACTGAGTCGATTCCAACCTGATAGTTGCAGTCGCCTGCGCTCGAAGCACCACAAATGTCCAACGACCAGTTGAAAATCCAACCATTGTCACCGCTCCAGAAGTCGCAGATTTCTGCGTTCCACACACCGGAAAGCGGGCAGCCAATTAGTTCTGAGAAGTCGCTGGCGGGGGAATAGTAGTCGAGTTTCTCTTCGTGGTTACTAGGCATACGAGTTGAAGTGGGACCATTACCGCCACCAGTGAGGTGGAAATAGCTGGGCATCGTGGGCAGAGTCACATCAGTCATATTAGCCGTGTATGAGTCTGCTCCTGTATAAGAAATGTACCATTTACCTGGCTGGAAGTGGGTGGGAAGGTCGGCAGGGTCGCCAGTGACTAGCTTGTAGTTCTCATTACGCGACCAGCAGTAGTCGAGGCCTACGCCATAAGCATTGTTCAATGAGTCGCATCCACTGTTACTTCCGTGTGGGCAGCCGGTGTCAGTAGAACCACCTGCACCAGTACCATCGGGGGAGTCAGCAGGAGCAAGGGGGTCACACGTACGGTCGGTTCCATATTTACCATATTTCAGAATGGCATGACCCACGCTGTTGGATACATTCTCGTCGAATATGGGGCATTTGATGGCTACACGGTAGTCGCCCATGTAGGTATGTTCATAGTTGATGCAGATGGAGCATACTTCAGCAGGTGATTTCACTGTTTTGCCAGGTTGGAACTCACCGGTGAAATCAACGGGTGCACTATAACAGGGTACGGGGCATTGTGGGCCGTCGGGGATGAAGGTTCTGACTTCGTTGATTTTCGACTTAGTGGTCACAAATTTGATCTTCTTCAATGTCAGCGTTCCGTTATCGCCATCGTAACCCACGTTCACCATCAGCGAGTCGTTGCTGCAAATTGAACTTAGGTCAAAGATCGTCTTGATAGGATTGGGTGATACTCGAACCTGTATTTCTGCACTTATTTTTGTGTCACATCCATGTTCATCGATTAGCTTGAGTGATACCGATGGACAGGCCGGCTCCTGAAAGCCGTTATAAGGTACCTCGGTTGCTCCATAGTCATTGTAGAAGTCGCCGTCGCCGATGGTCCATTGAAACATGGTAGTGGAGTCTGCAGGATAATAATATCCTGTATTATAGGTATACTCTCCATGTCCGTGGAAGATAACGCCTTGTCCTTCGCAGAGCAGCGCTGCCCAGATCATACCGAGGGTATCGATGGATATAATACTGTCAGTTTGGATGGTGTCAATTAGCAAGCTGTCGCGAGAGTTTACGGTGAAGGTGACTGAGTCTTGCCAGATGGTGTCGTAAATGGTTACGCTGCCCACCGTATCATAATAGGTTAAGAAGGTAGTGTCGATGGAGGCTGGCACCCACGTGAGTCTGCCTTGTCCCACAATCTCGCCTGTACGGATATCTGTACGGTCAAAGACGCTGTCAATTACGGCATCGATATGCTCACATGGTTTACCGCAGTCGGCTGTCAGGTGGAATCCGGCGTAATGCTCCGTACTGTCGCGCATGACACTTCTCAAGCGGATGGTTATTTCTCCTGTTGGATTGTTAACACCCACATAGAAGTGTTCGTTAGGATAGGAACTATAGCAGTTGTTCTTCTTCAATATCAGTCGAGAGTTGGTGTCGGGGCCGTCGTATACGTAGAAGGTGTCGCGGCATCCGACATCGAATGCAGCAATCAAAAAGCCCAATACACCTTCTCCTGTAGTGTCGATTGAGTCGCAGTTGGAACGGATGGTCATCCAATAGTCGTGACCGGGGCGATACTCACCAGCTGCGCCTCCTTCATCAAATACAGCCATACTAAATCCGGGACCCGGGCGGGTGGTCTGGTGCGTGGAGTCGTTCAGAAAGAGGTAGGTTGTCTCACCTTCACTCTGAGCCATTACCCAACCGCCAAATACTATAGCAATTGCTATGAGAATAAACTTCTTCATGGTAATAAGGTTTTACGGGTTAGTACAATTTAAAATTATTCTTTTCCCACTCGGGATGTTCCGTCCGGGCCTGGGCCTCATTGTGGGTACGCACTCCCAAGTATTGGTTGTCACTCCGCTTTCCGATACGGAAATAGGCGGTTTGACCATTGCGGGTAAAGCGATGGAAATCGTATTGCCAATAACTTAGGGTGTTCAGGTCGATTTCCATGTTTTTGGGGGCTTTCATGCCCGTTACGACGTTGGTCAGCTCGTCTAGGTCGTGCACCGCGACTCCTTGAGGCACCTGCTGGGTGATGAAGAAGGCATTCTGCGAAAACTGGCAGAGGTAGGCCTCTTTCTCTGCTGGGTACATGGTCGAGTCGATCCCCTGCGTGATGTAGTACGGACGTACTATGGCACGGCAGTTCTGTGCTAGGCACTTCTGTGTGCATCCTAGGGCGAGAACGACGAGTACTGTAAAAACTATTTTTTTCATGGTACGTATAATTATTTGTTAATACTATTCTCTAGGTTTAATGACTATTTTTGGCGTTTTTTTTTTGTCGATTTTCAAACTCACTTTTTTCCCCCTTCATATATATCTTACAAACATGCCAAATTCGTCACCCCTAGAGCCTGTTTTTTAACATTATTTATTACTTTTTTGTATTTTCTTGACCAAAGCCATCAAATAACCCAGCACCAAGAAGCCTCCCGGGGCGAGGATAAAGAGCAGCATCCCGTCGTTGTCGCCGATGAAATTGCAGCCAAAAATGGAACCGGCTCCCAGCATCTCGCGCACCATGCCCACCAGGGTCAGTGCCCAGGTGAAGCCCAGACCCATGAAGAGTCCGTCGAGCAACGAATGCCACACATTGTTTTTCGAGGCAAAGGCCTCGGCGCGGCCCAGCACGATGCAGTTGACCACAATCAGGGGGATAAACAGGCCCAACGTGGCGTACAGGTCGGGCAGATAGGCCTGCATCACCAACTGCACGATAGTCACAAAGGTGGCTATCACCACAATGAATGCCGGAATACGCACCTTGTCGGGAATAACGCTCTTGAGCAGCGAGATGACAATGTTGGACATCAGCAGCACGAAGGCGGTGGCAAGGCCCATGCACATACCGTTAATAGCCGAAGTGGTGGTGGCGAGCGTGGGGCACATGCCCAACACTAGCACCCAAGTGGGGTTCTCTTTTACAAGACCGTTCTTAATAATGTCTACTGCTTTCATTGCTCATTGTCTCCTTTCTGGAATGATGTGTATACCTCGTATGCGTTGTTGATAATATCACAGAAGGCGCGCGATGTGATGGTCGAGCCGCTGATAGCGTCCACGTCGCCGCCGTCCTTCTTCACCTTCATGCCGCCGGCGGGGTTCTTGCCGATAACGTCGCCCTTATTGCCTTTCTGGAACCACTCGTTCGCCTTGGCTCCCAGGCCGGGGGTCTCGGCCGTCTCAAGTATTTGGTAGCCGCTGATGTTGCCTTCGGCATCCAGGCCCACCATGGCGACCAGGTTGCCGCCAAAGCCTTTGCTGCTCTTCGACTCTACCGCCATGCCTACCAATTCTCCGTTGGCATCGTAGGCCTTCGAGCAAGCCACTCCGTCTATCGTGGCCTCTTCCAGCTTGTCGAAGGCGGGGAGCACCGCCTTTACGGCGGCCTCTTTTTTGGCTATCTGGGCCTGCTTGATTGGCTCTTCAGTGACGCCGCTGACAAATGCCAGGGCTGCGGCTGCCACCACTGCAATGATTGTCAGCGACAGCAGCATATTGATTAATGAGGATTGTGCTTTCTTTGCCATAGTATTGTTGTTTTTCTAGTTTCTCTAGTATCGCTAGGGGATTCTAGTATTACTAGTTATTCTGTTCTTAATTTGCAAAACGCTTGGGTGTGCACCAACGGTTGATGAGCGGCGTCACCGCATTCATCAGCAGTATGGCAAAGCTCACACCTTCGGGGTAGGCACCCCAATTACGGATGATGATGGTGAGCAGGCCGCAGCCGAAGCCAAATATCAGCTGACCAGTCTTCGACATGGGCGATGTCACCATATCGGTGGCCATAAAGCATGCGCCTAGCATGATACCGCCGGTGAGGATGGTGGTCAAGGGGTCGATAAACTGGGTCGGGTCGCACAGCCAAAGGATGCCGCTGAAGATGAAGGCCGTACCGATAAACGACACGGGGATGTGCCAGGTGATGACCCGGCGGCAGAGCAGGTATATAGCACCTATCAAGATGGCAATGGCACTCACCTCACCCAGCGAGCCGCCGATGTGACCCAGCAGAATCTCGGTCAGCGAGGGCAGGTCGTTTGCCTCGATAACGCTCTGCACGGTGGCTCCTTCGTGGGTCAGCCCCTCCTTGATGATGCCAAGCGGGGTGGCTCCCGAAGTGGTGTCGAGGGTCATGGGGAACCACTTGCCCACCGTGGGCCATGTGGTCATCTGCACGGGGAAGGAGATGAGCATGAACACACGTCCCACCAATGCGGGGTTGAAGGGGTTCTTGCCAAGTCCGCCGAAGGTCATCTTGCCTATGCCGATGGCAACCAGAGCGCCGATGGCAACCAGCCATATCATATCGGCTGTGGCAGGCACGTTGAATGCCAGCAACAGGCCCGTCACCACGGCCGAGCCGTCGCACACGGTGGTAGGCACCTTTAAGATGAATTTCTCAATGAGCCATTGGAACAGGCAGCAGCAGGCTACCGATACTAGGCTGATGAGTAGCGCGTTGAGGCCGAAGAAGGCTATGCCGCAGAGCAGCATGGGTACCAACGCCAAATTGACGCGCCACATGATTTTCTTTGTCGACTCGTCGCTGTGTACGTGAGGAGAACCAGATATATTTAGTAAATTCATATTATATATATTTTTCAATAATAGCAAGTGTTGTTATTTCGGGCGGTGGGTTGTGCCGGCGAGGCAGCCGCCCGCCGCGTGGGGTTTCTATTTCTTGGCGGCCATCATGGCGCGTACCTTGAATTTGCCTAGGCGTATCTCGTCGGTCAGCGGCTTGTTGGCTGGGCAACTGAAGAAGCAGCATCCGCACTCGATGCAGTCCAGGATGTTGTGTGCTTGAGCCTCCTCGATGCGGTTGTTCTTCACCAAGGCCGAGAAGAGATAGGGTTCGAGCCCCATGGGGCAGGCACCCACGCATTTTCCACATCTGATGCAGTTGGTCTCAGGTGCGCGACGTGCTTCGGCTTCGTCCATCACCAATACGCTGGCGGCTCCTTTGGTCGTGGGGGCTGACAGGTTGCTCACCGCCTTTCCCATCATCGTACCGCCGCTGATCACCTTGCCGGTCGTGGCGGGCAGTTCGCCGATGGCGTGCTTGATAATGTCATTGTATGTGATGCCGATACGCACTTGGTAGTTGTGCTGGCTGGGCAGTTTCTTGCCCGTCACAGTCAGGATGTTTTCAATCAGAGGCTTGTTCTTCTGAATTGCCTCATACACTGCGAACGATGTACCCACGTTGCTCACCACGCAGCCCACGTCGATAGGCAGCTTGCCACTCGGCACCTTTCTGCCAGTGATGGCGTTGATAAGCTGCTTTTCAGCTCCTTGGGGGTATTTTACCTTCAGGGGCTCTACTATGATGCCTTCGAAGTTGCGGGCCATCTCGGTCATCACCCGTATGGGTTCGGGTTTGTTGCTCTCGATGCCGATGTAGGCGTTAGGCACACCCAAGGCCTTGCGCAGGATGCTCACACCGATGCAAATCTCCTCGGCGTGCTCTATCATCACACGGTGGTCCGAAGTGAGGTAAGGCTCGCATTCGGCGGCGTTGATAATGAGGTATTCTGCCTTCTTGCCTTCGGGGATGCTGTATTTGATGTGGGCAGGGAACGTAGCGCCGCCCAGACCCACGATGCCCATCTCCTTGAGCTTGGCCACAATCTCTTTGGGCTCGAGGTTGCATTCGCGTTTGATGTCGGGAGTGCGGTCGATGCTTTCCATCCATTCGTCGCCTTCCACATCGATATAGATGGCGGTCTTGGGAAGTCCCACCATGTCCTTGCATACGTCGATTTTGTTCACGGTGCCGCTCACGGGCGAGTGGATGTTGGCGCACATGAACGCCTGTGCCTCGGCAATCAGCTGGCCCACCTTCACCTTGTCGCCCTTGGCGACGATAGGAGTGGCGGGGGCGCCCAGGTGTTGGTTCATCAGGACGGCAACCTGTGTGGGCAGAGGCATCTGCTCAATGACGGCGCCTGTCGATATCTTGTTTTCTTCGGGGTGGACACCACCCATTTTGAAAGTCTTCATCTTCGAAATTTGTTTTGAGTTCCTACTAGTTCTGTTGTGCCGTTGCAGTCACGGGTTCTGCCACGGGGGCTGCTGTCGGCGCAGGGGCGGGAGCAGCGGCGGGGGCAGCCTCTTTCTTGGGGGGCAGAGGAGGGAAGTTGACCGCATGAATGGCTCCGGTAGGACACTCGGCAACGCACTTGCGGCACATCTTGCAAAGGGTAAAGTCGATGTATGCCAAATTATTCTCTACTTTGACGGCTCCGAAGGGACATACCTTCTCGCACTTACCGCAACCTATGCAGGCGGCGGAGCATGACTTACGTGCGGCGGCGCCCTTCTCCTTGTTGCGGCAGGCCACATACACGCGGCGGTTCTTCAACCCCTTGTTGCGCAGCTCGATGATGCCACGGGGGCAGGCCTTGACGCAGGCACCGCAGGCGGTGCACTTCTCTTCGTCCACTTTGGGCAGTCCCGTCTCTGGGTCGATGCTCAGCGCACCAAACTGGCAGGCATTAGCGCAGTTGCCTAGTCCGAGGCAGCCAAACACGCATCCGCTCTCGCCGGCATAAACGCTGTTGGCGAAGACGCAATCGTGCAGGCCGTCATACTTGTTCTTCGACGTGGCATTGGCGCAGCTACCATTGCAGCGCACCACTGCCACTTGCGGCTCCGAGGCCTCGGGCGTGCAACCCAACAGGGCTGCCACCTTCTGTGCCACCGCGTCGCCTCCGGCAGGGCATTTCAGACCCTCCATGTTGCCCTGCTTCACAAAGGCTTCGGCCAGGGCGCGGCAACCGGCCTTGCCACAGCCACCACAGTTGGCTCCAGGTAGCACTTCGGCTATCTCGTCAATCAGGGGATCTTCGACAACTTTGAACTTTTGGGCAACAAAATACAGTACTACGGCAAAGATGGCACCTATGATACCAAGCACCAGTACTGCGGTCAAAATCATGTTGGTCATTGTTTTATGTTTGTTTTACTTGTTTATTTTGTTCTAATTTTATAAAATGCAAATTTACTATTTTTTTTCTATATGACAACATTTGGCATGCATTTTTTATAAAAAAAGATTTCAACACCCACTGTTGACTTCTCCTTTTTCTTCACTCTCAGCACTCTCCGACGGCTCTTTCCTCTCTTCCACAGGCAGGTGATTTTACGTCTCATTTTTCGCCTCCTTTCCTGCCTTTCCAAGCCCTATTTTTCCGTCCCCAAGTGACATTATCGCCATCTTTCATATTTCTTCATAACTTATTGTGGGCTAGTATTATATTTCCAATCGCATTCAATCTACTACAAGGGTACCTTGTCTAAAGGGTGTTTTTGTGTGATATTATGTTGATTATCATTGATTTAACCCTTATTCTTCGCTATTGTAAGCGGCGAAGAAGCGAGTGGGGAGCAGTGAAGGATGGAAGACTGGGCGAAGGCAGGAATAAAACAGAGGGCGAGTGTGGCGAATGGGTGGGGTAGAGGAGGTGACGGATTGCAGAAAAAGGGGGCGAAAGTGAGGGTAAATGCGGTCTGGAAGGAATGAGGGAGTGATTGGGTTAAAATGTTGTTTTGCAGATGATTGAAAAATGATGTCGAGAAAAAAAACATCGGAAAGTTGTAAATCGAAAAAAAATGTGTATTTTTGTACCGCGAAATATACGTGTATAAAAAATAAATATCAGAAAAATATGAGCAAAGTACTTGTTGGATTTGACTTCTCTGCGGGTTCGGCAAACGCTGTTGATGTGGCCATCGATATTGCTAACCGTTTTCAGCAGGACCTCCGTTTGGTGTACGTCAAGGAGAAAGGGCAGGACGAAAAGCCCATTCGCGAAGAGATCGAACGCCGAAATGCGGGTGTGGCGCATCTGCTGAAAGGCATTAAAATGGAGTATGTGGTTCGTGAAGGCAAAGTGTCGCGCGAGTTGTGCGAACAGGCCAAGGAGGACGATGCCTTCCTCATTGTGGTTGGAACGCAC
>JAEEGJ010019206.1_pt1 | contig 15102 bp, 14 predicted proteins | sample 8958761 | NCBI WGS metagenome assembly JAEEGJ01 (sample SAMN16246546, study PRJNA631951) | gut metagenome | biome: gut microbiome; feature: rumen; material: RS-attached | host: Bos | place: Iran: Karaj | collected 2018-10 | reverse complement strand
ATTTTCTCCACAACAACCAATGACGAAATTAAAGTCTGGCTCCGAGACATTTCAGATGAACACCTTTTAAGAAAAGAATATAAACTTCGTTCGTTCAATGAATATGCTGACTTTTATTCAACCAAAGTCAACAACAAAGAACAGATCATGCGAAACACTTTTAAGCTAAATGAACTCCTTAATAAACATGGGATTCAAGAACGGCTTCGAAGTCAATTTGTAGGGACATGTTTGCTAACTCTTAAGAATAGCAAGGGTGAACTTACAGCATCAACGACAACAACAAACATGATACTTGGAGAGATGAAACGTATTTTAGGAACTCTCCTTGGCGATAGTGACAATAAAGTTGAGAAAATTAGACTTCTAGATAAAAATGTTTTAGACAGCCAAGATATACGTAATTTGCCAGATGAAGTTTTCAGGGAAATACTCAGGGACATTCATATAAATATTCTTCCATTCATCAATGATAAAACAACATTAGGCCAAGACTTATTGAATTTGTTCTTTGTCACTTTCAATAAATATGTTGGAAAAGCTGACAAGAACCAGGCATTTACCCCTGACCATATTACAGATTTTATGTCAAAAGTAGTTGAAGTCAACCGTCATTCTCGTGTTCTTGATCCTTGTTGCGGAAGCGGTTCTTTTCTTGTTCGAGCAATGACCCAGGCAATGGATGATTGTGCCACTGAAGCAGAAAAAATCAGTGTAAAAAGCAACCAGATTTATGGCATTGAATTCGATGAGAATGTTTTTGGCCTAGCAACCACAAACATGCTTATTCATAGTGACGGCAACTCTAACATTATCAACAAAAGTTGCTTTGATATGACAAAAGATATTCAGCATTGGGGAATTAATACTGTTCTGATGAATCCACCCTATAATGGCACAAGGAAAACAATGCCATTATCTTTTGTAAAGACTTGGGGGAAAACAACAAAACAAGATCCATCAAAAGGATTATTCTTTGTTAAATGGGCCGCAGATACTATTAAAACAGGTAAACTTGCAGTATTACTTCCCATGGCATGTGCAATAGGAAAAACTGGAATAATTAAGCAAATAAAAAAGGAACTGCTCCAAGAAAATACACTTGATGCTGTTTTCTCACTTCCACCAGAAATATTCTATCCTGGAGCATCAGCACAAGCATGCTGTATGGTATTTACCCTCGGGAAAAGACATGATAGTACACACCCTACTTTTTTCGGTTACTACAAAGAGGATGGTTTTACAAAAAAGAAAAACCTAGGGCGAGTTGAACGTGTTGATGCTAGAGGAGAAGGTATCTGGGCAGATATTGAAAAACAATGGATTGATCTATATAGAGATAAAAAAGTTGTAGATGGCCTTTCCGCAGTACAATGTGTAACAAGTAATGATGAATGGCTAGCGGAAGCCTACATGAAAACTGATTATACAAAACTTATAAAAAATAATTTTATTAAAGAAAGAAATAATTATCTTGCTTATCTTATTTCGTTAGGACAATTTAATGAGTTTAATAAAATAATTAATTCTGCAACGCATGAAAAATTATTAATTGATTTAAAAAACTGGAAAGAGTTTAAACTTACTAATTACTTCAAAATTCTTCCAGGGATTTATCATTATCCAGATGAATATGAAGATGGATATATCCCTTATCTTTCTGCAGCAAACACCAATAATGGAGTCGGACAATACATTAATCTTGAACCAGACTTTAAAGGGAATTGTATTGTTACAGGTAAAATCGGATGCACTGCTTTTTATCAGTCTAATGATTTCTGTGCAACATCTGATGTTAATATCTTCATTCCTAAATTTTTATTGACACCTTTCTTGGGGCTTTTTATTACAACAGTTATCAACTTCAATGAAAATTATCGTTGGGCTTATGGAAGACAATGTAGGGTGGGAAACTCAAAGAAGATATGTATCAAACTACCTGCAACAGCTGATGGTAAGCCAGACTGGGAATGGATGGAAAATTATATAAAGGGCCTCCCCATTCAGTGAGATATTTCATAAAAACATCAGTAATTTTATTTTATATGCTGGACAAGGGCAATGACAAAACCGGAAGGAGAAAGCATTGTAGCGGCTTTGGAACTCTTTGAATCTATGGTTTCATTCTCCCCCAGCCTGTTCTTGAATCCATGCTTAAGCAGAATATCGTAGGCCTCATCAAAGTTGTCCACATTGATTCTGATGTGAACCTTATCTTCGGTTCTTTCCTTGACATCTGCAATATCCACATGATATCCATCAGCATGCTTCATCCTGGTCGATTTAACATCTCCAATGGATGTAGCGGTAACAGGAGCATGGCTCTTCTCAAAGCCCAGTGCCTCAAAGACACTGATAAGCTCATCTGCTTTAGGTGATACAATAATAGGATCAAAAGTTGTGATTTTCATTTTCATTCCTCCACTGTTGTATATTATATTGTTTTTTTTATTTCCACCAGTGTAATGCAGGTGATGCCCATGTTCTTCATATCCAGGATATTGGCCTCGGCTATAGCTTGAGTCTGGGCAGAGCAGGCATCGGTGCAGACTATGGTGTTGTAATCGTAACTCAGCGCATCTACTGCAGTCCCACGCACACAGTTGGGGTACTGGGTTCCGGAGATTATTACAGTTTTTACTCCCAGATTGCGCAGTGTTGAATCTAAATCAGTTTTGAAGAATCCGCTGTTTCTTTTCTTTTTTATGATGATGTCGCCCTTCTGTGGCTCAAGCCCATCTACTATCTCAATGCCCTTGGTTCCGGGCACACAATAGCCTGGCTTTCCATCCTTGAACAGATGACGGCGGGGCATATCAGCATCACAGCCTGATGCATCGTGCTCCCTGATCACATGGATTATATGCCAGCCTTTTGAACGGCCCAACTGTATCAGCTCTTGTATCGCAGGAATAGTGGCCTGGGCTCCAGCCACATTGAGAACAGCTCCCGGCAGAACAAAATCGTTCTGCATATCGATTACTAGAATTGCAGTATCCGATTGCCTTACTTTGCCGCTTTCAACTTGAACTATTGACTGCCTGAGATATTTCATATTTTCTTCCGAATAAATATATGGATCATCTTTCATAAGACCTCCCAGTATCCAGTTTTAGGATTTCCACATCGTCTTAAATAGTTTTTTTCTTTCAAATATTCAATGTTTTTTTCTATTGCTGTAGTACTATATCCTAATTTTTCCGCTATTTGAGGAATTGAAATTCTTGAATTTGCTTCCATAATTTCAAGAATGCGTCTTCGATTATAATTCAATTCTACAGGATGGTTTCCCAACTTATCACCCAACTTATCACCCAACTTATCACCCAACTTATCACCCAACCTTGAAGGAATACCATCAAAGTAAAAGGAGATACGCATAAAATGGTCAGTGAAAGAAAAAGCATTTGCATCATAACTTTTCAAGATACGACGCATCCCACTGCCTAACTGTTCTACCATATCAAGATCATGGAAAACACGCATAAGCTCACGGTTTCTTGGCATTGAGCAACATTTTAGGAAATCATCCTTTGATAGTCCTTCTACAAGACCGCCATAGGTGGTTATCTCCATGCGGTCAGAGAATATCTCAAATAATGGTGGCACTTCCCGCGTATAATCGTTATGCACTATAGCATTAATTACAGCTTCCCTTAAGGCAACGGGATCAACTAAAGGTTTTTCTATACGCTCTGCAGATGTGATTTTGGTATGTGTTATATTTGCCACCTGCAATCTGGTTAATACAGATTTCACAGCTTTAATAAGCGAACAATAACCAAATTCCTCGCTTTCAATCAAATCATATTTATCTGTTCCACTATAACGTGCAACTTTGATAGAAACACCATTTTCATCCGCAAGCAGATAGGCATTATAATTATAACTACCATCTGGTAATAGCAATTCAAGCGTTTTGGGAAATTGAGAGTTTAATGATTTCTTGCATTCTTCATAGTATATTTTCAATTGACTAAAAGTTAAATCTTGCCGAGGTGAAGAAATTTTTGACAGAGATAGTTTTGTCCTAGAAGAAAATGCTTCCAGAATCATTTTTTCTGACATACCATGAATAGAGCTTCCTATTCTAATAAAACAGCCCTCAGGGGTCATCCCTGCTTTTTTAAGATAATAAGGTTTTTCTGTTCCGCCTGAAACAATAACATGAACAATATCTTTCTCTTCTTGCTGTTCTACTACAACTTCAAATAATCCAATAACAGTTGGCTTTATATTATTAAGAATACGGTCTGTAATTTGTCGTTGCACCAAGTCTGCTTCCTTTACCCCGTGCATACTGCCATCATTGTTTATACCGATGTAAATATGCCCCCCTGTATTCGAGTTCAGAAAAGCGACAACAGAACGCTCAAATGCTGTTGTGAGTTCACGTTTATATTCTACAAGATTATTTTCATTGTTCTTCTGCAGTTTCATCCTCTACTCCCACCAGGACTCCACCATCAAGGGGCTCACCTCCTGGATAGTCTTAAAATCATTGACATTGCGGGTGACCAGAATCATATTGTTGGCCACGGCGGTGGCAGCAATCAAAAGATCCATTGAAGGGATAACTATTCCTTTTGGCTCAAGACGAGAACTCAAATCAGAGGCGATAAAAGCAGCATGGTCATCAAAAGGTATTATAGGATAAGTGACCTGTACATGGTTGTACAGATATTTGAAATAGAAATCTTTTCTACGTCCATCAGCAAGTCGTTTCATACCATAAAGAGCTTCATACCAAGTTATAGCTGGGATTGCACTGTATGGGGCATGAATATTGATTTTATCAAGTACAATTTTTGAAGGAAACAGTTTGGTAGGTTCCGAAATCACATTGGTATCGAGAAGATAATAAGGTCGTGCCATGCTTATTTCTCCTCATCCTCGAAAAGATGATACATGCTGGGACGGCCAAAATCGTTCTTATCCCTTAAATTGGCAAAGATATCTTCATTATCCAGCACATCCAGATACTCTTCTTTAAGATCATTTACTTCATCGATAAATGAACGCTTCTTGGCAATCTTCTCTTCGTACTCTTCCTGTGAGATGATGACAGCCACATTCTTCCCGCGGCGGGAAAGGAACACCGGTCCTTCGGTCTCGGCTTTGTGAATAAAGTATGGAAGCCTGTTCTTGGCTTCAAAGATAGGTATAGAATCTGACATGGTACACCTCCACTATAGAAAGTGTACCACGCAGATAGCCATAAGTCAACTGAAATAGCTATATAAGCGTATGCCCGACAAAAGATACCCCTGTCGGTATCCCCGGCCCAAAGGGAGCGGGACCACCGAGCAGGGGTGTCTTATTGATGGGCAGTATGTTTATTGCTTAGAGAATTGGTCTTTTCCGGCGCCACATACTGGGCATACAAAGTCAGCAGGCAGAGCCTCGAACTTTGTTCCTGGTTTGATGTTGTTCTCGGGGCTTCCCTGAGCCTCTTCGTAAACCCATCCGCATACATTGCAAACGTATTTCATAGTTTTCTCCTTTATTGTATTTTTTCGAAATCAGCTGCACCATGCTTGCACAGTGGGCAGATAAAGTCTTCCGGCAGAACCTCGCCTTCGTAGATGTAACCGCAGATCTTGCAGACCCAGCCCTTCTTCCCTTCTGTCTGTGGCTTTGGCTTTACATTCTCCTGGTAGTAGGTGTAGGTCATGGTAGCCCGGTCTGATGTGACACGTGCCTCTGTTACAGAACAGATGAACATGATATGGGAATCCAGGTCCACCTGGTTCTCCACCTTGAGGGAGAGCACTGCGTTGATGTACTGGGTAAGGAACGGCAGGCCGTTGTCTGACTTTGCTGTCTCCATGCCCTGGAACTTGTCCACTGTCCGTCCGCTCTGGAAGCCGAACCGCTTGAAGATGTCGAATGGTGCATCTACAGAGAGGCAGTTCACGTTGAGCTCCTTGCTCTGCTCGATTACATGGCAGGAGTAGTTCCGCTTGTTGATGCAGACTGCGATCTTGTTGTCGCTTACCTGAGATACTGTGTTTACGATAAGGCCGTTGTCCTTCTTGCCGTCGTTGCAGGTAACCACATAGAGGCCGTAGCCCAGGCGGAAGAGAGCTGTCATATCGTTCTTCTTCGCTGTCTGTGGTGAGCGTGCCAGATAGTCCTGGCAAAGATCGTCTGCCAGAGCCTCAAGCTGCTCCTTGTTGGCATCGTTCATTGCTGACTTGATAGTCACAACAGGCTCTGCGAACACCAGGTTCTTGCAGCCCTCCAGCATTCCCTTCATCACCTTGTGGGCCATAGGTGCCCAGGTGCCGTTCTCTATAAATGCCACCTTCTTGTTGGAGAAGTTCCGCTCTGTCAGGTGATCGATGAACTCCCTCATCCATGGGAAGATTCCTGCGTTGTATGTGGTTGTGGCCAGCACTATCTTGCCGTAGCGGAATGCATCCTCCACAGCCTCGGCCATGTCGCACCGTGCCAGGTCGTTCACTACAACCTTAGGGCAGCCCTTTGCCTTAAGCTTGTCGGCCAGCAGCTCCACAGCCTTCTTTGTGTTGCCGTATACAGATGTGTATGCGATTACAATTCCGTCTGTCTCGATGCCGTAGGATGACCATGTATTGTAGAGATCCAGGTAGTAGCCCAGGTTCTCTGTCAGGATAGGTCCATGGAGAGGACAGATCTTCTGGATGTCCAGTGTGGCAGCTGCCTGGAGCAGCTTCTGCACCTGGGCACCGTACTTTCCTACAATGCCGAAGTAGTAGCGTCTTGCCTCGCAGGCCCAATCCTCATCCACATCCAGGGCACCGAACTTGCCGAAGCCGTCGGCAGAGAAGAGCACCTTGTCAGTTGCGTCGTAGGTCACCATAACCTCCGGCCAGTGAACCATAGGTGCGAACACAAAGGTAAGCTGATGCTTACCAAGGTTGAGTGTGCCGCCGTTCTCAACCACCACCTGCTTATCCTCGAAGCTTGTGCCGAAGAACTGAGCCATCATGGCAAATGTCTTGGCATTGCCCACTACTTTCGCATTCGGGTATGTATTAACAAAATTAGCAATATTTGCGGAGTGGTCCGGCTCCATGTGCTGCACAATCAGGTAGTCGGGGCTCTTTCCATTCAGGGCCTCGGCCAGGTTGTCCAGCCATTCATGGGTGAAGTTGATATCCACGGTATCCATAACCGCGATTTTATTGTCAAGGATGACATAGGAATTGTATGCCATTCCGTTAGGTACATCATACTGACCTTCGAAAAGGTCGATCTTATGGTCATTGACACCTACATAGATTATGCTGTCAGTGACCTTCTTTACAGTGCTCATAGCGCCTCCTTATTAATAAACATTACTATTCTAACATAATATGCCAAAAAAGCAACCAACAAAAAAAGCGGTCATTGCTGACCGCTTTTGTACCAAGTTCCGAAAAACTCAGCCGACGATACCCATTACGAATACCATTACGAACAGGGCTACAGACTCGATAAGACCAAGAACGATCAGGTAGTTACTGAAACCTTTTCCTGTGCTTACCTGTGCGTCTGCTGCTGCTGCAGCTGCTGCACCCTGGAACCATGCTGACATACCGATACCGATACCGCCGAAAAGACCTGCGCCAAGAATAAGGCCAGGATCTGCGTTTGCTGCTCCCTTAAGAGCGTTCATAAGAATCATTCCGTAAATTGTCTGTGTGAAAGGTGCACCTACGAATGTGAGCAGAAGGAATGGTGCTGGCTTATTCTGAGCATAGCACTTCTTCCATGCGCCGATAGCAGACATACCTGCCTTTCCAATTCCAATAGCTGATCCTGCTGCTGCAAGAGCGAATGCTGCTGCAATTCCCATTAATCCCATATTTATCTCCTTTATTTATTCTATCTATTTTTTGCTCCTCAGAGCAATAATATTAATTTTTAAATGGGGCGTATCTATAGCCGCTCCATTCCAATCCAACTCTTCCACCGAACTCCAGGGTGTTCAAGCGGACACCGTGTACGATGATGGAGAGCAGTGCCAGAACCATGTTGAATGCGTGTGCAACAAACAGGATCACTGCACCTATGATTATTCCCGGAACTCCCATTGATTCAGCCATACCAGCTGCCATTGCGTTGAAGCTTGTAGCAACTGCTACTGTAGCAAGACCAACTGCGAACAGTCTGATATAGGATACCAGGTTTGCGAACATACTTACTGTATCCAGGACTTTCATCGGAGACCATGCAAGGCCCATGAGAACGCCCTTGAGTATGTTGCCGTTCTGCTCGGAGCACAGGCAGACAATCACAAATCCTGCGGCAGCCAACGGCCATGTCACAGGGTTGAAAGCTGGTGCGCCAAGAACGAACTTCTGGGCAACAAAGTAAGAAGCCACAACTACGAACATCCAGCCCACATCGGTCCAAGCAGCCAGTGAAGGAAGCTTGCGGATGAAGCTGATGATCAGACCAAGGAGAAGCTGTGTGATACCGATATAGAAGCAGAAATTCTGTATGTAGTAGTTGGTATTGACGCCTTCCTCTGCAAAGCTTGCAAACTGAGGTATAACAAGTTTACCCAAGAATGTGTTCTTTACAATGGTCTCTGATCCGAACCAAGTACCTGTCAGGGCACCCCAGACCACCGTACCTATACTTAGGGTCATAAGGAGTGTGACAACAGGCTTTGGAGCCTTCTTGCAAATCAGGAGGGTCAGGATGAAGAAGATTGCTCCGTATCCTGCATCGCCTACAATCATTGCAACATAGAGTGTGAAGAATATAAGGAACCACATACTGATATCGGCTTCCCTATATCCAGGAGTAATATCCAGGAATTTGAAAAGAGGCTGGATCCGCTCTACCCACTTAGGTGTCCGGATCAAGCTTGGAGGTGCATCTTCCTCATCAGGATCTCTGACAAGGAGTGCCCAATGCTCTTTTGCAGCTGCAGCCTTAAGCTCGTCTGCCTTATCCACTGGTACATATCCATCTATATATGCCAGGCTGTCCTCAACCTGCATATCTGCGCTTACAGACTCAAACTCAATCTCTTTCTCAAGAACCTTGAGTCCGTCTGCCAGAACATTCTTGTCTGCAGCCAGCTTGGCAAGCTCCTTCTGAACATCTGCAATCTCTTTATCCAGCTGTGCAATTCTTGCATTGCAGCCGTCTATTCCAAGTGCAGGCAGGTGGAACTCCTCAGCCTCCGGCATATTAGCACCGGTAGCCACGATGAATATTCTGTTCTTTATTGTGTTCACGACAAAATAGTCTACGTCAGACAATTCTGCCAGCTTATCCTTTGAAAGCTCGTAAAACTTTAAATCAATCCCTTTGCCGGCAAGGAAATCCACATCGGCAGGATTGAAATTACCCCACGGTTCAAGGCTCTTAAGGTCTTTGGAAACTTTCTCCTTCTCGTCGCCGAGAGCTTTGAGCTTGTCTCCCAGGGCCACAATCTTGCCTGCCAGCTTCTCAGCTGCGGCCAGGTCGCCCTTCTTATTCTTGTCTCCAGGTACATTAGGAGGCAGAATAAAGGAGCAGCGCTCAAGGAGTGCCTTCTTCTCGTTCAACTCTGAGAGCTTGTCGCTTCCGGCAAAAATTCTCTCAATGTGGACAAGTCCAAGGTCCCTCAGCTTCTCCAGAGCTTCTTCCCTTTCACGGTCGAGAACCACGAGGGAAACTTTTTTCATTTTTACTATTGCCATATTATGCTTCCCTTACCAGTTTCTTCTTTGATATCTTTCCTCTTACAACGGCTGCGGTCTGCTGGTCGCCAAGGTAAACACCGATCTTCTTGATGATGGTCTTGGTCTCTGGAATCTTTACCTTCTCAAAGAGGTTTACTCTCTGGGAGGTGACCCGGAGCTCAGCATCCAGAAGCTCAAGCTGCTTTGCTATGATCTTAAGCTCCTCGTCGCAGGCCAGCAGCTTGGAAACTTTCTCCACTGCCGCATCGACCCACAGAGGCTGCCTGAACAGATCATACTCAATCTGCTCGAACTCTATGCCCTTGAATACAGGAATATCAACTCCCGCAATATTACCTTCTTCCGTTTCGAGATATTTAATTCTTACAAGCTTATCAAACTCAACTTCCTCGCCGAAGACATCCACCCATGACTGGATCTCACCCTCAAGCACCTTGCGCTCATCCTGCTTAGCCTTGACATCGGCCTCAAGGCCTCTGATAACCAGCTGAAGCTGCTGCTTCTTGAGCATAAGAGTAGGAAGGTATCTGGTGAATCTTTTAAGAGCGTCCTTCTGCTTCTTCTGTTCGTTTTTAGTCAGTTTGATATTTGCCATAAGTCTCAGTCCTTCTTTGGCCAGAACTCGTTCAAAAGCTCAGTTCTAAGACCGGTCTCCTCCTTGGAGAAGCATTCAGCCAGGATTTCCCAACCCAGGTCAAGAGCTTTCTCAAGAGGAATGTTTACAGACAGTGACATCAGCTGCTCTTCGAACATTGCACCGTATTTCAGAAGCTTGTTATCCCATTCTGACATTCTGAATCCCATGGATTTCTTCTCCACGGACTCTTTGTAAGCGGAATACAGCTTGATCATACCGTCCATAAGAGCTCTGTGGTCCTTTCTGGTATCCTTGTTAACCTGCTGCTTAAGTCTGGAGAGTGAACCGAATGGCTCGATTCTTCCGTTCTTAAGATAGAACTGACCCTCGGTGATGTATCCTGTGTTGTCTGGTACTGGGTGTGTAACGTCGTCACCAGGCATTGTGGTTACAGCAAGGATTGTGATGGATCCGGATCCCTCGAAGTCTACTGCCTTCTCGTATCTGGAAGCCAGCTGGCTGTAAAGGTCTCCTGGGTAACCTCTGTTGGAAGGTACCTGCTCCATTGTAATAGCGTTCTCTTTCATTGCATCGGCGAAGTTGGTCATATCTGTAAGAAGAACCAGGACCTTCTTGCCCTGAAGAGCGAACTGCTCTGCTACTGCCAGTGAGATATCTGGTACCAGGAGGCACTCAACGATAGGGTCGGATGCTGTGTGCACGAAGAAGATTGTTCTGGAGAGTGCTCCACCTTCCTCAAGTGCATCCTTGAAGCCCAGGTAGTCGTCGTACTTAAGTCCCATACCGCCCAGGATGATCATATCAACCTCGGCCTGCATTGCGATTCTGGCAAGCAGCTCGTTGTATGGCTCTCCGGATGAGGAGAAGATAGGCAGCTTCTGGGATTCTACCAGTGAGTTGAACACGTCGATCATAGGAATACCAGTTCTTACCATGTTCTTAGGAATGATTCTCTTTGATGGGTTGACTGATGGTCCACCGATCTCGATCATGTTCTCTTCCAGTCTTGGTCCGTTATCCCGTGGCTCACCGCTTCCGTTGAAGATTCTTCCAAGAAGATTCTCTGAGCAGGAGATTTTCATAGGGTAACCGAGGAACCGAACCTCGTCACCTGTGGAAACACCCTTTGCTCCGGCGAACACCTGCAGGGATACAACATCATGATCCAGTTTGATTACACGGGCAAGTGACTTTCCGTGTGCTGAAGAAACTTCAGCAAGATCATCATTTTTAACATTATCAGCTTTTACTGTAATTACGTTTCCAGTAATGGATTCAATTTTACTATAAACCTTGCGCATTCCGACCGTCCTTATTTAATATTTGCCAGCAGTGCGGCACCCTTTTCCTCAACGCCTGTCTGCTTGGAAGCAAGGGCATCAAGAAGCTCTTTCTCTTTTGCCTTGAATGCATCTGTTCCCCACAGAGATCCGTTGTAGTCAAGGAAGATCTGGCGGAGCTGGTTGAAGTAGCTTCTGGCCTCGTCCTTAACTGTGAAGCTGAACTTAGCTGCCAGGATCTTGAGCAGGATGAAGAATACATGCTGCTGTCTCTCTACTGGAACTGCTGCGTCAACCTCATCGAAGGAGTTCTGCTGGATGTATACAGCGTCAAGAAGCTCTTCCTTAAGGTAGGTGATGTAGTCGTCGATACTTGTACCTTCCTCACCTACTACCTTCATCATCTGACCGACATCGTTTCCTCTGATAAGGATGTCGCTTGCGTACTCAACATACTCAGGACCAACGATACCGCTCTTATATTTACTCCAGCTCTCCAGTGGGTGGATAGCAGGATACTTTCTTGCATCGGAACGCTCTCTGGAAAGTCCGTGGAATGCACCTACTACCTTAAGGGTTGCCTGGGTTACAGGCTCCTCGAAGTTACCGCCGGCAGGAGATACTGTACCACCGATTGTTACAGAACCTGTCTTTCCGTTCTTAAGCTTTACGATACCAGCTCTTTCGTAGAATGCTGCGATAGAAGACTCCAGGTATGCTGGGAATGCTTCCTCGCCAGGGATCTCCTCCAGACGGCCGGACATCTCTCTCATGGCCTGTGCCCATCTGGATGTGGAGTCTGCAAGCAGGAGGACGTTGAGTCCCATCTGTCTGTAGTACTCACCCAGGGTTACTGCTGTGTATACAGATGCTTCACGTGCAGCAACCGGCATGGAGGATGTGTTACAGATGATCATTGTTCTTTCCATAAGGGAACGGCCTGTCCGTGGGTCAGTAAGCTCAGGGAACTCCTTAAGCTCCTCTACTACCTCACCGGCACGCTCTCCACATGCTGCAACGATTACAATATCAACCTCTGCGTTCTTGGATGTGATCTGCTGGAGTACTGTCTTTCCTGCTCCGAATGGTCCAGGGATACAATATGTACCGCCCTTTGCAACAGGGAAGAATGTATCGATCAGTCTTACCTTTGTAATCATTGGCTCAACTGGTTTCAGTCTCTCTGTATAAGCATCGATTGCTCTCTTTACAGGCCATGTGAAGCACATGGTGAGAGGAGTTACATTTCCCTTTGAGTCTGCAACCTCTGCGATCTTGTCATTGACAGTATAGTCACCTTCGGAAGCGATGGACTTAACTGTGTAGGTGTCATACATTCCGAATGGAACCATGATCTGGTGCTGGAAGATTCCTTCAGGAACTGTACCCAGGGAATCAGCACGCTGTACTGTGTCGCCAGCCTTCACGCATGGTGTGAAATGCCATTTCTTGTCTCCTGGAAGTGCATCCAGGTAAACACCGCGTTCCAGGAAGAATCCGCTGTGCTCTGCCAGCTTTGGAAGCGGGTTCTGCAGACCGTCGAATACCTGTCCCAGAAGTCCAGGGCCCAGAGTTACGGCCAGCATCTCGCCTGTAAGCTCCACCTTGTCGCCTACACCGATTCCTCTGGTCATCTCATAAACCTGCATATCGGCATTCTTACCTTTGATTCTGATTACCTCAGCCTTCAGCTTCTTGACGCCTTCGGCTGTGTTGACTACAACGTATCCTACCTCGTTCATCAGGACGTTGCCTTCAACCTCGATGGTAACCATGTTGCCGTTTACTCCGACAACTTTGCCGATGGTCTTATTTTCCACTATATCACTCATATAATACCTCTAGTTTTTTCTTGCGGCTGCAAGAATATCTGCATAAATTTTCTCGTATTCCTGTTGGCCTTTGTCTTTGTTAAGCACAGCTCTTCTGTTGAGCAGCTGGAGCTTAAGATAGTAAATAATCAGTTTGCCGATGTCGAACATGTGTCCTGCTTCAAGCATGTCCAGGTAATCCCATCTTGCCTGATCCAGGATCTTCTCGCCATCCAGCGGTGAATTCTGATTAAATGCCTCTCTTGCAATCTCAACCACTCCGGCCTCGCCAGGATTATCGCTGATGTATTTCTCAGCATCTGTTCCCTTCTTTGCAGCTCTGAGCTTGACCAGCTCACTCCGGAGGGTGTTTTCCCAGTCGTACCAGCTTTTAAGCACAGGGTTGGTCACTGCAGCTCCCTGGACAGGAATGAGCAGCGATGCTTTGAGTGTCTCAAAGTCTTTCTCAGCCACTGTGGATTCGCAGGCATACAGGAATTCGCTCTCTGTCATGAACTTGTCAGAATCCCACATGAGCATGGGTAATGAAGAAACAGTATAGTAGTATTGATTTGCCAAGGCTTATGCCTCCGCTTTTTTGATTCCCTCAGACAACAGCTTAGCAAGTCTTGGGTTGAGGTAATCGGAGAATACTTCTGCTATGCCTTCTGCTGAGAAATTGTGATAAGCAGAACCATCTTTTGCTTCTACATGGAAGCCGGCATCGATTGTCTTTGATGCTTTTACATCCAGGCCCTTCTTAACCTTATCAGCAAGCTTGTTCATGAGAACCTGCTCTACAGCCTTTGCATCCTTCTCGGAAACAAGCACTGTAAGATCAGCGCTGTCCTCGCCCTTCCAAGATGAGATCAGCTTAACGATTACATCGCCGATAAGCTTCTCATCCATTGCACCCTTAACCTCATTCTGAAGAATGACATTGTAAAGTGCAGTAATCTTCTCGCGGATGTTGAGAACCAGGTCTCTTCCAGCCTGCTTGATTGCCTCTTCTCCAGAAATCTTGCTCTTAGCAGCTTTGTCCTCTGCATCTGCAACGATAGCTGAAGCTTCTTTCTTGGCATTTGCAAGAATGGTTTCCGCCTTAGCCTGCGCTTCCTTTATAATCTGCGCAGCCTTGTCTTCGGCACTTTTGATACCGTCTGTCTTGATCTTATCAATCAATTCCTTTACTTGAACTTCCATAAATAGAACCTCTCGCAGCGTAATTATTTGCTAAAATACTATATTATTAAGGGGAAAAAGGCAAGAGATATAAATAATATACTTATAATTACAATATTTTAGAGCTCGTTCATGTAATCGGCAGCCCAGCCTGTGGCCATGGTGACAAAATCGGCCAGAGTCTTGGTGAAGTATTTTTCGTTGTAGTAGTTGATGTAATACCGGCGGTGGAACTCTTCTCCTGCCACTGTCACTTCTGCCAGGGCTCCGCTCTTAAGCTCCTCCCGCACAACATTCTTGGAGATGAGGGACAGCCCCAGGTTCCGTTTCACCAGGTTCACTATGGCAGAGTTGTTGGTGAACTCACCTACGTCCTTGGTATGCAGGTGATGGCGCTGGATGAACTCCTTGAATATCTTCCAGGTTCCGCAGCCAGGCTCGTGGAGTATGATGGGGACATGGTTCAGCTCCCAGATGTCTATTGTCCCTTTCTTTGCCAGGGAGTTGTCAGGGCTTGCTATGAATATGAGCTCCTCGGTGAGGAACTCCTTGGTTGTCAGCTT
>JAEEGJ010019201.1_pt1 | contig 15104 bp, 12 predicted proteins | sample 8958761 | NCBI WGS metagenome assembly JAEEGJ01 (sample SAMN16246546, study PRJNA631951) | gut metagenome | biome: gut microbiome; feature: rumen; material: RS-attached | host: Bos | place: Iran: Karaj | collected 2018-10 | reverse complement strand
ATATCTTTTTATCCGACTGATGATGGCACCATCCGTAGCGGAAATACAGGTGTCGCATATAGAAGGAGTTATAAATGAAAAAAGTAGAAGATTACATAAGAACTATTCCTGATTTTCCAGAACCAGGTATTATGTTTAGAGATGTCACAAGCATTCTCCAGGATGCAGAGGGCTTTAAGCTCGCTATCGATGAGATGAAAAAGCTTCTTGATGGAGTGGAATGTGATGTTATAGCAGGCGCAGAGAGCCGCGGATTTATCTTCGGCGCACCTCTTGCATATGCTCTCGGCAAGCCTTTTGTTCTTGTTCGCAAGAAGGGCAAGCTTCCATGTGAAACTATCGAGCAGTCTTACGACCTTGAATATGGTCAGGCAACAATCGAGATGCACAAGGATGCAATTCAGCCAGGTCAAAAGGTTGTCATCGTAGACGATCTTATCGCTACAGGCGGTACAATCGAAGCAGCGTGTAAGCTAGTAGAGCAGCTCGGTGGCGAAGTAGTCAAAATCGTATTCCTCATGGAATTAGCAGGACTCAACGGTCGAGAAAAGCTTGCAAAATATGATGTAGAAGCAGTCGTTACTTACGAAGGCAAGTAATGTTTTTTGTAAATATATGATTATAGATGATATTCATCATAAGAATCTAAAATATAGGTAGTACAATCTAGGTGGTTTGTGCTACCTTTTTTCACTTCATAGAAAATTACTTTGTAATTCCCTATGAAGTAAAAAACATGCTGCGCATGTGAAGAGGTGCCTAGGTGATGGAATAGTTAATTGCTGCACAACTATCTTAAACTTCGTCCCAGAAAGCATCCGGTTACGGAATTTAATAGGCTTGATGCTTTTTTAATTCATACACTATGTGTGTAGGAATATATCTAGGTGATAGGAATTATGCTTATATAAAGAGAATTATTAGAAGAATATATGGAATTAAAAACGATAGCACATATACACACAGGATTTACACAAAAATTTGGTATACCTAGGCAAAGTGGGCTGGTTAGTGAAATCGGTCGTATAGTCTTTGAACCTGAGTACAGAAATCCAAACTATATCGAGGGAATTACCGACTATGATTACTTATGGCTGATATGGGGCTTCTCTAAAAACAAGCCACTAGACGGCGCTACGGTTCGCCCACCCAGATTGGGCGGCGAAAAGCACATGGGAGTGTTCGCAACTAGAGCCCCGTTTCGCCCAAACAATATTGGTCTTTCCTCAGTAAAGCTTGTGGGAGTAGAGCAAGACGAAAAGCTTGGACCGGTTATGATGGTCAGTGGTGTCGACATGCTAGATGGCACGCCAATCTATGACATCAAACCATACATACCATACGCTGATGCGCATCCAGGTGCACGAGGCGGATTCACCGATGAGCTTTCCAAGGAAGCTCAAGTGCAGGTGGAGTTTCCCGATGAACTGTTGGATAAGCTACCAAAAGAGTATCAAGTGGCAGCTAAAGAATTGCTGTTGCAGGATCCCCGTGCTGCGTACGACAGAAATAAAGAAAGAGAATTTCGCCTAGCTTTCCATGGATATGATATAATTTTTATAGGAACAGAAGAGAAGCTGGTTGTTATAGATATAGTAAAACTATAGGAAAGCCATAGGAAAACTATAGAAGACCTTTAGGATAATCATAGAGAAATCAAAGGGAAATCCTAAGAAAGCTCTAAGAATAATATAGGAAAAACATGAGAAAAACGCTAGGAACAATTTTAGGAAAATATATAAGTTTAGTTATGACTTATTGAGAGCTACTTAGGGGTAAGTCCCAAAGAACTCTGCTCCGCAGAACAGCATTTTTATTAAAAGTATTACTTTCATTGAAATAGTATGGTCAGTAATACTTATCGTGTGTAAAAACTGCTAAAAATTGGACTTTTCCCAATAGAAAAGTATTAGTCTGATATGATTATGGGGGTTACTAATACTTGATTTTCACATTTGGGCGTGAATATGAAGAAAAAAGTATTAGTTGGCTGCAATTTTGGCAAAAGTAATACTTTTTGCCAAGGCATCACAAGAGTAATTAAATATTAATTAATAGTATCTTACAAGGAGGAGCTCGTATATGTATGATTATATTACTATTGAACGTAATTACGGCAGCGGGGGACATAAGATTGCCGAGCAGCTTGCAAAGCGATTGAATTATCGTTTATACGATCGTGGAGTGGTTGTGGAAACTTGTAAGCGAATGGGGTTGTCTTATGATGTGGTTTCAACAATGGATGAGCAAACTCCAATCAAGACATTCTTTAACGCACCTGGCGAGAATCTTTCAATGGAAGAAAAGATTTTCAACACCGAGGTCAAGGTTATTAAAGAAGCGGCAGAGCAACCGGGGTGCATTTTCGTTGGGCGCTGTGCTAGCGAGGTTTTAAAAGATAAAAAGTGCCTTAAGATTTTCATCACAGCCGATGAAGCTTATCGCAAGGACAGAGCGATTAATGTCGAAAACATCGAGCCTGATAAGGCAGAGGAAGTGATGCACAAGTTTGACAAGAAACGTGAAAAGTTCTTCACCACACACGCAGGTCAAAACTGGTGCTCACCAGAGTATTTTGATTTAATTATTAATTCTGCTGACTTAGGAGAAAATGCATGTGTTGCCATGCTTGAAGCATTGGCAAAAGCAGAGTAAGGAAAACGATAATATAATTTGGGAAAGCTTTTTTCAAGAAAAATAATGCACACTTATGCAGTTGTTCACTAGATAGTGGGGATGCTGCTAAAGTGTGCATTTTTATATTACTAAAATTTATGACTTTCTGCTGGCAGAAAAAGGAATTGCCAGCAGAAATCTGGCTTTGCCAGACTACTTTTCCATTTCATGAAAAAGTAGGTCTGGTACGATTATTGTTTTTCTGATGAAAAACAATAATCTATAGGTTTTTGATTTTCCTTAGAAAATCAAAAACCGGACACAGACCAATATTTTCTGAAAGAAAATGTTGCTCTGCGAAGCAGAGTTCTTGTGGGCTTTTTCCTCAAGTTGCCCACAAGAAGTCATAGATTAGTTTTCCTAGAATAACATCAATATTCGTATTGGGGGTAGGAAATTTTATTTAATCTATAACTCTCTTAAAAGCAGGAATCAATTGTGCTGCAACAACAGCCTTAATCAAATCTAGTGGAAGAAATGGAACAAATCCTGTAAGTAATCCAGTCTTCAAATCATAATTTGCTGAGTGCATCAGCCAAATCATTCCCACCAAATCAATAATAACAACACCTATTATTGCACAAACTGAATACCAGAAGCGGTTGTATTTCTTACCTCTGATAAGTGGAAGTACAAGTAAAACAATTGGAAAAGCCCAAGTGTAAGCTCCGTATGGCGCAGCCAAGTAACCGATGCCAGACTGGCCACCGATGAATACTGGAAGTCCGACTATTCCAAGCAGGAACCAAACTAATCCGATTAGGACGGATTCGAGCAGAGGGAAGAGTAGAGCGATGATGAATAATACGAAGTTCATCATTGTAATCTTGGGTGCCATAGGAAGTGGTGTTGGCACGCTAAGATAAGCGCTGATGCAAAGGATAGCGGCAAATAATCCGCATAAAACAAGTTCTTTTGTTGAGATTCTTTTTGTGTTAGTCATTGTAGGTCTCCTTAGTATTGTATTTTCTGGCAAAGCAGATTTTAGTAAGCTGAAAAACATTCTTGCTCAGAGAATGCTGTTTTTAACAAGGTTTCGATTGTTGTAAATATTACTTGAAAAATAAAAACAACATGGATATGATAAGTTTTATTAAACGAATTGTCAACTAATCAAATAAGCAAGGTTGACAATTGGAAGACCGGTCTACTATTTCATTAAATGGAAACTTGGTCTGATATTATTTCTGTTTTTTCTCATGAAAAACAAGAACTCTACTTCGCATAGCAACATTTTCTTTCAAAAAATATTGGTATATGTAAGCAGCAGTTATATAGAAAAAGTAAAGGGAGGCACTATGAATTTACAAAAACTTACAAGAAGAATCATTGATGGAGAAACAATTACAAGGGAGGAAGCGACAGCGCTAGTGGATGCACCGTTAGAAGAGCTTTGCGCAGGCGCGGATGAGTTGAGGCGACATTTCCAAGGAAATCAATTTGATATGTGTGCAATTTTAAGCGTTAAAGGGGGGCGTTGCAGTGAGAATTGTAAGTTCTGCGCACAGTCCAGCCGTTCATCTGCGTCAGTCCCAACCTTTGATATTCGAGATAGAGCGTATGTTGTAGCAGATGCCAAAGCTCGAGATGGAAAGGGAATATCCCGCTATTGTCAAGTTTCATCTGGCCGCAAGCTGAGCAAAAAGGAGGTAGCACAGATTTGTGATAACGTACGCGGATTGGTAGAAGAGACTAGTTTTGCACCATGCGTTTCGTTGGGGTTGTTGGATCGAGAAGATTTGATTACTTTGAAGGAAGCTGGCGTAAAACGAGTTCACAACAATATCGAAACTAGTCCGAAGTTTTTCAAGGAAGTCTGCACTTCTCATACAACAGATGACAAAATCAAGGTGATGAGGCTTGTGCATGAACTCGGTTTAGAGTTGTGCTCAGGGGGAGTCTTTGGAGTTGGAGAAACATGGGAAGATAGAATTGATATGGCATTTACCTTGGCTGAAATTCAGCCGGAATCTGTGCCAATCAACATGCTAAAAGCGATTAAAGGTACACCGCTGGAGGAAAGGAAAATCTTGTCTAAGGACGAGGTAAGAAGAATTATAGCAATTTTTAAATACATTTTACCTAAGTCATCTATCAGATTTGCAGCAGGGCGCGATGTGTTAGATGATACAGGAATCGCTTGCTTTGAGGGAGGAAGCAATGCCACTATTACCGGAGATATGTTAACTGTGAAGGGGATATCTGTGGAGGAAGATGTGAGGAATATAGAGAAGTTGGGGTATGTATTGGTCTAAAATACAAACTGTGACGGGGGGGAATTAATCTTTAGGGCTCATAATATAACTAAAAATGCATTATTATCTCTGCCACTAGCTTGTTTCTGGTGAAGGTAGCTTCGCCAGGGGAAAACAGGCTGGTGGCAGTTTTTTTGATGTCGGCAGGGAAGGTGCTGATGTCAGAGTCAAAATTGATTCCGATGCCTACAACTATCCACTGAATGTCACCAGTTTCAAATTCAGTGCCTGCCTCTGTGAGGATGCCGCAGATTTTTTTGTTGCCGATAAAAAGGTCGTTGATAGGTTTTAGTCGTGGACGTATTCCTGTAAGATTTTCGATGGCGGTGCAGACAGCATTACCCGTGAAGGTTGTGATTGTATCTGGAGTAAGAACTTTTTTAAATTCTGTTTTGTTTGTTTTAGAGTTGGTGTCTTTAGTTGAGTTCAAGTGTTTTGACATAATCTTAGACAATTCAGCAGGCTTTAGTAATATACTCATATAAAGTCCGCCTCTAGGAGAGTAGAAGCTATGATCTCTGCGGCCTTTGCCGTCAGTTTGCTCATTTGCGATGATGATAGAACCGTGCTCACCACCTGCGATTGCTAGCTCTTTGGCAACTCGATTTGTAGAGTTGACTGTATCGTATATACGAATTAAATCTTTTCCTTTATATATTTTCTGATAATCAGATTCTAAATAAGAGATGATACCAGCGGCAGATAAAATGTCAGTGAGTTCACCTAACATATATCCTCTGTTGCTGATGGCGTCTATTTTATATCCATCTTTTCTGAGCTCATTGATTGCCTTCCAGATTGCGGTACGCGAAAGCGAGAGGGATGTAGCCATTGCTTCCCCTGATGTGTATGTACCTTTATTTGATTCAAGAAATTCTAGTACTTTTTCCTTTGAAGACATATGGCTCCTTTTAGCTATGTGAACATAGCTCTCAATCGGTTCGATAATTGGGTTTTAGTGACGTTTTTGCTTTAAAGTGTGAAAGTTCACTAACAACCTATAGGTATTTTAGAAGTATTTAGGCTATTTTGTCAAAGATATAAAAATGAGTTTTAATTTAATTGAATTTCACACTTTAGTGTACTAAAATGATTAAAGCTTATATGTAATAGCCTAGCCAAAGACTGCATATCTATCATGGCAAGTCCCATTATATATGAGTACCACAAATAATACATAGCTAGAATCAAGCAGATCTGCTAAGTGTTTGATTCAAATAAATATAGGAAGGTCAGATTAATGAATTACAATGTTGGCGTAATTAAGGGTGATGGAATTGGCCCAGAAATTGTTACAGAGGCAATGAAGGTTCTCGATGCGGTAGGTGCCAAGTTCGGACACAATTTCAACTATACACAGATTCTCATGGGCGGATGTTCAATCGATGCAACAGGCGAGCCTCTTACAGACGAGGCAATTCAGGCTGCACTTGCTTCAGATGCTGTGCTTATGGGTTCTATCGGTGGCAACACATCTACAAGTCCTTGGTACAAGCTACCAGCGGACAAGCGTCCAGAGGCAGGCTTGCTTAAGCTTCGCAAGAGCCTCAATCTGTTTGCAAATCTACGCCCAGCATATCTATATAGCGAGCTCAAAGAGGCTTGTCCACTTCGCGATGACATCATCGGTGACGGATTCGACATGATGATTATGCGTGAGCTTACAGGTGGTTTGTATTTCGGCGAGCGCTCTACTAAAGAAGAGGATGGTCAGCTAGTAGCTAGAGATTCTCTTACATATTCCGAAACAGAAATCCGCAGAATTGCAAAGCGCGGCTTTGATATTGCCATGAAGCGTCGCAAGAAGGTTACAAGCGTTGACAAGGCAAACGTTCTCGATAGCTCACGTCTTTGGAGAAAGATTGTGGAGGAAGTGGCAAAGGATTACCCTGAGGTTGAGTACGAGCACATGCTTGTAGACAACTGTGCAATGCAGTTAGTTAAGAATCCAAGACAGTTCGATGTTATCCTTACAGAGAACATGTTTGGCGATATACTATCTGATGAAGCATCAATGGTTACCGGTTCAATCGGAATGCTTTCATCAGCATCATTAAATGATACTAAGTTTGGTCTTTACGAGCCATCAGGCGGTAGCGCACCAGATATTGCAGGACAGGGCATTGCCAACCCAATCGCTACAATCCTCTCTGCAGCAATGATGCTTCGCTACAGCTTCGATCTTGATGCAGAGGCATCTTCAATTGAGGCGGCAGTCAAAAAGGTTCTCGCTGACGGCTATCGCACAATCGACATCATGCCTCGCGACGGCTCAACCGTAACACAGGTTGGCACAGCCGAGATGGGCGACTTGATTATCGAACGCTTATAAAATCACCTCATCCGCCCTTCGGGCACCTTCTCCTCAAGGAGAAGGCTATATACTGGAAAGGAGTCAATATATGAAATCAGATAATGCAAGAGCTGGTATGCAGCAAGCCCCAGCACGTTCTTTGTTTAATGCCTTGGGATTCACCCCTGAGGAAATGAAAAAGCCAATGGTCGGCATCGTATCTTCGTACAATGAAATCGTGCCAGGTCACATGAACATCGACAAGATAGTTGATGCGGTTAAGCTTGGTGTTGCCGAGGCTGGCGGTGTTCCAGTAGTATTCCCAGCAATCGCTGTTTGCGACGGTATTGCAATGGGACACATAGGTATGAAATATTCTTTGGTTACCAGAGATTTGATTGCTGATTCTACAGAGTGTATGGCACTTGCACATCAGTTTGATGCTCTCGTTATGGTTCCGAACTGCGATAAAAACGTGCCAGGACTTTTGATGGCAGCAGCACGTCTTGATTTACCAACAGTATTTGTTTCAGGTGGTCCAATGCTTGCAGGTCACGTTGGAGGACAGAAGCGTTCGCTTTCATCTATGTTCGAGGCTGTCGGTGCTCACGCAGCAGGCAACATGACAGAGGATGAAGTTGAAAACTTCGTCGAGAATGTTTGTCCTACATGCGGCAGCTGTTCTGGTATGTACACAGCCAATTCTATGAACTGCCTTACAGAGGCTCTTGGTATGGGACTTCGCGGAAACGGCACAATCCCAGCTGTTTACTCAGAGCGTATTCGTCTTGCGAAACATGCAGGTATGGCGGTTATGGATATGTACAACAAGGGTATCACTGCACGTCAGATTATGACAAAGGACGCAGTACTCAATGCTCTTACAGTAGATATGGCTCTTGGTTGTTCAACAAACTCAATGCTTCATCTTCCAGCAATTGCTCACGAGATTGGTTTTGATTTTGATATCGAATTTGCAAATCCTATTTCAGAAAAGACACCAAACCTTTGTCATCTTGCTCCAGCAGGTCCTACTTACATGGAAGACCTCAACGAGGCAGGCGGTGTTTGGGCTGTTATGAAAGAGCTTGCAGACATAGGACTTCTCAACACTGATTGCATGACAGTTACAGGCAAAACAGTTGGTGAGAACATTAAAAATGCTATTAACAGAAATCCAGAGGTCATCAGACCAGTGGATAATCCATACACAAAGACCGGTGGACTTGCAGTTCTCAAGGGCAATCTTGCACCAGACGGTTCAGTTGTTAAGCGTAGTGCGGTAGTTCCAGAGATGCTTGTTCATGAGGGACCAGCCCGCGTATTTGATAGTGAAGAAGATGCAATTTCAGCTATCAAGGGTGGCAAAATTGTCGAGGGTGACGTTGTAGTTATCCGTTACGAGGGACCAAAGGGTGGTCCAGGTATGAGAGAGATGCTCAACCCAACATCAGCTATTGCTGGTATGGGACTTGGTTCATCAGTTGCTCTTATCACAGATGGACGTTTTTCAGGTGCAAGCCGTGGTGCTTCAATCGGACACGTATCTCCAGAGGCAGCCGTTGGCGGACCAATCGCACTTGTGGAAGAGGGCGATATTATCGCAATCGATATTCCAAATTATAAAATGACACTTAAGGTTAGCGACGAAGAGCTTGCTGCGCGTAAAGCTAAATGGCAACCACGTGAGCCAAAGGTTACGTCAGGCTATCTTCGCAGATACGCAGCCCAGGTTACATCCGGTAACCGTGGTGCGATTTTACGCACACCAGAACTATAATCGCTGGTCATGGCTACAAGCATTATATTACTCCGCTCAACGCAGAATGTTTCGCTTGAGTAATATAATAGCTTGATGCCTACCAGCTCATAGATGAGCCCGTAGTTATCAAGCTCTTGGTGTCCCTCAAGGAGCCAATCTCGCGACGGAGGGACACCAGGGCTTGAGGGCGTAACGGGCGGAAAAAATAGAAAGGCAAAGAGTTTATGTTATTAAGCGGTTCAGAGATTATTATCGAGTGCTTAAAGGAACAAGGCGTTGATACGGTTTTTGGTTATCCAGGTGGCGCTATCTTGAATCTTTATGACGAGTTATACAAGCATAGAAACGAGATTCATCACGTGCTTACAAGCCATGAGCAGGGCGCAAGCCATGCGGCTGATGGCTACGCCAGATCAACAGGCAAGGTTGGTGTTTGTTTTGCAACATCCGGCCCAGGTGCCACAAACCTCGTAACAGGTATTGCGACAGCTCATATGGATTCAGTTCCTATGGTTGCAATCACATGCAATGTTACAGTTCCTCTTTTAGGAAAAGATTCATTCCAGGAAATTGATATTACAGGCATTACAATGCCAATCACAAAGCACAACTTCATCGTAAAGGATATCAAGGATTTGGCTGATACAATCCGCAGAGCCTTTGTGATTGCCCAGACAGGCAGACCTGGTCCTGTGCTTATCGATATTCCAAAGGATGTTACAGCACCTAATAACAAATACGAATATATGCCTATGAAGCCTATCCCAACAGGTAGAGCTAAAAAGGATATCACCGAGGATGGATTAAAGAAGGCAATCAAGCTAATCGATAAAGCCAAAAAGCCAGTCATCTTTGTAGGTGGTGGAGCAGTTCTTTCCGGGGCTTCAAAGGAATTAAAGAAGTTTGCAGATCTTGTAGATGCACCAGTTTGCGATACTCTAATGGGCAAGGGTGCATTCAGCGGCAAGGATGACAGATACATCGGAATGCTTGGTATGCACGGTACAAAGGCATCCAACCTTAGTGTTTCAGAATGTGATTTGCTTATTGCTGTTGGCACAAGATTTTCGGACAGAGTATTAGGCAATCCAGCCAAGTTCGCTAGCAAAGCAAAGGTTTTACAGTTTGATGTGGACCCGGCTGAGATAAATAAAAACATCATGGCAGACCATGCAATCATCGGCGATGTCAAAGAGATTCTTTCTAGAATCAACAAGGCTCTAGAGCAAAAGGATCATTCGGCTTGGATGAAGCATGTAAAAGAGCTTTCAGAGGCAAACCCTCTTAAGGTTCCAGAAAATGGTTTATCAGGACAGTTTGTTGTTGAGGAAACATATCGTCAGACCAAGGGTGATGCGATCATCACTACCGAAGTAGGGCAGCATCAGATGTGGGCAGCTCAATTTTACAAATACAAGAGACCACATCAATTCCTGACATCAGGTGGACTTGGAACTATGGGATACGGACTTGGGGCGGCAATCGGTGCCAAGACAGGTAATCCAGACAAGACGGTTATCAACTTTGCCGGAGATGGTTGTTTCAGAATGAATATGAACGAGCTTGCAACAGCAAGTCGTGAGAAATTACCAATCATTGAAATTGTTATAAATAACCACGTGCTTGGTATGGTTAGGCAGTGGCAGACATTGTTCTATGAGCAGCGTTATTCAGCAACTGTGCTTGATGACGGTGTGGATTTCATCAAGCTGGCAGAGGCAATGGGAGCAACAGGCTACAGAGTAACTACCAGGGAAGAGTTCTCAAAGGCATTATCGGAGGCTTTACGATCCGATAAGCCAGTGCTTATTGACTGTATCATTGACAGCGATGACAAGGTATGGCCAATGGTTGCACCGGGAGCACCTATTAACGAATTTTTCAACGAGGATTAATAACTCAGACTGTTTTTTAGCAGGAGCATGACACAAGAAAAGGAGATTTATTGTAATGAGTAGAGTGTACAATTTTAGTGCAGGACCAGCAGTATTACCAGAGGAAGTTCTTAAGGAAGCAGCAGATGAGATGCTTGATTACAAGGGCTCTGGCATGTCAGTTATGGAGATGAGCCATCGTTCAAAGGTTTTTGATGAGATTATCAAAGATGCCGAGGCAGACATCAGAAAGCTTATGAACATTCCTGACAACTATAAGGTTCTTTTCCTTCAGGGTGGAGCAAGCCAGCAGTTTGCAGCAATTCCAATGAACCTTATGAAGAACAAAAAGGCTGGTTACATTGTTACTGGTCAGTGGGCAAAGAAGGCTTTCCAGGAAGCAAAGATGTATGGTGAGGCTGTTGAGCTTGCTTCTTCAGCGGATGAGACATTCTCTTATATTCCAGATTGCTCAGATTTACCTATCACTGATGATATGGATTATGTATATATCTGTGAGAACAACACAATCTATGGTACAAAGTACAAAACACTTCCAAATACAAAGGGCAAAGATTTAGTAGCAGACGTTAGCTCATGCTTCCTTTCAGAGCCAGTAGATGTTAGCAAATACGGCGTTATCTACGGTGGTGTTCAAAAGAACGTTGGACCAGCAGGTATGGTTATCGTAATCATCCGTGAAGACCTTATCAGAGATGATGTTCTTGAGGGAACACCTACAATGCTTAAGTACAAAACTCAGGCTGACAATGATAGCCTTTATAATACTCCTCCATGCTACACAATCTATATCTGTGGCAAGGTGTTCAAGTGGCTCCTTAAGAACGGCGGTCTTGAGGCAATGAAAGAGCTCAACGAAAGGAAAGCAAAGATCTTATACGATTATCTTGATTCTTCAAAGCTCTTCAAGGGAACAGTTAGAAAAGAAGATCGTTCTCTTATGAACGTACCATTCGTTACAGGCAACGAAGAACTTGATGCTAAGTTCGTAAAAGAGGCTACAGCAGCAGGCTTCGTAAACCTCAAGGGACACAGAACAGTTGGTGGTATGCGTGCTTCTATCTACAACGCTATGCCAATCGAGGGTGTTGAAAAATTAGTTGAGTTCATGAAAAAATTCGAGGAAGCTAATTCTTAGTAGCGAGGATTTTTTAGATAATCAAGAATAAGATTTAAAATGGAGGAAATGATGTTTACTTATAATTGCTTAAATCCAATTTCAGATAAAGGTCTTGTAAACTTCTCTACTGATTACAAAAAGGTTGAGACAATCGGTGAGGCAGATGCTGCATTAGTTCGTTCTGCTGCTATGCATGACCTTGAGCTTGGCGACAACTTAAAGTGCGTTGCTCGTGCAGGTGCAGGTGTTAACAATATTCCACTTGATAAGTGTGCCGAGGCAGGTATCGTTGTATTCAACACACCTGGCGCCAATGCAAACGGTGTTAAGGAGCTTGTTTTTGCAGGTATGCTCCTTGCATCACGTGATATTGTAGGTGGTATCGACTGGGTACTTGAAAACAAGGATGATGAGAACATCGGAAAGACAGCTGAAAAGGCTAAAAAGGCGTTTGCTGGTACAGAAATCGCTGGTAAGAAGCTTGGTGTTATCGGTCTTGGTGCTATCGGTGTCAAGGTTGCTAACGATGCAACACACCTTGGTATGGAAGTTCTTGGTTATGATCCATACATCTCTGTAAACGCTGCATGGAACTTATCTCGTAACGTAAAGCATGTGACTAACATCGAAGATATTTATAAAGAATGTGATTTCATTACAGTTCACGTACCTCTTCTTGATTCAACAAAGGGCTTAATCAATAAAGAAGCTGTTCAGATGATGAAGAAGGGAGTTGTAATCCTCAACTTCGCTCGTGATCTTCTTGTTGATGAGCAGGCTGTTGTTGATGGAATCGAGGCAGGCAAGGTTCGCCACTATGTTACTGACTTTGCTAATCCTACTACAGCTGGCAAGGCAGGTGTTATCTGTACACCACACCTTGGTGCTTCAACAGAAGAAGCTGAAGACAACTGTGCAATCATGGCTGTCAAAGAAGTAATGGATTATATGGAAAATGGTAATATCTGCCATTCAGTCAACTATCCAGATTGCGATATGGGCGTTTGTCAGACCGAGGGCCGTGTGGCTATCCTTCACAAGAACAAAGCAGGTCTTATCGCATCATTTACTAAAATTCTTGGCGATGACAATGTAAACGTAGAAGATATGACAAACAAGAGTCGTGGCGATTATGCTTACACACTTCTTGATCTTGCTAGCAAGCCATCAGACGGTGTTATCGATGAAATCGCAAAAGTTGATGGAGTTATAAGAGTAAGGGTGGTAAAATAATGGCTCGAGTATTACCTTTTAAAGCAATACGACCAAATAAGGAAGAGGCTGCTACTATTGCAGCTCTTCCTTATGATGTTTATAGCAGAAGCGAGGCATACGCCAAGGTCAAGGAGCAGCCAAAGTCTTTTCTTGCAATTGATAGACCAGAGACTGCATTTGCACCTGACGTTGATATGTATTCTGATGAAGTTTATTCAAAGGCCTCAGAGATTTTAGAATCATGGATTGCAGAGGGAAGATTCATCCAGGATGAAAAGCCATGTTACTATGTATACGAGCTTACAATGGATGGCCGCACACAGACTGGAATAGTTGCCTGTGCCTCTATCGATGACTACGCTTCAGGCGTAATCAAAAAACACGAGAACACAAGGGCAGATAAAGAGCAGGACAGAATCAGACATGTTGATACCTGCAGTGCTCAGACTGGTCCTATATTCCTAGCATATAGAGCGGATTCAAATATCGCAGGTGTTGTGGCGAAGGCTAAAAGCCGCAGCCCACTTTATGATTTCACAGCCGAGGATGGCATCAGACATCGCTGCTGGATAATCACAGATATGATGGCGAGTGCTCTTATCAGCTCAACATTTGGCAAGATGGATTCGATTTATATTGCAGATGGTCATCACCGTGCGGCCAGTGCAGTAAAGGTTGGCTTCAAGCGCCGTGAGGAAAATCCAGGTTACACAGGAGATGAAGATTTCAACTACTTCCTTTCAGTGTTGTTCCCAGATGAGGAGCTCAAGATTTACGATTACAACCGTGTTGTTAAAGACCTTAACGGACACGCTCCGGAGGAGCTTCTTGAGGAATTAAGTAATGTGGCAGAGCTTGTAGAAACATCCGATTCTCCAATTCGACCAAGTGAAAAGGGGCAGTGGTCAATGTATCTTGAGGGAACCTGGTATTTATATTCAGTTAAGCCAGAGCTCAAATCTGACGATCCGGTAGAGGGGCTTGATGTTTCATTACTTCAAAACCTTGTGCTCAATCCACTTCTTGGTATCGAAGATCCAAAGACCGATTCGCGCATCGACTTTGTAGGTGGTATCCGTGGGCTCGAAGAGCTCGAACGCAGATGTAGCACTGACTGCAAAGTAGCCTTTGCAATGTATCCAACAAGCATTGACGAGCTCTTTGCTGTGGCAGACGCAGGCTTGCTCATGCCACCAAAGTCTACTTGGTTTGAGCCAAAGCTTAGAAGCGGATTGTTTATACATAGAATATAAGATTATATAGATTTAATCTAAGGGCGACAGCGAAAGCTGCCGCCTTTTTAAGTGAATTTTTACAAAGAAAAATATAGAAATAGAATGTATTCTTTTTTCTAATACCAACATAAAAACAGAACGCAAAATCGAACTAAAATCGATTGTTTGTTTGGGTGACGTATGCTATAGTAATAGTGTAAGATTAGAAGGGTACAATAGAAGCGTGACACTTAATCTTATAAATTAGCAAGACTAGAAGGGGTTGAATAATTATGAGTGCAGAACGCTTAGTAGCACGACAATTAGCAACAGTTCGTATGTTGCGTTCTGAGAATAAAATGATGTTAAATGGCGAACCAAATCGAATTACTTTTTCTGATTGGGCCAAATGGCTTGATATTGATCTAGAAGATATTATTACGCTTCAAGAATATTGTTCGACATTAGATGTTTTTGAATTAGCTGATAGGGCATTAAACTTAAATACGCATGACGCATTTATTTGTAAATATGCACGTGCATACCTGAATCTATATGGTATAGTGATATGCAAAATTGCTTGCGATGGCGATTCTCAAAAGATATATAGCTTTTTAAACTACTCTATTGAGGCATATGTTGACAGGTTGTGCCAAACTGAACATCTTACTTCA
>JAEEGJ010019199.1_pt1 | contig 15105 bp, 15 predicted proteins | sample 8958761 | NCBI WGS metagenome assembly JAEEGJ01 (sample SAMN16246546, study PRJNA631951) | gut metagenome | biome: gut microbiome; feature: rumen; material: RS-attached | host: Bos | place: Iran: Karaj | collected 2018-10 | reverse complement strand
GAGGACTGGAAATCAAAATGTGAGTGATTTTAGCATTACAAGAAGGATGTATGAACGATACAACAAGAAATAGCGCTTTTCGTTGTCCAAGATGTGGCAAGAAAGTAGACTTGACAGAAGCATCGGTGTATGTCAGTGATCATACTGACACAAATGTTGCCGGCAGATATATAAGGACAAGCAATTACACTCAGCATGAGATAATGTGCAAGGGTTGTGCTTTTTACAGGAATCGAGCAGAAAGTTTTTTTAAAGTCCTTATATGGGTCTTGGCTGTTATTATTAGCGTAGTCTTAGTGGCTGTCAGTTATATGTTTTCCTTTGTCAATGGTGGTATTATAGCCCGAATCATATATAGCGTCTTGATTGGGACAATAGCAGGTTTCTTCCTTGCCGAGTTCCTAAAATATTGTTTCTACGCCTATGACAACATCAAAATGTTCTTTGTGAGAAGAAAGAATAGATAAGAAAGCAGTAATTAATTGAATTGTTTTATCAACCATTACAATTTTGGTAAGTGCCTTGCATGGTTCAAAATAAAACAGCAACTTTGCACCAATTTAATTCGAAGAAAATATGAAAGATTATTTTAAACTTTTATTATTGGTTCCTGTTACTTGTTTCTCGTTAACTTAGATGTTATCATTTGAGGAAAAAGTCTCTCTAACTGAGCAAATAGCCAATAAAATCTGTGTATTGTCAGATGTCGATTAGTCCTTACTTCAACTTAATGATGAAAGGAAATGCATAAAATGGGAAGAAGCTTTATAGTTTTATGCGATGGGAAGATAACTTCTATCTACATTTTCTGGAGGCCGCCGCTGAATCGCCAGCGTCGGTCACCAGAATCTCTTTACCCTTAAGCTTACGCCGCTTCCCGATTAACGGGAACGCTCAAATGTCCCAGGTCAGCTGCTTGATGTCGCTCTTGCGTAAGCCAGTCAGACAAGAGAAGAGGAATGCCTTCTTTAACACCTCAGATGAGCAGGGGGTATTAGCGAGATTGACAAGCTCTTGACGAGAAAGGTGTTCCTTTTCTGTTGGGATGGTGTCGATGCGCTCCAAAAAGCCGTTGGGATTCTCGACAATCTTGTGCTCGCGGTAGGCAGTATGAAGCACGGCACGGAAAGTTGACCAATAGCCAGCTATGCTATTTATATGTAAGGTGTACTCCGTGTGTTTGAGTTGGTGGGCGGTCATCAGGTAGTCCTTCGTAGAACACGGGGACAGGTACTGAAGTGAACCCAGAAAGTTGGACACAACTTAAAGGTTCAAATGAGTAAAGAATTTAGTTTAGAAGAAAAGTTGTCCGCAATTGGGTTAGTCTACCAAGGCGAGTCAGCCCGTTCAGTGTCTCGTAAACTCCACTTAGGTCATCACGCTCTATATGAATGGATAGAGTGTTACAAACTCTATGGTGTTGAAGGTCTAAAATCCAAGCGAAAGAGAAAAAAAATACTCACATATGAAGAAAAATGCAAAATTGTTCGTGAATATAGAGAAAGTGAATTAACTTTGTTCCAACTTTCAGCAAAATATCAGTTATCAAGCTCGTTAATTGGCAATTGGGTTATGATGGCTGAGAGAAATGGATTTGAAGCACTGGAATCTCGTCGGTCCAGGCATTTTCAAACAGGTGAGCATATGGTTAAACGACTCCCTAAAGAAGAATGCGAGAAGGAGAATGAGCGCCTTCGCAAGGAGAATGAACGCTTAAGGCTAGAAAATCTTCTATTAAAAAAAGTGAGAGCCTTAGTCGAGGAAAGGAGAACCCAAAACAGAGCGATTGGGTACAAGCCATCGAAGAACTAAGGCATAATGAGCATGCAGACCTCAATCAGCTGTTGGAGCTCAAACAGATGGCGCGCAGTACATTTTATTATCACTTGAGAAACAGGAAGAAAGAAGATAAGTACAAGGAAGTTAAAGAAACAATATACACTATTTTTCATAAGCACAAAGGTCGTTACGGGTATAGGCGTATAACACAGGAACTGCGTAATAGTGGACTTCTTATAAACCACAAGACGGTCAAGAAACTTATGGATGAACTTGGACTGAAGAGCGAGGTGCGAAAAGTGAAATATCACTCCTACAAAGGCGAAGTGGGTAAGACCGCACCAAATGTCATCAACAGAGATTTTGTTGCAGAAAGACCTTATCAAAAGTTAGCCACAGACGTAACGCAGATGACAATTGGAGGATGCAAGATTTACCTATCCCCGATACTTGATATGTGCAATGGAGAGATACTTTCTTACGTTATTACAGAAACTCCCAACATCAGGATGGTCACTAAGATGCTCAATAAAATGTATGAGCGCATAGACTTGCCAGAAGGAGTCATACTTCACTCTGATCAAGGATGGCAGTATCAGCATGTGGCTTACCAGAATAATCTTAAGAAGCATGGTATTATTCAAAGTATGTCTCGTAAAGGAAACTGTCTTGATAATGCTATGATGGAGAACTTCTTTGGTCAGATGAAGTCAGAATTGCTCTATCCGGGGAACTACACATCTGTAGAAGTCTTCAAGAAAGACCTGATAGAATACATAGAATATTATAACAACGAGAGAATAAAGCTCAGACTAAAAGGAATGAGTCCTGTACAATATCGGAATCAGCTCCAAATGAGCAGTAATGTTTAACCGTCCAAACTTTAGGGTTCACTTCATTTTTTGTCCTTTTTGTCCTTTGTCCTTTTGGGGGCGTTTGAGAGGTGAGTGGGTGGGGCAGTTTTTTATATTTTATAAAAATGTATACTATAGATTTGCATGAGATTGAGATTTGTTTGTATATTTGCATCGAAGTGGAAAGTAGAAGAAGGTGAAGATTTATATTATAAGTTTAATTCTAATACCTATTTTATATTGTAGTCGAATACTAGATAAAAGAAGTACACGAAGTGCAAGTTGTAAATATGACAACATTGAAGATTTACGAAGACGATCTCCTTATTGCTAAGTCTCTCATTAATCGTGATGAGAAAGTTACTCGTTGTTACTTTTATCAAAAGTGTTACCCTCTTTTTAAGTCGATATATGATAACTATTATACAGATTGTGCAGTTGTAAAAGAATTTATAGATGAAATATACATTCTCGTCATGACTCCTAGCAAGAAGACTGGTAAGTGCCAGTTAGAAAATTTTCGTGGAGAAAGTACACTTACCAGTTGGTTGAAGGCCGTTTGTCTTTTCTATTGCTACAAAAAGTATGAGAGGAAAAATAAATTTGAAAATGTATCTTCATTTCAGCTTTTCAATGAAAAAAATGATTGTGAAGGTGATAGTTTGTTAGATAAATATGGCTCTTCTGAAATAGATTTTAGTAGGATGAACCATATGGATGTAATAACACTTATCAATTTGATGCCCAATGAGAGATACCGAAAAATTATTCGTCTCAGGTATGTTGATCATCTGTCAAACGAAGAAACTGCTGAGGTACTGGGAATGACCATGGCAAATTTTTATAATAAACATAAACTAGCAAAAGCTCAATTTCTGAGTGTTAGCAGAAAAGAGGCATACAATGGCTAAAACATTAACAAATCCTGTAAGCATAGAAAAATTTGCAGCATATCTTGACGGGAACTTGTCCGTAGAAGATACTCAAGACATGGCAAAATTGATAACAAATGATTCATTTTTATCAGATATTTTGAATGTTAACACTATCATTGATAATCAAATTCATCAAATGGCCGAAGATGGATTTGAATTACCGAATGACATAGCCACATCAGATTTTGTCTTTCCTCAATTAGATGGTATGATAGGAATGCTAAGTTTTGACGACAACGAAACGATTATTGCTAATGAGGATAATTTGTTTGAAATAAATGATGGATGTGATGATTTGGATAATGAGGATTCCATATTTAACCATGATTTTGTCAATTTCAATGATAATAATAATTTCGAAGATTTTTCTTCCAATGATAACGATTCTTTGAGTGGATCGGATTCAAATTCAATCTTTTTGGATAATAATTAAAGTTTAAGAAATATGTTTGAAAACCAGATTAGTGTCATAAAATCATCTATTGATTCTGTTTCTGCCTATATGACACAGGCAAAGAAAGGAAAAAGGATTGCAGAGATTTCTAAGAAGTTAAACGATTTAAAAAATACTGCTGCAACCATTTTGGTCTGTGGTGAGTTTAAGCGAGGAAAATCTACTTTTATAAATGCACTTATTGGACGTAATATTTGTCCTACCGATACTGATATTTGTACTTCTGTTGTATCCGTTATTAAGTATGGGGAAAAAGAAAAAGCTGTACGTGTTTATGGTGATTTTTCAAATTTAAAACAAGAGGTTGTTCCTTTCGATGACATAGAACGATACACAGTAGGGTCTGCGGAAGAAATCGGTAATACCATTTGTATGGAATTGGAGATGCCGCTTAATGAACTTAAAAAGGGACTTGTTATCATTGATACTCCAGGAGTTGGTGGATTAGACCCTCGTCATGCTATGTTAACTAACTATTTTCTTCCACAAGCCGATGTTACGTTGTTTATGACAGATGTAAATGAACCACTAACAACAACGGAACTTACGTTTTACAAGGACAAAGTTTTGCAATATGCAAAGCATAGTGCTATCATAGTTAACAAAGCAGATTTAAAGGATAGAGATTCTGTTGAAGAAATTCGGAAAGACACAATAAGTAAAGTTTCAACTTATACACAAGTAGATGCCGATTCCTTGGATGTGATTTCTGTTTCTGCGGCGGATTGTATCCGCGAAGAAGAAGGATTAGGGAATTTTCCTAAGGTGCGTGATTTAATATCCAATTTGGTCTGTGATTATAAAGCTGAGCTTCTTGGAGGTATCAGAGATGATTTGTCAGAACAATTGGATTTAGTTATTACTCCTTTGCAAGTCCAAATAACCCAAATTGAAAGTCCTGATGTGGATCAAATAAAAGATTTGTCTAAAAAAAAATCTGACATAGAGGCAAAAATTATGGATCTTAATAATCCAACTTCTTCATTTAGGGTATCCGTTTCAAAGAAGATTGCCTCAGAACACGAACAGATAATCAATTGGTTAAATGAAGCGAGTATTGATCTCTCCTCTACAGGGCTTAACACCTTACTGAAAAATGAAAGATCCAAGGCTGACAATGGGGGAGAATGGCTTGGTCAGCAAATCAATGATGCAATGGAAGCTATGGGGTCAGAAATAACATTAAAACTTAATAAGGCTTTTGAAAACATTGCAAAGATGTCAGAGTTTGACGGTTTATTGAACTATAGAGCAAAGCAATTTACAGGACGGGTTGTAACAAAGAATATCACAAATTCCACGCCCGTATATAAAAGAATTTTGTCTAGTACACCAGGTTGGGGTGTTGCTATGATAAGCGGCATACTTCTTGAATCAATACCAATAGTTAACATAATTGCTCCGCTTGCTTTAGGTATTTATACAGGTTATAAAAATCAAAAGGAAGTAGCTAATACTCAACAAGAATCTCAATTGAGGCAATTGTATCAACCTCAAATTTCTGCAGCTACACAAAACATGAGAAATTACGTAGAAAGTCGTTTCTCTGAGTTCCAAAGTGAATGGATTAGTGTAATTTCTGCAAGAGCAAAAGATTACAAAGATAGCTTACAAGTGTCAATAACTGAGATTCAGAAAGTAAAGCAGCAAATTAACATTGCAGTTAGTAAAAAAGTTTCTTTGCAAAATCAGCTGACCCCATTGGTAAAGGCAAAGACGGAAATTGATGAGTTGGATATTTAGAGATGGAAGGTATATACGATACACAAAGCATAGCAAAAGGGCTCCTTGGTATTATGCAAATGATACCAAGAAGTTCTTTGTCCACTTTGTATTATAAGTTGGAAGATTCGGTAATGCGGATTGACGAGCCTATGCAACTTGCCATAATAGGAAAAATAAGTTCTTCAAAATCGACATTGGTGAATGCCATATTAGGAAAGAATGAAATTATGGCTACTGGGCAAAAAGAAGTCACTTATAATGTTGGATGGCTAAAATATGGGAATCCGGATTCTGACATTATAATTCACCATAAAGACAAATCCCCAGTTGTGCGCAAAAGTCCGAAAGAATTTTCACTTTGGTCAACTCAAAGTCATAAATCAGAAATAGACAATATTAGTTATATAGAAATATTTGATGATTCAGAAATACTGAAGGAGATAAATATAATTGACACTCCTGGATTAGATGCGCTTAGGGGAAAGGATTCTCAAAACACTTTGGATTTTATCCAGAAGGTACGTCCTGATGCAGTAATTATGCTTTTCACACATTCTGTGTCTGAAAATGTCTTAGATATAGTTAGTCAATATAATGCAGGTAGTTCGTTTAGTCCCTTGAATGCTATTGGAGTGTTGTCAAAAATAGATGTTCTGTGGCAGGAAACTATAGAGCGAGATAAAACTGCATTGCAGATTGGTGAAAGAATGACAAAGAACAAACTTAAGAAAGACCCATCGCTTCAAAAAACGCTGTTCAATTTATTCCCCATTTCTGCATTGCAATTTTTGGCATCTTCCACTTTGGATGACTCTACATTTACAGATTTAGATAATCTATCAAAAAGTGATGATGCACAACTTAAAAGGGCTTTTAATTCAGTTGCGAACTTCCTCAAACCAGAAATGGAACTTAATTTATCAATACCTCAAAGAGAACATATTGTCACTACTATTGGACTATATGGCGCGTATTTAATAGTTAATTCCATAAAAAAAGGAATAGTCTCAGATACAAGATCTGCTAGACGATTATTATGGGAAGAGAGTGGTGCTAACAGTTTCATGAAAGTCCTTCATAATCATTTTGGCATGAGAGCCAAATTGATAAAAATGGAAAGTATTTATCAAAGCATACAGCAAACAATCAAGTCATTAAGAGGACAAGCGAAAGACATAACAACCACACAGTTATTATCTAAAATAGAACAACGTATTTCTGAATTATTTTCAAATCTTGTTCATGAGCATAAGGAATACGAGTTACTATATCAACTATATAACAATGAAAGAATAATTGATGAAAAAGAAAAACAGGAGTTCTTTTCACTTTGTGGGGAACACGGTAGTTCTGCTTTAGAAAGATTAGATCTATCCACCATTTCTACAGCACAAGATTTAGTGGACAAGGCACTTGAACGCGAGAAATATTGGAGAAAGCAGGTCGCTCTAGAACCAGATCCAGAAGAAAGAGAATGGATGAATATTATTCTTACTTCTTATTCTCGGCTACGTCAGAAATTGCAATTGATGAAGTACCAATATGAACAATCTAAAGCTTTTTTATTTAACGAATAACTTACAAAGATATGATTTGTCCAAATTGTAAAACAGAAAACCACGACGGTGCAAAGTTTTGCCGTTCTTGTGGAAAGTCGCTAGCTACACATAACAAAGCATGGTGGAAAGAGTATAATATGGAACCAGTGAGAGTCGTTGGTTTCAGAAGGGGATGTTTCGTGAAGTTATTGAGGATAGTTTTATTTTTTATACTTTGGCTTACTATTTACGGCTGTTCTGGTATGAGTATAAAGATGCTTTTCTTTTCTAACTTATATCTCAATGGCAATATGATATTTCTCACGATGGCGTCAGCTGTGATTATATCTACAATTATATGTGGATTTATATATGTTAGGGTAAAAAGGAAGGATTTGCTTGATAGTGATTATATTCAAACATATGAAAAAGAAGATGCGCGTTATGTGTTCATTGCTCGCGGAACAAGCGGATCACATAAATTTGGCTTATTTGATGTTCAGAATAAAAAAATTAAATTGCTTCCTGTTTATGATGAATTGAGGTGGCTTGAAATAGGAAAACTATTGAGCGCATTAAAAGATGGCGAAAGGATAGTGATAGATTGTAATGGTCATATATACTCATAATTATTTTGCTATGAAATGTTTAAAATGTGGAACGGAGAATATGAAGACTGCTAAATTTTGCAGAAATTGTGGCAGAGAACTAAATAACACTCAATCTGTTTCATACAATGTGATGGACAGATTCCCTGAATACGGCTTTGTGCCAACCAACTTTTATGATTGGAGGAGACCATGGCCTGCAAGAATTAGTTGCGTAATTGCAAGTATATTATTAGTTGGCTCTTTCTGCTTAATGGTTGCTTGTATAGTAGATTGTTTTGTAGATAGAGGCTATCGTGATGAATATCGTGAATATTTCAATGATTATAGAGTTGAAACATATTCTTATACACGTATGTTTCATGGGATAAGTTATAGTGAAGATCTTGAAACTGCAGTGGAAGTTGCTTTTAGAGATAAAAATAGGCAAATTAATCAGTCTCTTATTAAAAGTTGTATTTTATCTGTCTTGTTTGGTATATTTTTGTATTATGGAAGACGAAGATTTCCTGAAAAAAATAACCAGTTAAGAAAGTTGGCAGACTATGTTCAAAGATATCGATATACAGGTTTAAGTGAAGGACGGAATACACCTGTATTGATTTTTTATGTAAAGGATAATAAGATGGGATTATTAGATGTAGCACATTACTGTGTTTTTTTAACTGCTCAGTATGACAAACTGGAGTGGAGAGAAACAAATAAGTATTTGAATGCCATAATTGGCAAACGTAAATTTATGATTGATATTTATGGTAAAGAATTAAAATAACTAGCAATTATGAGATGTTATTATTGTAATATAGAAAATCCCAACGATGCACAGTTCTGCCGTTCTTGTGGAAAACCTTTAGTAACACATGATATGGCATGGTGGAAAAAGTATAATATGGTTCCTGTCGCTTTTTTTAAGTTGCTGCCTTCAAACGGCATGAGTGTTATAATATATCCACTCCTTCTTATAAGTATTGTATTCGTTGGGTTTAGTTTTTTTATTCTTGTATACGAAATGTTTGCGGGATGGGAGATGGAAGCGATTCCATTTGTAATAGGATATTTTGGGATCGGGATTGCAGTATTTGCGATGGTATACCCATTAGCTGGTAAAAAAATATTTGTGAATTTCACCAGAAGAAAAAGAAAAGAATTGCTTGATTCGGATTTTATTGAAAGATATAATACAAGAAATGATCATTATGTATTTGTTGCCCGTGGGAATAGTCAAACCCATAAATTCGGATTATTTGATGTTCAATCTATACGACTTCAATTAGCATTTGATTACGATGAACTTAAATGGATAGAAAAAGGTAAGTTACTATCAGCATCAAAGAATGGCGAAAAGATAATTATAGATATAAATGGAAACATATATAAATAATAATTGGGTTTGTATTGACTTTGGTACATGTAACACTGCTGCTGCTATACAAATTGATGGTAAGCCACATGTTGTCACTTTCGGAAATACACAATTCTTTCCGTCAATAGCTTGTGTTCTTCCCAATAAAGAAATACAAGTATGCCAAAATGCAGAGCCGTTAAGAATTAAGATGCCTGAAGGTTTTAAGCAGGAGTTTAAGCTGAGTATTGCAGAACAGGTTGACTTGAATGGTGTTCAATATGTTGACATCGTGAGAGAAATACTGAAGTATGTGAAAGAGTGTTCTCAGATAGAAAATAACAATCAGATTTGCGATTCTGTAATCTTAACAATACCTGCTATATATACGGAAAATGATCGACGTATTGAGGTTATGCGCGAAGCTGCAATGGAGGCGGGTTTCCTACATGTGGAATTTATGTCGGAGCCTCAAGCAGCTGCTCGACATTATGCATATATTATGGGCGTAAAAAATACTGGAGTATCTCTTATTTATGATTTAGGTGGCGGAACCTTCGATCCAACTCTCTTGGATATGTCGAATGTGAAAGCCCCCAAACTGATAGGCAATGAGAGTGGCATTAAATGTGGGGGGCAGTTCTTTGATGCAGCGATATACAAACATATTTATAGCGAATGTCAGAAACAAGGGAAACCTTTATTGAGGGAAGGGAAACTTGAAGATTATTCTGCTTGTAAAAGGCTAAAGGAAACATTATCAATACACGAGAAGGCAACACAACTTTTTTCGAATGGAGTATCAGTTTCACTAAATAGGAGTATTTTTAATGAACTTATTCAAGATAAAATTGCTTTAACACTAAAGTCGTGTGATTCAATGATTCATACTGCTGGTAGAAATTGGTCAGATATAAAACAAGTGTTATTTGTCGGCGGATCTACTGCAATCCCTTTAATTCGAGATATGTTAGAGAAGCATCTTATTTCACATAATGCCCAGAATGTAAGAATTGTAAGGAATGTGACAGGGGTAAATGGTGCATACGATCATAATTTTGCTACATGTTTGGGAGGTATAACATCTAAGATATTGCCGCCTCCACCTCCACCTGAGCCAATTGCAAAAATATATACCAATGATAAAGTACTCCAACTTAAAGAAGGAATTAATACTTTTGGTCGTGGTGATAATATGGATTTTCATTTTGATGATCTTTCTATGAGCAGGAAGCATTTTACTATTGCAGTAACAAAAAATACTTATGGAAAATGGAGTTACACCATCACCACTTGTAGCGAAACAAAAGCTACTATATTAAATAATTTGGAGCCATTAGATCTGCAAAACTACCCAATATCAAGGAAAAGTGCTGAACTACAAGATGGGTGGACTATTAGGGCTGGACGAACGTCTTTTCAATTAAAAAAATAAGTTGTTAATGGTATAATAAAAAATATCAGAATCTGTAAATGAAAAAATAAAAGAATATGCAAATAAATGGTTATACATTAATAGAACCTCCATATAAGGGTGGAATGGCATTAGTATATAAGGGCCAAAAAGGAGGTTTTTCAAGGGCTTTCAAATTTGTTAGACCAGATAAAGCAGTTAATACGCCAAAACTCGTACAACAGTTTTTAAAAGAGATTCGATTGCAAACGACACTTGATCATCCAAATATTATAAAAATTTTGGATGCTTATCCTCATCAGCAAGCTAACGGAACCTCATTCACGGTTTTGGAAATGGAGTGGCTAAATGGTCTTGATCTTCAACGATACATCGAGCAAAAGGCAAAGACGGGACTTGATGAAGCAACGATAAAAAAAATCGCTTTTCAAGTTCTTGATGGACTTCAGTATGCACATAATCACAATATACTTCATTTAGATATTAAACCAAGTAATTTGTTCCGAACGTTAGACGGTTATGTTAAAATCATAGATTTTGGTATTGCAAGGGTAGTTGGAGAAAATGCTGCTATCGTGGATGGGGTTGAAAAACTAACATTAACTACAGAAACAGGAGAATCCACTTTTAAGGGGACATTAGCATATGCTTCTCCAGAGCAACAAGTTGGCGCAAAATTAGGTTATACATCAGATATTTATTCTTTTGGCAAGGTGCTTCATTTCTTAAGTACCGGTAGTACAGATCCATCATATGAAGTGAGGTCCCCCCAGCTGTCAGCTATAATTGCAAAATGCACTATGCAAAATCCAAAGCATAGATATCAAACATGCAAAGAAATAAAAGAAGCCTTTGAAGAGTCGGAAAAGCCGAAGTTAAAAAAATGTATTAATCCTAATTGTGGTAAGATGATTTCTTCGGAGGCTAAATTTTGTCCCGATTGTGGAACAATTCAAGTAATTCAAAAGTGTCCCAATTGTTATGCGTTAAGAGTTGGGGATAGTCGATATTGCAATAATTGTGGTTACGATTTTATTGAAAAGAAATCAAAATCTACTCGGTTGTTAGGTTATAAATGTCAAAAATGTAATAAAACAACAAAGATATATTCTGGTGGGAATGTAAATTTCTGTAATTTTTGTGGTGCTGCAAAAACTTTTTTAAATCCGATATATCAATAATGAAAACGTGTTCTTATTGTAATAAAAAAAACACAGAATCGGCAAAATTCTGCTATAACTGTGGTAATGAGCTTAAAATAGATGAAAAACCATCGAATAATAGCAAGTCATCGGAACCATCTGCTAAAAATGCAAAGATTTTTTTTTGGAATAATATGCATTATTGTTGGTGTTATTCTTAGTTTAACGGGAATTGGTTCAACAATTGGCTTACCCATTGCCTTGGGTGGAGTTTATATGTTAAGTAATCATTAAAATATATAACATGATAATAATAAATTCAATAGCAGGCTTCTCAAGACAAGGGAAACGTGATAATAATGAGGATTATGTGCTATTCAAAGAAAAACACAATCCTGATAGTAGATTTATAATTCTATGTGATGGAATGGGAGGGCATGGACATGGTGAAATTGCAAGTCAGACAGTTGCTGATGCCGTTTTTGAATATTTAAAGAGTTTGGCAAAAGAAGAATATGAAGCACAGGATCTTCAAGATGCTCTCAATACAGCATTATCAACTCTAACTGCAGCTAATGTATACGATGACAAAAAATCAATGGGAACGACATTGGTTGTTGTTGTTGTTAATAAGATGAACGTTCTCGTCGGTCATGTCGGAGATAGTCGTTGTTATTTATTTGATGAGAATGGCCTTAAAAAATTTAGAACTAAAGATCATTCTAAGGTCGCAGAGGCAATTGACGCGGAAATATTGACAGAGGAGGAAGCGTTTAATAGTATTTACAAAAATGTGTTGACTCGTTGTGTCATGGCTGGTAAGAGTGATGTTCAGATAGATGTTGACAAATTGCAGATAGATAATAATGAACGCTTGTTTTTGTGCTCAGACGGTGTCAATGATGCAATGAAAGACAACGAACTCGAAGAATCCATGATTAATCGGAACATTGAAGGGACATTGAGGATAATAGATAGTATTTGTTCTGAAAAATCAAATGATAATTATTCTGCAGTTATTGTTGATTTCCTACAAGATGAACCCAACACGTTTGTTGACAAATCCACAGAGTATCTAATTGAGAATGGCGTTGATGAGAATACTTGCGTAATATGTAATAATTGTGGAGAAAGAAATGATAAGGATGCAAAATTCTGTGGGAAATGTGGTACAAAATTAAATTCCATTCCACACACATATAATACGCAATCTGAAGAAGAAACGAATAAGAAAGAGAATTTATTTAAGAGATTCATTATAAAGTCGTTTTCTATACTGTATGTTCTTATAGGATGTCTTTTTACTACAGCCTATTTCAAAATATCCAATTATCAAAAAGAAAAAGAACAGGCAAAATTTGATGCAAAAACTCAAGCCAAGGACATGTATATGCTGCAGAATTTTGAGAAAGCATCTATTGAATTTATTACTGATATTTGTAGGATTGATACCTCAAAAAACAGTATGGATAGTGTTATTTATAAAGAAACACTAAAACAAAAATATTTTGATTTTCTTCAATGTTATAAAAAAATGAGTTATGATTAAATGTAAATCATGTGGGGTCTCTAATCCTGACGATGCGAAATTTTGTAGAAATTGTGGAAAAAAACTAGATGAAAGCGATGGCGGTCGTGCTAAAAATTTTTTTCTTGGAATTATTCTCCTGTGTGGTGTTATTGTAGGAATTACTTATTTCTTTATATATATAAACAATAACAATTATTCAACTTACACTCCAATACCATTAGTGCCGGAGGACTCAACGATAGTTGAGGTTGTTGAAGAGACCAAGGCGTCATATTTGAATATTTCTGATGATGATGTCCGTTTAAGTTCAAAAGGTGAGTCGGAGACAATTACAATAGATACTGATGGGGAATGGGGGATAGGCACAAATGTAGAAGACTGGGTTTCGTTGTCTATAGATGGCAATAGTTTAACTATAACTGTCGCCTCCAATAAAGGGAAAGAACGTGCGGATTATTTTACTATTATTGCAGATGATATTGAGAAACGTGTAAATATTACTCAATATGCGAGCACAAATCCTTATGGTGAAATTGTTAAAATATGGGTTGACTACAATACCTATGACGATGATGGAACTAAAGGCATGAGAATTCACATGGCGTTTAAAGCACATAACATGTTAAATAAAGAAGGCAGGGTCTCTGCATATTTCTATTTCTCAGACGGAACTGCCCTAACTGACACAAATGGAAGTTATAAAACTACAGATGGATGTGTCGCTCTAGGAAGGGATTTTTGTCCATCTTACGAGAATTCTGACTATAGCGATTTTAAATTGTTTATGCCATATTCCGAACTTCATTTAGATTCTTCTGCTGATATCTATTTTAATGTTTCGTTATGGTATAATCATGAACAAATATCAGAAGATAGTGAGAATGTGCATATAAAATATACTACAAACTGATTTATTATGGTAATCTTTTGATGCTTAAATGGTATTAATATTTCGGCAGTGATAGTTTCTTCCAATAGTGACATCTATAATGATAAAGGATGCCACATATTTCCTCCTATAATTCCAATATGATTAATAGTATAAACAATAAATTATAAACAAAATGGAAGATTTAGAATTTAATGGGGTAGTTGGAGATTTTACCAATCCCGTTCAGCAAAATTACAGTGATACTTGTGCTATCAAGTCTCAGCAGTTGATTCTTATCGATTTTGGTATTCCCGTAACCGAAGATCAGTGTGTACAATATTCCATTGAGCATGGATGGTATTCAAACGATGGAACAGGTACAAGAATGGATGATATAGGAAAACTACTTAACGATGCAGGTGTTCCTTGTTCCCAAACAGAAGGAGCAAATGTCTATGATTTAGTTAACGAGTTGGCTAAGGGACACAAAATTATTGTGGGAGTGGATAGTGGAGAACTTTGGAATAACTCGATTTGGGATTGGCTGAAGGATATTTTCTTTGGTGACACACCAGACCACGCCCTTATTGTTGCTGGTATAGATATGACTGATCCGGACAACCCGATGGTAATTATTACAGATCCTGGAAACGGACACCCCGCACAGCCTTATCCTCTTGACCAATTTATGGATGCATGGTCTGATTCCAATTGTTTTATGGTATCAACAGACATTGCCACTCCAGATGCGACACAAAGTATGGTCTCAAATGGACTGGTCGATGGTCATCTTAATGAGGTGGCAAATGTGGATTATAACACATTCACACAATTCCAAGATTACAGCCATCAGATTGATTTTGCAACCCAAGGGCCACAGCTTTATAACATGTTCCAACAGTTCCCCACTAT
>JAEEGJ010019198.1_pt1 | contig 15105 bp, 11 predicted proteins | sample 8958761 | NCBI WGS metagenome assembly JAEEGJ01 (sample SAMN16246546, study PRJNA631951) | gut metagenome | biome: gut microbiome; feature: rumen; material: RS-attached | host: Bos | place: Iran: Karaj | collected 2018-10 | reverse complement strand
TTGAAAGCTGGGATTGCGTAACCACCAGCAACGGCGCGCTTAAACATCTCACGAGTGTTTACGAGGCCGAGGTCTTTGTAATTTACCATAGTTACTTTTAAAATATTATTTTGAAAAACTAATTTTTTGTATTATCCTTATTAATTTTCAAACCGCAAAATGCAAAGCATCCTCGCATGCTCTTCGATTTTGCGAATGCAAAGTTAGCATTTTAATCGCGTATAACCAAGTTTTCATTTGAAAAAATCCTCAAAATAGTAAAAAAACTTTCACTTTGTAATAATCACTTTGCAATTTTCTCCTATCCCAATATCATCATTTACTACAAAAGTATTTAAATACAGTTTAATGATTTTTCTATATTGGATGGGTATTTTTATTCTAACTGTTTTCTATACACATCATCCAAAGTCTGTCCGTCTTTGTCTTTCCATACAATCCAACCGTTATTACTACTACCAATACAGAAGTCGGCAGCAGTACTTGGACTTGAGAAAGTCTTATCAGATTCTAATTCAAGAATATCGCCTTTGATGACTGTGTATTCTTTTAGTAGTTTTTCACGTTTCTCTTTCCACGCGAATGAAGTTGTAGATGTTTTTGCTATTATACTTCCTTTTAGTATAGTAAATCCATTGGTGTCATAGAAACCTTTGGCATCACAACCACGTCCCTTTGTATAGAACATGTGTATTTCCTCAGACTTTACCAATTCAAAGATGTTACAGCCAATAAACGAAGTGAGAAACTTCACATCTTCAAAAAACTCCTCCATATCATCCTTTCGGTATTCTGGAAGATTTGGTGCTTTGGGCGTCTGTTTGTTCTCGTTTAATATGTATGTCTTTGAAATTTTTGCCTCTGCTATTGCTCTGTGCTCTAAATATTGTACATCAGCCTTTGTCATTGCTGCATCTTTTGAGATGAACAATAATGCTTTTTGCCAGAATTCTTTCTTGCTATCATGGTCTTTTACTCGTTCACGGAAATTCTCCGTTTCTCCGATGTAGGCCTTTGGCTCGGTTGCCTCATCTTCACCCAACAAGATGTATAATGCTGGTGTCTGCAATTCTTTTCGCTCATTCAGAATAGAAAGATTAGAACGAGGAATCACATACATCTGACATATTTTATTGCTAATTAAAACATACTTAGTCCCTTGAGGATTTCCGTCTATCAGATATGTTGTTACTGTTTTACCCATAGATTAGCTTATTTTTCTTGTTTTTATTTTGTTTTAGTTAAGGCTTTTACCACCATAAAAACCATGTGAGTATTGTTATGATGGTTTAAAAAACTTTTTATTGTATGTGCAAAAGTAGTTAAAATATTTTATTCTTCAAAATATTTGCTCGAAAAACATAAAAAAGCAAAGACACAAAGTTGCAAAACCTTTAATACCTTGCATCTATCTGCCTTTGCGTTTATAAAAAGTTTCATTATTCACAAGCCTTATCAAACCTATCATTCAAGTCAAGCATCCACTTGGGGAGCTTGGCTTTGGCATTTGCGATAAGTTCCTCCGGCATGAACTTGTAATATGCGTATGCCATAGGTCCTGCGATAGCCGCCAAGGTATCGGCATCACCACCAAGAGAGATTGCACGTTTCAGGCAATCCATGAAATCCTTACTCTCCAAGAAGCAGATAATAGCTGGTGGTATTGTGAGTTGGCAGGTTTCGTTGAAACGGAAATCTGGCTTGATCTCTGCGTAGGTCTTATTGCTCCAATCAGGATAGTATTCGTCAAGAACATTCTTGCGTATGAAATACTTGTCCTTGCCTTGATGGGCATAGAAGATTGCAAGTGCCGTTGCTACAGCTCCCTTGATACCCTCTGGATGGTCATGTGTTGGGAGTGCCGTTTGAGTTGCAAGCTCTATACACTCTTCCTTCGTCTTAGCAAGAAATCCTGCAGAAGATGCCCTCATGCCGCTACCATTACCGAAGCTGCCATACGAAGGCTTGATCTCCGGACTCATAAGCCATCTTGCAAACCGTCCTCCGAATCCTCGATAAAAGTCCTCACGACCACGACGATGAAGACATTCTGCCATATCCTTGCCCTCAATAAGAGCTTCTGCACATGCGAAAGTACAGATTGTATCGTCGGAATATTTATTTTTAGGATTAAGGAGGTCTATAGCGTCATAGTCCTTGGTACGTCCCTTAAACTCGTAGGGAACGCCACTAATATCGCCTATTGCTGCTGCTAAAAGTAGATTCTTCATAGTCCTGATGTTTTTTATTATTAAACGTGTTTGAGATTGCGATATTGCCTTACGATTACGCAATATATTTCCAGAAAATCCTTGGCAGACAGATGTTCTGAACATCTACTGCATCGTGGAAAAGACACGCAACATATCCTGGTTCATACCCCGCATTTCCACAACCGATAGCCGTAACAAGGAAACGCTTATCGGGATGCTGTCGTGCATATTCTAAGAACTCGTATATAGCTCTTTTCATAAGATGAATAGAGCCGGTAGTAGGGATTGCGTAGCTTTGTCCCTGAATGCCCATGCCTTGTCCATAATTAGCGCCAAATCGCATGAGGGCTGCCCTTGCCGCTCCGCCATTATGGTGTCCTTCCTTGTTGCTACCGAAAACGAAGATCTCGTTTGGTGCTAAGTAGTCTATACGGTCAGGAGTGATACGTTCTGACGGCATTTCTCCTTCCTCATCCATGAAATAGCCCTCTTCGAGATTCTTTTCACCACGACTTACTCGCTCATTCCAACGCTGGCGATAATGCCCTTCACGCTCGAACATCTGGATAGTCCCCTCAATTGTGGCTTCAAACTTCATGCTGTTGACAACGCCCATCTTTCTTGCCTCTTCCTCTACATCCTGATTTGCTCCGATAAATGTGAACACCCAACCATTATTGTGAAGCTCGTCAATTAGTTGCTTTAGCTGTGCTCCGCTCCATGTGCGAGAGTCATTCTCATAGCCGTCTGTGATGATAGTCACAAGAGCCTTGTCCTCCGCCCCAACGTGCTTTCGTAGCTTGGAAACAGACTCGCCAATAGCATCATAAAGAGCCGTACAGCCTCTTAGCTGATAGTCTCGCTTTGTAACGAGAGACACGTTCTCTATGTTTTCGTGCTTGTAAACATATTGTAACTCCTCACCTCCGTTAGCAAAGGATAGGAGAGTAAGATACTGGTTCACATCAGAGTTGCTGTTGCGAACATTCTTGATAGTCTTGATGGTCTCGTTGATTCCTGCGAGTGCCTGATCATAGATGCTGCCCATAGAGCCTGATGCATCAACGATGATGAGATTGTGTACTGTAGTCTTCTTCATTTTCTTATTCCTTTCCTTTTGCTTAAGAGGTTAAAAAACTTAGTTTGTGTAATTCTGACGCAAAAGTAATAATTTATCATAGATCTACCAAATAAATTGCGTAAAAAATACACAAACATGCTAATTTTTAACATTTGATTGCGTAAAAACTACGCATTTGTGTTGTTTTTCGGGAAAAAAGTAGTAATTTTGCAGCGTGATTAGGAAACTAAAGCCAATCACGAAATATTGTAATGTACACATACAAATATCCACATCCTGCGGTTACTACCGACTGTGTAGTATTTGGTTTTGATGGAAATGCCCTCAACCTCCTTTTGATTGAAAGGGGAATAGATCCTTTTAAGGGTACATGGGCTTTGCCTGGTGGTTTCATGAATATGGATGAAACTGCCGAACAAGGTGCTTTACGCGAGCTTCAGGAAGAAACAGGAGTAAAGGACATCTACATAGAGCAGCTTCAGGCATTTACGGGAGTTAATCGTGATCCTCGTGAAAGAGTGATGACTATCGCATTTCTGGCATTTGTTCGTCAGGAGAAATACGAGGTTATAGCTGGTGATGATGCAGCAAAGGCACAATGGTTTCCTGTGTCTGAACTGCCAGAACTCGCTTTTGACCATAAGGAGATTATTCGTGTGGCGTTAGAGAAGCTACGTTGGAAAATCACATACGAGCCTTTGGCTTTCCGTCTTCTGAACAAGACATTTACCATGACTCAGTTGCAGACAATCTATGAGGTCGTACTTGGGCAGACATTCGACCGCCGCAATTTCCACAAGAAGATGATGGCACTTGGCTATATTATACCTACTGATCAGCAAGTCCGTAATAATGGTCGTCCCGGAACTCTTTTCACGTTTGATGAAATCAAATATCGTGAACAGATAGAAAACAGAAGTGCATTTTAATTGCGTATAGCCAAGTTTTCATTAAAAACCTAAATGTAACATTTACTACATAATCTACATATTTATAAACAATACCCTTTTTTCAGCTTCCAACTTCTATAATAATAATTAATTAGTAATTAATTATTATTATAGACTATAATGCTAGGGGAAAGGGGGTGTTACTAAAAAATATGTAGATTATGTAGATTGTGTAGACATTGAAACTTCGTTATAGTCAGCTAAAGGTTGTATATAAAAGTCAGGTAAGCGTTAGATATACAATTAGTTACGGGATTTTTGGGAATTTTTTTATATACGAATTCTCGAAAAATATTTGGTCGTGACAAGATATCTACGTAACTTTGCAGTAGGAAAAGGGACAAAGACACGGCCTCTCCCCCCGCCCTCCCCCCGTAGGGAGGGAGCCGGAGCGCTAATAAAAGTCTCCCTATGCAGGGAGATTTAGAGGGTCTTCTCAGGTCCGCTTCTCCTTCGCTTCAAGTCCGTTGCAAATCCGCTCCCTATGGACCCCCTAATCCCCCTGCATAGGGGGACTTGAATGGATTCAAGCTTATGATTTAATTAACTTCGAATTATTAACAATCAAAAAATGAAATTCCGAGTGCGACTATTGGTATGAAACAAATGGGCAATAGAGGAGGTTTTCCCCTTGATTTCTGTCCGCATTAGAAAAAAATGAAAAAAAATCGAAAACTTTAAATCTTTTTTCGAGATTTTCCGTCTTTACTTATAGAAACGTGTAATTAATTACAAAAAAGATCTTATGATAAAAATAGTATCATCCATATTAATAATGCTTTGCGCAATGAGCTCCGAAGCTCAGAGTCTAACTGCTCCAGACAGCGAGAATACTGGTGTCGCTGTTTTCAAAGGCGATGTAAAGGGCGTGCCTGACGGTACCGTCGTGAATTTCTGGATGCCTGAGAATGGTGACTATATAGGAGAGGCTGTTGCGAAAGTCACAAAGGGGAAGTTCAGTTTCAAGAAGAAGATTAATGATTATACAAAATATATTATAACCTTGGGAGATGCCAAGGAAGAGCTTGTGTTGCGTACTGCATCGGGAACAACAACGATTACGGGCGATAATGCCGACTGTAGCCATTGGAGGGTGGAGAATGATAATCCGGTGGTTGTAGAGGAGAATGCATACCGCGACCGTAGGAAGTTTATTAGGGAAGAATACGAAAAGAAGGAAAAGCTTAACGAAGCACATAATCCAGATATATATGCAAGTGAGCATTTCTATATAAAATCTATGTGCGAGTTTATGAAGAAAAGGTCTTACAATAGGTTTTATATGGATGAATTGAGGAACCTTGTCGGTTTGGCTACATCCATGCGTCCGAGTATGGCAATAAATGCCTGGAATCGTCCAACAAAGAATAATCGTGTGATTGAATATAGAAAGCGATGCTCTGGGGAGAGGGAATATCGGAATATGATTAGCGAATTATGTGTTAAGGTTCCTTTTGGTAAGCTGGGTGAATTCCAGAACCTGTATACAGACAAAGTGCTGGATGTCGGTGATTTCATGATAGATTTTACGCTTTATGATCGTAAAGGTAAGGAGCATCACCTAAACGAGTTTAGCCATAATGGTAAGTATCTGCTGCTTGAGTTCTGCTGTAAGGAAGACAAGGACTTGATGAAATCACGTCCGGAGGGCTTGCTCAACGAGCTATATGATAAATATTCTAACAATCTTGATATTGTGACTGTGAACTGCGATTCCAAGGATGCTTGGAAGAGTGGCAAGCTCCCACGTGATAAGTGGAATGAATGGAACGACTATAAAAACAGTATTGCTGTAATGATGGAATACTCCACCTTGTTCCGCTACGTGTTTATCTCACCAGATGATGAGATAATAGGTTTCGGTAATTCTGATGATTTGATGGACAAGGCGGAGAAGCATTTCGCATTTCTGAAATAGAGAACACTCCCCATGGGGAGGGAACCATTTGAGTGCAGGGCTTTTTACATTATAAGTTTAATCAACGTACTTTTATTCACTTTGCTATACGCCCCTATATCTTGACAGGTTTCCTCCCCATAGGAAGGAGAAAAGAGATACATGAACAAAGAGACGGAACAGAACATATTAGAACTTGAAAGGATTGTTGCGGAGCGACAAGACTGGCTGTTCCGTTTCGCTTATATGCGCATCGGTCGGCGTGAAGATGCCGAGGACTTGGTACAGGAGGTGCTGCTGAAACTGTTCAAGGCGATGCAGAAGTCGGGTGGTGTAGATGATGTTGAGCGGTATCTGATAAGAAGCATAAGTAATGCGTGTCAAGACCATTTCCGACGAAAACGACAAACGACGATTCCGATTGATGATGCCTTGCAAGTCTCGGTAGATGAGAGTGACAGGCAGATTCACGAGGAGTTCATGAGGATAAACAAGATGCTTGACGACCTTCCTCCGGAACAGGCAGAGACCTTACGGCTGAAATGCTACGATGGTCTGACGTTCAAGCAGATTGGTGAGTTACAGGAAATACCTGAGGCAACGGTTAAATCGCGTTATCGATACGCAATAACGGCTCTCAAGGCAAAATTAGAAAAGCAAAAGGAGTAATAATATGAAAGAGTTTAACGACATGGAAGATCTTGAGCAGTTGCTGAAGCCACAATGTGAGTTTCACGCTTCTGATAAGCTGAAGGACGAGGTCATAGCCAAGGCAAAGGCTGAAGTCCGTCCTCGCAAGGTGCGTCTGTTGCCATGGCTCGCCGCTGCCTGTGTGGCTGGCATCATAGGATTGTTCCTTATGCCTCCTGAGCAGTCGGAAGAGAAGATAATGAGTAAGGTTGAAAACGTTAGTCCTAAGACAGAAAGTGTAAGGTCTGTAGAAACCACGCCAGAACCTTCTGTGGCGGTTGTTGATAAGAAACAGCAAGTGAAGCCTTCTGTCAAGAATGTAGAGACTGAAGAGCCTCAAGTACAAGAGCCACAACCAAGGCGAATAAAGCCACAGGTTCAAGAGCAATATGATGAGGAGATAATGCTTTCAGAGTATGACGTTCCCATCACCCGACCTGAGAACCTGATTGATACGCCTGAGGATCTTGCCCAGATTGCAAGACTTGAGAAACAGGCTTTCATCAGCAGGATTCGTGAGCAGGTTGAAATTGCCAAGGCTGAGCTTATTCATGAAACGCTAATCGAAGAAAATTAAATAAAAAGGCAAAGCCCTTAGTCACTTGACTTTTGACTTTAGCCCTAAAAAATACAACTATGAGAAAATATATTTCGCTGCTGATATTTATATGCAGTCTTAACATATATGCTGCTGAGTTGCCACCAGCCCCTCAGCCGGAAGCCTTACAGGCTGCTTTCCGCGCCTTTATTGATGCTCACGTTGGTAATAATAGGTGGATGAATAAAATGTCATATGGGTGGCCGCGAACAGGTAGTTATTCAGAGGTTACGAACATTCCTTTCTGCTGTGATGCAAAGGATAGCGTGCTTCTGGCGGTTATGGATGCTTTTGTCACTGACGAGAAGAATAGCTATCAGTATGTTCACGAAGTTCCAGGATCAGGCATGCTGTATTCCGTAAGTCTGGACAGTAAAAGCAGCAGAAGGGAAATAACCCGTAAGAGCAAGAATGAGGAATTCTATATGCTTTGTGCAAAGAATTATGACAACCCGCGTTATAGGGATATGTACACCATCTCTTATGTCAAGAAAAAAGAGGGTAAGAAGGAAATGTACGAGGGTACTCTTTTCCATATCTATTCTCCAAGACCTGACTATAAGGAAGATGAGGTGTTAGAGACTCCAAAATATAAGAAGTTTATTTTGGTGGGAAAACTTGATCCTGAGTTTGTCTACAAAGTAAAAATGGTAACGTTGAGAGGTGCAGATGCCAAAGGTGGTGTGAATTATGGTAGTCGCCGTGAGTCTGTGCTATTTGATCGCTTTGTGTTTAGCAAACAGCTCGGCAAGCCTATGGATATTCAAATCTGCTATGAATTCACAAACGGAAAGAGCTCAGATTGGCAGACGATAAGAGCTACTCCTGGCACGACTTTATATGTGAATTTCCACAAAGACAGTTATGATATAGATAGAATTGAAACCGACTACACCGATGACGAAAACTCAGGGGACAAGCAGAGAATGGAAAAAACGGATGAGACCCTGAAGAATTACAGTTTAATGCTGAAGTCGATTAATGAGCAGATTCGAGAGCTCAGAAGCGTTCCGGAAGATGCACCTGATTATTCAGATGTGAAGAAACGCCTTTCCAGTCTTCATAAGTCCGCGAAGGATATAACGAACAAGATGCAGGAGCTGGTAGAAAAGGTTGCGAAAGAATTAGAGCAATAAGTTGATATATTCGCAGTAGCTCATTAAACTAAAGCAGATTCTTCCCGAAGATGGCAAGGAGTTTTCCCTTGCTGTTTTCGGGAAGTTTTTTGTGTATTTGATTGTTATAAACCTCTGTTCTTCTATTGTTTGTAGATAAAAAATGCCATAATATGGTGTTTAAGGTTTAAAAAAAGTTATAAATTAAGAAAAAATAGAAAGAAAAACAGAAAAACCGAACAATTATTGTATCTTTGCATTCAGAACGGGTGATAGGTGTTGGGTGATGGGTGTTAGCGTCACTAAAGCCATATCTCTCAAGTGAAAAGTGAAACTCAAATTCTTCACTCTTATCTCTTCACTCTTCACTCTTCACTCTTAGTTAATAGAGACATCAGTTCCCTGGGAAGGGATAAGTGAAAAGTTAGTACTTTTATATCGTTAGAATAATCGCAAATGTGTGTGGCCTCATCCTTGTCCCTTTCGGGATAATATGTGAAATGGATGCTCGTAGGGCAGGGAAGGGGTTATAACCTAGATTAAAATTCACTTTACTTAAATACATATATAATTACCCAATTTCGTTTATGAGGGGCTGCTTGCAAGAGGCAGCTACCTCATAAATTTTTTATGTGGGTTCGATCAATTAAATATGAATGCGCACCTTTGGTGCTTGAACTGACAATAATTACCAATCTTACCAATCTTTTCAATCTTTTATTTTTATCAAGAATTTGAGAATTAGAGAAAATGAATTAATGCGAAAGAGAGAATTCTTGCTACTTGCGTAGCATTGAGAATGGGCATGATTGTAGGAGCGTAAGCGCCCCTTCTCAAATTCTTTTAAATTCAAAGAAAAAATCTCTAATTCTCAAATTCTTGATATTTTTTATTGGATAAAGATTGGTAATTATTTTTCGCTGAATCTCAACAAACTAAAGCAAGTGTCAGTTAAAAGCAACTTGTAGTTTATCATTATCATTCATAGAATTGATGTTTTTACCTGTTATGTTAAAATATTTTCACAATTTGTTTGGAATAGTGGAAAAAATTTTGTATCTTCGCAACCGAATTATACACCTTAATTGCTGTTCTACTGATGTCTCATAAATCTTGCAAATTAATATTTTCTATTGCTGTGTTTGTCTGTATGCTGTTCGCATGTGGCAAGGGTGGTGACAAGGCCACGTTGTCGGATGTGGATAGTGTGGAACTGAAGGACTTCAAGAACTATGTCTATGAAACACGCATGAAGCTGCTCTACGAGCATACCTACGATACGGCTAACATCCCTATTGCTGACTCTATCTACAGGGAGGCAGACAGACTTAATTCCGACTGGTGCAAGCTCAGGGCGTTGGAGCTGAAGTATTATGTGTATGTGGCAGATAAATCGAAGGAAAAGGAGTTTTTTGAGGCTATTGACGAGTATCTGAAGATAGCATCTTCTGCCCCTGAATATCAGCAGGAACTTTATGACGGCACGTATGCCAAGGTGGAGTACCTTATTGAACTGAAGAAATATATCTCGGCTCAGGAGATAGTAAGGGATTTGATGAGAAAGGCGGAGACATCTGAGTATTCTGAGGGATTGTATCTGTGTAACTATCTGATGGGATGTATCTATCAGCATCGTGGAGATTATTCCATGGCTATTCCTTATCTGAAGAAGGCTGAGGACTATGCTAAGAATGACAGTATGCATGTGTCGCTTGTGTCGAGAGAGCTTTCCGTGTGCTATCAGGCAATAAAGAAATATGATGATGCGCTTGCTATGGCGCGTCGTTGTCGTGCTTTCGCTAAAAATAAGATTTATAAGGTTTTTGGTGAATATACTTATCTCACATCCCTGTTTGAATCGGGTAGGGAGGCTGAATTTGTAAAGGAATACCAGGCTTCCTCTATCTGGGCCGAGAATGTGGATGATGTTTTGCCGATACACATGCAACAGGGGCTTCAGGCTCGTCTTGCCGTATGCCAGAAGGAATGGGATAAGGCTGAGGCTATAGCTTCAAAGATTGACTATGAGGATGAGAGGCTTAGCGAACTGTTTACTGTCTATCTCCGCAAGGGTGACTATAAGAAGGCCTTTGAGACAAAGTCGAGGATTGGTGAGTTGAACGACTCTGTGAGGTCGGCGATGCAGACCGATGACTTGAATGAGATGGAGGCACGACTGGGTAACAGCCGTCTGAGGATTGAGGCTGATGAACTGAAACTTGCCAATCAGCGTATGATGACTGCTTCTGTTATTGTTGCCTTGGTGCTTGTTATCATCATCATCGCCTTGGGCGCTGTATTCTTTGTACGCCGCCGTTCTTCTCGCTATAAGAGAAAGGCTATGGAGGAGCGTGAACTGTTCTATAGAAACGTTACCCACCAGTTGCGCACGCCTATGACCGTTGTCCTCGGTATGGTAGAGCAGCTGAAACAGCATATTCCCGAAAATGATGTTGTAGGGCACGAGAGTCTTGAGGCTGCCCATAGGCAGAGTGATAATCTCCTTGAATTGATAAAGAAGCTTATCGCAGCTTCTAAGGAAGGAGAGATGGTGGAGTTGAGTGATACGGCCTCTCCCCCCGCCCTCCCCCGTAGGGAGGGGGCCGCTAACGCCATCATGGATACTCCCTCAAATGAATCCGCCCATAGCACTCCGGCTCCCTCCCTACGGGGGAGGGCGGGGGGAGAGGCCGAGTTCGCCTCTATCCTCATCGCCGAAGACAACGACGATGTGGCTATGCTTATCTGCAATATGCTGCGTGACGAGGGATATAGTGTCAGTCGTGCGGTTGATGGTCAGGAGGCGTTGGAGATGTTGCGTGAGGAACTTCCTGATATGCTTATCACGGATATTGCCATGCCGAGAATGGATGGTCTGGAGCTGATGAGAAGTGTGCGTGCGGACGAGACGATGTGCTGTCTGCCTATCGTTGTCGTCTCTGCCCGTGTAGAGGATCATGAGCGTTTGGATGGCATTAGTGCAGGAGCAGAGGTGTATCTGGCAAAGCCGTTTATTAACGAGGAACTGTTGCTTATCGTGAATAAATTGCTTGAACAACGTAGGCGCCTGATTAGGATGTTCACCAATAGCAAGTCGGACGATGAGACCAGCAAGCAGCTTCCTGAAGTTGATGTCGAGTTCTTCAACGATATCAATAAGCTGATTGATGCAAATCTTGTTTCTGGCGATGTCTCTACGTCATTCCTTGCAGAAAGGCTGTGTACTTCTGTTTCCACCCTTAACAGGCGATTGAAGAACATGAGCGGACTGACGGCTACTACATACATCCGTAATCGAAGGATGCTCATGGCGAAACGTCTGCTTGAGACTACGGATCATACTATTAGTGAGATAGAGGTAGAATGTGGTTTCAACACAGCCGGACATTTCTCGCGCGTGTTCAAGGCAGAGACAGGCATCTCGCCTCTCGACTATCGTCATCAGAGCAGAAATCAGTAGAATCGACACTAAAATCCTTATTGTTACCTGTTACTGTAGGGGTAGAATTGCACACAGTTGTGTGTCTTAGCTATGCCTTCGTTCCAAGTCCGCTTCTAATCCGCTTCTAAACCGTTCGTAGGAAACGGAGGCAGATGGGATTTACAACGGACTTACAACGGATTTACAACGGAACCACATCGGAGAGAGAAGTTCTCGCCAAATCTCAATGAAGCCTGTATTAATTTGGGGGATGTTGTTTTGGAATGGTTTTCACACCCTTTTTGAAGGATAATGTGAATATTGTGATTGACATTGAAAATAACGGAATTATTGTTACCAGAGCTTTTTTTCGCGTTTTTCAAGCATACCGAACAAGTTGAATCAGCCACGAATTAATGCTTATTGTTATGTTATTGAGACTATCAGTCGCCTACACTCTGTCTTTTAAATGTCTATAACAGCCTCATTATCTTTGGTTTAGGTGTCTCTAGGTATAATATAATCTTGCTCAACAGACGAGCAAAATCCCGGCCAGTAACAAGTAACAGGTAACAATAAGGTTTTTAGTGCATGGCCAAAAATTTTACTGAATATTTCTAAGGAGTTTATATACCTTATTATATATAGAAATAATAAAATAGGCATCTGTTTATACTATTTTTCTTATTGTTACCTGTTACTTGTTACCAACACGATTTCGTATTATCCTGGATCTACATCGTAATGCACGAGCAGGGATTTGTAGTTGGCATCAGTCATCATTTGCTGAACGCAGAACTTTATATTCTCCCTAACAGTTTTGAGAGGGAGGGAGAGGTCAAGCTTCAATACTATCTTGCGGATGCAGAGAGTCTTGATACGGGCAACAGCTGGCTTGTCGGGACCTAATATCATAGTGCCTTTCTTGCCCTTCAAGGCTGGAGCCTGACGAAGACGGTTTGCAAGTTCGATGCCTGCGTTGTTTACAATCTGATTGTCACGATGCTTAAGGTAGATGTAGATGAGGCGCGTGAAAGGAGGGTAGAAGAAAGCACGACGTTCCTGTACCAAGTCGCGGAAATAACCTGCAAAATCGTTCCCCACAATCTGCTTGATGATAGGCAGTTCGGGATTGTTCGTCTGGAGAATAACCTTGCCTTGCTTGCCCTTGCGACCTGCACGACCAGCCACCTGGGTTATCATCATATAGGCAGTTTCCCAAGCGCGGAAGTCGGGATAGTTGAGCATAGAATCAGCCGAGAGAATGCCGACAACGCTAACGTGGTCGAAGTCAAGTCCCTTAGTAACCATCTGGGTGCCAATAAGAAGGTTGGTCTTCTGGGAAGAGAAGTCGCTTATGATTCGCTCGTAGGCGTTTCTGGTTCTTGTGGTGTCGAGGTCCATTCGGCCGATGCGAGCCTCGGGAAATTCCTCACGTATTATATCCTCAATCTTCTCCGTACCATATCCTCTATCCTTGAGCTCGGGGTTGTGACAATCCGGGCACTCGGTAGGCATACGATAGGTATAGCCACAATAGTGGCATGTGAGCGAGTTGAGGTTCTTGTGGTATGTTAGGGACACGTCGCAGTTTGTGCAACGAGGTACCCATCCACATTGGTGACATTCTATTACGGGAGAAAAGCCTCTTCTGTTCTGGAAGAGGATGACCTGTTCGCCATTATGCAAAGCCTCGCCAATCGCCATTCTCAGGTCTGGCGACAATACGCCTCTCATTATCTTGCGATGACGGAGGTCCTTTACGTTTACCACCTTAATCTGAGGCAGTTTGATGTCCTGATACCTCTTTGTGAGGGTTACGTAGCCGTACTTCTTCTGATTGGCGTTGTAATAGGTCTCAGCACTTGGCGTGGCAGTTCCGAGGAGAGTCTTTGCACCATACATCTGAGCAAGTACGATGGCTGCTGAGCGTCCATGATAGCGAGGGGCTGGGTCTTGCTGCTTGAACGAGCTTTCGTGCTCCTCGTCGATTATCACCATTCCTAAGTTCTTGAAAGGAAGGAAAACGGCAGAACGTGCTCCGAGGATAACGTCGTAAGGCTGGTCGGAGAGCTGTTTCTGCCATATCTCCACACGCTCGGCATCAGAATATTTTGAATGGTATATGCCAAGTCTGTTGCCAAAGACACGATGAAGACGCTCGGTAATTTGTACGGTTAGGGCTATTTCTGGAAGGAGATACAGCACCTGTTTGCCCTTGTCTATGGCACGTTGGATCATCTTTATGTAGATCTCGGTCTTTCCGCTTGAGGTTACTCCATGAAGAAGGCATACGTTATGTTCTTCCCACTCCTTGTAGATGCTGTCGTAGGCCTGTTGCTGGGCTTCGTTTAGTGTTGAGGCTTTAGGGGTAGGGGAGAGTGACGTGTCGCGCATCAGTCGGCTAACTTCCTTGTCGTAGATATACAGCAGACCTCTATCGCATAGGTTCTTAATGGTGGCAGCATTAGCGTGGGACTCGTTCATCAGCTCTTCGCGTGTGACCTCTATTACCTCCTCGCGAGTGCTATCGCCCTCAATAGAGTCCCAATGGGATAGGGATAGGTATGAGTTGAATGCCTCAAGCTGGCGGGTAGCCCTAACAAGCATATTGAGAGCTATGTGAAGGGAATCCTCATTCTGATATTGCTCGGTTAGACCTATGTATGTCTCGGTCTTCGGACGATAAGTGCCTTCTGCCTTCATGCCAGAGGGTAGGGCAGCACGAAACACATCACCAAGGGGCGACATATAGTATTCGGAAATCCATGTCCAGAGCTTATATTGCTGGGGGAGAAGTATTGGAGTCGTATCAATAATAGCGATAATCTCGCGTATCTGTACTCCCTCTTTTATTGAAATCTCCTCGGTCGGAGTGTTTACTACAAGTCCTGTATATGTCTTTGAAATACCCAACGGCACCTTCACTCGGATGAATGGCACGATGTCTTTCTCCATACTTTCAGGTACGGAGTAAGTATATAGGCCATCTATTCCGAGGGGGAGGATTACGTTTACGTATTTCATAGCAAAAAGCCCCTAACCCCGGCCCTTCCCCCGCTCGGGGGAAGGGAGTAATTACCTTTTGTCGCTATGGACTTTGAGGATTAATTCTATATTACTCCCTTCCCCCGAGCGGG
>JAEEGJ010019197.1_pt1 | contig 15107 bp, 7 predicted proteins | sample 8958761 | NCBI WGS metagenome assembly JAEEGJ01 (sample SAMN16246546, study PRJNA631951) | gut metagenome | biome: gut microbiome; feature: rumen; material: RS-attached | host: Bos | place: Iran: Karaj | collected 2018-10 | reverse complement strand
ACCGTGGGTATAACCAGAGATCTCCTTGATTTCCTTCACTGCAACCCACTTGCCCTCCTCGGGGATAGGTGCAGGTCCATGATAAGCGCCCTTACAAACGCTACACATGTTCTCAACTTCTTTAGAATAAATCATTGATAATAAAATATAAATAAGACGTTAAACAAATGTAAATATCTACCCTTTTGAATTTTAAACCTTATTAGTGGCGTACAAAATTACTCGTTTTTTACGAACATTCCAAGTGTTCTTCTGTCTATTTAGATATTATTAACATCAAAAATCGGTTTAGAGCGGATTTTATTCTTCCTTTTTTTGTATTTTTGCAACTCAATATAGCAAATAATGACAAATCAGGAGATCGACAAGAGAGTGGAGCGTGCCGTAGAGAATTTCATGGCAGGCTATGGCTGCTGCCAGAGTGTGGTGGCGGCTTTTGCAGACCTCTATGGCCTCGACGACACGTTGGCTAAGAAGGTGGCTGCCGGATTCGGCGGCGGTGTGGGGCGGATGCGCATGATGTGCGGTGCCGTCTCGGGCATTGTCATGCTCACAGGACTGGACTGCGGTCAGACCGAGGGCAGTGACCGTGAGGGTAAGTCGGCCTGCTATAAGGTCGTTCAGGAGTTGCTGGCCCGGTCGAAACAGGAGAACGGCAGTCTGATCTGTGCCGAGATTTTAGGCATCCAGGGCCATCAGAAGGCGGTCTGTAGTTATGTGGCTTCCGAGCGCACGGCAGAATACTACAAGACCCGTCCCTGTGCTGCGAAGGTCGAGAGCGCGGCCCGTATCTTTGCCGACTATCTCAAGCAGAAGACAAACGGAAAGGATTGATTCACATTAATATATAATATATGATAATACAAAACATACATGCAAGGGAAATCCTGGATTCACGTGGTAACCCCACGGTAGAGGTGGAGGTGACGCTGGAGAGCGGTATCATGGGTCGTGCTTCCGTGCCCTCAGGTGCCTCTACAGGTGAGAACGAGGCCCTGGAGCTTCGTGACGGCGACCAGAGCCGTTATCTCGGCAAGGGTGTGCAGAAGGCGGTCAATAACGTCAATCAGGTGATTGCGCCTGCCATCATCGGCATGAGTACCCTTGAACAGCGGAAGATCGATGCGAAGATGATCGCGCTCGACGGTACGCCGACCAAGCAGAACCTGGGTGCCAATGCCATCCTCGGTGTATCGCTGGCGGTTGCCCACGCTGCTGCCGCTTATCTGAAAATGCCTCTCTACCGTTACCTCGGTGGAACGAACACCTATACACTCCCCGTGCCGATGATGAACATCGTGAACGGCGGGGCCCACTCCGATGCGCCTATCGCCTTCCAGGAGTTCATGATCCGTCCCGTCGGGGCTAAGTCCCTGAAGGAGGCAGTCCGCATGGGTGCAGAGGTGTTCCACAACCTCGCCAAGTTGCTGAAGGCCCGCGGTCTCTCCACCGCTGTCGGTGATGAGGGAGGCTTCGCACCGAACTTTAATAGTATCGAAGATGCCCTCGACACCATCATGGAGGCCATCAAGGCTGCCGGCTATCAGCCGGGCAAGGATGTAACGATCGCCATGGACTGTGCGGCATCTGAGTTTGCCGTTCTCGAAAACGGTCAGCTCTTCTATAATTATCGACAACTGAAGAACGGTAAGAAGAAGGATCCTAACGGTAAGAAACTGACTGGTGCCGAGCAGATTGCCTACCTCGAAACGCTCATCAATAAATATCCGATCGACTCCATTGAGGACGGCCTGGATGAGAACGACTGGACCAACTGGGTGACACTGACCGAGCGGATCGGAGAACGCTGCCAACTCGTGGGCGACGACCTGTTCGTTACCAATGTGAAGTTCCTGGAGCGGGGTATCAAGATGGGTGCCGCCAACTCGATCCTGATCAAGGTGAATCAGATCGGCTCCCTCTCGGAGACCCTTGACGCCATCGAGATGGCCCACCGCCATGGTTATACCACCGTCACCTCCCACCGTTCCGGTGAGACGGAGGACACCACCATTGCCGACATCGCCGTGGCCACCAACAGCGGACAGATCAAGACAGGCTCCCTGTCGCGTACCGACCGTATGGCGAAGTACAACCAACTCATCCGCATCGAAGAGCAGTTGGGCGCACAGGCCCGCTATGGTTATCGGAAACTGAGAAGATTTTAAGAATAAACACAGATTCACATGAAACATATCAGATTATCACTTATTGCACTTCTGGGAATGATGGTACTGAGTGCCCATGCCCAGATTCTTTCAAGAGGTGTCACGAAGGAACTCGCAGAACACCGTAAGGCCAACATCAGTAACGTCATCTATGACCTGACGTTTAACATCCCTGCCGACGTGAACCAGAAGGTCACGGGTACTGCCGTCATCTGCTTCGACGTGAAGAAGGCTGAGGACATCATCCTCGACTTCCAGGGAGAGTTCAACGGCAACTGCAAGGCCATTGTCCCCAAGAACAAGAAAAAGACCAAGTTCAAGACGATCGACTTCCAGGCAGCCTATCAGAACGAGCATATCATCATCCCGAAGAAGATGGTGGTCGAGGGTAGCAACCGCATCGAACTGAGTTTTGCCAGTCTCGACAAGGCACTGAACCGCAATCAGGACTATCTCTACACGATCTTCGTGCCCGACCTGGCCCGTAGTGTGTTCCCCTGCTTCGATCAGCCTGACCTGCGTGCCATGTTCATGACGAAACTCAATGTGCCCTCAGGCTGGAAGACCATGATCAGCGACACCAGCGGTCCGCTGCCCACCTTCCTCTATTCTTTCGTGGCAGGCAACTTCTACGAGAAGACTGGCTCGCGCGATGGTCATCAGATTCGTGCACTCTATCGTGAGACCGATCCTGACAAGGTGGCCCAACTCGACCAGATCTTCGATGAGGTCGGCGGCGCCCTCAAGTGGATGGAAGGCTATACGGGCATCGCCTGTCCTTTCAAGGAGTATGGTATGGCCATCCTGCCCAACTTCCAGTTGTTCGGTCAGGAGCACCCGGGTGCCATCCAGTATAGCGACCGTCTGATGTTCCTTGATAAGTTCCACACCCAGGAGGATGCCCTGTACCGCATGGAACTGATTGCCCATGAGACCGCCCACCTCTGGTTTGGCGACCTCGTGTCACTGAAGTGGTTCGACGACCTCTGGGCCAATGAGGTGTTCACCAGTTTTGCGGCTTCCAAGATCACCCATCGCCAGTACGACCAGGTCAATTTCGACCTGATCTTCCTGAAGACCCACGTGGCAGAGGCTTTAGCCACCGACCGTACCGAAGGTACCCATCCCATTGCGATGGAGATGTCCAATGCCAACCACGCCAGTCTGCTCTACGACAACATCATCTTCAATAAGACGGCTGTCATGATGCGTATGCTGGAGAATGTGATGGGGCCTGACGTGCTGCAGAGCGCCCTGAACAAGTACCTCACGAAATACCAGTTCCGCAATGCCTCTTGGGACGACCTCGTCAGCATGTTGGCAGAGGAGGCACCAGATCTCGACATCCGCAAGTTCTGCGATGTCTGGGTCAAGCAGAAGGGTATGCCTAATATCCATACCAGTTATCAGGGCGGTCAACTCGTTGTCAAGCAGACCGATCCCTACAACCGTGGCATCTTCTGGCCGGAGCGCTTCCAGGTGCGTGTGATCTACGATCTGGGTAAGAGTGCGACCTATGATGTTGAAATGAAGCAGCCCGTGATGTCTTTCAAACTGAACCGCAAGCCCGACTGTATCCTCCCGAACTACGACGGTCGCGGCTACGGCCGTTTCACACTCGACGACGAGTATATCAGTATGTTGCCCAAGCGCTTGATCACCACCCGTAACGATGTGAACCGCTACGAACTGCTGTTGGCTATCCACGACAGTTACCTCAGGGGCAAACTGCCTCCTTCACACTTCGGAGAACTCTTCCGTCTGATGTGTAAGGAGAAGAACCCGCTCATCATGGTCACCGCCCTCGAACAGATGTTTAAGATCGTGCGCGACGTGAACATCGAACAGCGTGCCGCCCTCGAACTCTGTGTGATGGACCTGCTGAGCGAAAACAAGTCTAACGAGTGTCACCAGTATGTCATTCGTATGATGACCGATGTGGCTTCCTCACCCGAGGTGCTGCAGCAGTTGGAGAACATCTGGAAGCGTCATAACGATCCTTTGCTCAACGAGAACGACTATAACAATATCGCCTATCGTCTGGCCATCATGAACCCGAAGCGCTGGAAGGATATCCTCAACACCCAGCGTGCCCGTCTTAAAACCGATGATCAGCGTGCGGAGTTCGACTACCTCAGCCGTGCCTGCAATCCCGATCCCGTGGAGCGTACCAACGTGTTCAACTCGCTGTTGAAGCCCGAGAACCGCATGCAGGAGCCGTGGGCCATCTACACCCTGAAACTGCTCAACTCCGATGTCTTCGAGCCTCAGAGCAACAGTTACATCGAACCCAGCCTGAAATCACTGGAGTATATCCAGCAGACCAGTAATGCCTTCTTCCCCCATTATTGGATGGAGGCGCTGATGATGGGTCATAAGAGTAAGGAGGCAGCTCTGATTGTGGAGAACTTCCTGAAGGCCAATCCCAACTATCCTGAGCATCTGAGGAACAAGGCCCTGGCGTCTTCCTATATCCTGCTGAGGCAGGTGCCTTACGTAGCACCAGCCAAGCCGAAGGCCGCAGCCAAGAAGACCACGACCAAAAAGGCCACGGCCAAAAAGAAGAAGTAACTGCGACATGTCGCTGGTCATCAAAGTGATGGAATAACCCTCAAGGATTGCTGATGCCCATAAGCGTTCTGGAATATTTCTCCAGAACGCTTTTTCTGTTTTAATCGATAAATCTCTTGAATAAGATAACTCACAGTGACAGATTCCGTGAACAGATGCAACTTTCGAAACGTTTCATTACCATACGATTTTGTTGCACCAAACAGGTACCCTACTATGTTTGATGCAACAAAAACATCCAAAGAATACTCCTTTGTTGCACGCCCTTGTGCGATTAATTATTATTGCTTAACTTTGCAATCGAACTCAGGGCTTAGCCCGTCTAACAACAATCAAATTGAAACGATGAGAAAAGCAGTTTTTACTTTAATGATGATCTGTCTGACCGTTGCCAACGCAGCAGACAAGTTTGTTATGTTTACAAAAGAAGGTGCCTCCCTTGCTATAGCAAAGGATGGCAAGGTGTTGGATATTATATCAGATATCAACGACTATGAAGGTGTGCGCATGGCACTGAACAATCTGCAGAATGATTTCCGCCTTGTCTGTGGGACAGCCCCTGCGATTGGACAGCAGCTGCAGAACGAGTGTATCATCATTGGCAGTATGCAGACAAAATTGATACAAAGTCTGGTGAATTCTGGAAAACTCAACAAGAAAGAACTTGAGGGCAAACGTGAGAAGTATCTGTTGCAGGTCATTGATCAGCCCATGACAGGAGTCAGTCGCGCCTTAGTTATTGCCGGAAGCGACAAGCGCGGTACTATCTATGGCATCTATGAGCTATCACGTCAGATGGGTGTATCTCCTTGGTACTGGTTTGCCGATGTACCAGTAGTGCATCGGAATAACCTGTATATTAAAAGAGGTGCCTATACTGATGGTGAGCCCAAAGTGGCTTATCGCGGCATCTTTATCAACGACGAATGGCCATCTTTCGGTAACTGGGCCAACGAGAAGTTCGGTGGCATCAACTCAAAGTGTTATCAGCATATCTTTGAACTGATGTTACGCCTGAAGGCCAACTACATGTGGCCTGCCATGTGGGGCAGTGCTTTCTATGACGACGATCCTGAGAATGGGGTACTGGCAGACAAGATGGGTATCGTGATGGGAACGTCACACCACGAACCGATGGCACTCGCCCAGCAGGACTGGAAGCGTCGCAAGAATCATGGAAAGTGGAGCTTTACCAACAACCACGATGAGATGATGGACTTCTGGCGTGGCGGTGTGGAGCGTTCCAAGAATTGGGAGACAATGTACACCGTCGGTATGCGTGGTGATGGTGACGAGGCGATGGAGGACAAGGCCAGCGTAGAACTGATGGAGCAGATTGTCAAGGAACAGCGTGAACTGCTCGCCAAGGTGACAGGTAAGAAAGCTGGAGATGTCCCGCAGGTATGGGCATTATATAAAGAGGTACAGGACTTCTACGATCAGGGCATGAAGGTACCCGACGATATCATCCTGCTACTCTGTGACGATAATTGGGGAAACATCCGTCGTCTGCCAGCTTTAGGTACCGCCAAACAACGTAAGGGTGGCTTTGGAATGTACTACCATGTGGATTATGTGGGCGGACCGCGTAATTCCAAATGGATCAATGTCAGTCCCATTCCACGTTTGTGGGAGCAGATGAACCTCACCTATCAGTATGGTGTCGATCAGATGTGGATCCTCAATGTAGGTGATCTGAAACCCATGGAATATCCCATCCAGTTTTTCCTCGATATGGCCTGGGATCCAGACCAGTTCAATGCCACGAATCTGAGTAACCACAGCATTGAGTTCTGCCGTAGCATCTTTGGCGACAAGTATGCTGAAGAGGCAGCCCGTCTGTTACGCACCTATGCAAAATTCAACCGCCGTGTCACTCCCGAATTGCTGAACATGCGCACCTATTCCATTCCTAATTATAATGAGTGGGCACGTGTCACGGGTGAGTATGATCAGCTGGCACTTGATGCCGATGCTCTTGGTAAGCAGTTGCCACAGAATTTGCAGGATGCCTGGTTCCAGTTGTTGGGTTACCCCATCAAGGCGATGGCCAACCTGTATGATATGTATTACGCACAAGCCATGAACCAGCGTCTGGCAAAAAAGAATGATCCGACAGCCAACGCCTGGGCTGACCGTGTAGAGGTATGCTTCAAAAAAGATGCAGCCCTGGCTCGTCAATATCATGCCATGAATGGTGGCAAATGGAATCACATGATGGATGAACAATATATCGGCTATAAGTCATGGATGTCGCCAGAAAAGAAAATCATGCCAGAGGTGAAGCGAGTGGAGGGTCAGTCTTCTGATGCTATCACGTTGCCAACACCTGCCTATATCACATATAATCAACCGAAAGACACTCCTGTTTTTGTTGCTAAAGACGGCTACGTAAGCATTGAGGCAGAACACTTCACCCGCAAAACCGACGGCAAAGAGGCTAAATGGACGGTGATTCCAGAGTTGGGGCGTACCCTTTCAGGTATCACACCACAGCCTGTTACTTCACCTGTCGATGGTATGATGTTGGAATACGACATGGAGATTCCCAATGAGGCAACGGCTCGTGTTACCATGCGTTTCTGCGCCACCTTAAACTTCAATGGCAAAGGCTTACGCTATGCTGTCAGCTTTGATGGTGGTGAAGAGCAGATTATCAACATCAATGGCGACTACAATGGCGAGACAGGAAATGCCTGGCACCGTGAGCATGTCATTGACTCACAGACCATCCATGCCCTGAAGGCAGGCAAGCACACGCTTCGCATTCGTCCACTCGACAATGCACTGGTACTTCAGAAGATTCTCATCAACCTCGGTGGCATGCACAAGAGCTATCTTGGACCACAGGAAACATTAAAGATGTAAAAGAGGTTCTATGAAAATGAAAAAGCTATTACCTATCTTGGCATTAATGCCATTAGTCATATGGGGGCAAAATCCCTACTTACCCCTTTGGGAACATCTGCCCGACGGCGAACCCAGGGTCTTTGAGGATCCGGACAAACCTGGCAAGTACCGCGTCTATATCATCGGTTCTCACGATACACATCATGAGAAATATTGCGGTATTGATGTCCATATGTGGTCAGCTCCAGTTGAGGATCTCGACCAATGGCGCGAGGAAGGAGCGATCTTTACCTATTATGTTGATGGGAAGTGGGATACGATGTATGCACCAGATATGGTAGAAACAACAGACAAACAAACAGGCAAGAAAACCTACTGGCTTTATCCCCATTCCCGGGGGAACGGACGTGTGGGGATGGTGTGTCGTGGTGATCGCCCCGATGGTCCTTTCACTCCCGTCAACTTGGTTCCTGATGGAGAAAAATGCGTGGACGGCTCTCCTATCAACTTTGATCCCGCAACCTTTATTGAAAAGGTAACAGATCCGGGAGACCCAGACTACAACCGAGGCTATCGTGCGTATGCTTACTATGGTTTCAAGGGGTCTGCAGGTTTCCAGCTTGATCCTGAGAATATGTATGGTATCCGTCCTGGTACAAGTCAGATTTCGCCCTTCGTGCCCGACAACTTCAAGTTTTTCGAGGCATCAAGTCTCCGACAGGTTGGCAATAAGTATGTATTCATATACTCCGGCTACAGTGGAAGTGAGTACGGTCTGGGTGACAGCAACTCCACATTGCGTTATGCTTATAGCGACACCCCATTAGGGCCTTGGACACAGGGTGGGGTATTGGTTGACTCCCGAGGTGTCGTAACCAGCGACGACGGCTCTCGCCTCATCACCACCAATACAGGGCACAACACCCACGGCTCACTCATAGAGATCAACGGACAGTGGTATGTATTTTATCATCGGGCTCCTCGTCATTTCGGCTATGCCCGTCAGGGAATGGTTGCTCCCGTGCATATCACATGGGATGAAAAACCTGTCAGCAAAGGTGGAAAGGTTACAATCACTGGCGAGAAAACTTACAAGGCTGACGACGGTAACGAGTATAATGGCGCTGAGGTCACCAGTGAGGGCTTCCAGATTTTTGGACTGCCACCTTATAAATATTATTCTGCCGGTATCGCCTGCTACATGACTGACCAAAACTGGTTGCAGGATAACTTTGACGTATGGAACAACGGAATGGTGCTTAAAGGCATCCCTGACGGTGGTGTTGTGGGTTTCAAGTATTTTGGCTTCGGTGGCCTCCTGAAAGACACCAAAGGCGTGCGAGCCTTCCATGGTACAAAGAAGGGCGACGGCACCGTACTCAACCTCTTCCTTTTGCCTCGCACGTCGGACGCCTTCCGCATCCATGTCAAGTTAGGCAAACGCGAAATTGCTGTTGTTGAGGTGCCTGCTGGTGCAGAACGTAAAGTGAAGGCTTACCAAATTGCGGTACCTACGGTAGAAGGACTGAAGGGTAAACATGCGCTCTATCTTATTGCCGAGGGTAAAGAAGGCCATGCACTTTATAATCTCTATGGTATCGGATTCTCGAAGCCGGATATGCCATGCATCCGACCTGATATTCCGACAGTCAATATCTCCGTTGATGGGAAGGCACTCGTACTGCCAAAGCTACCAATCTTTGCTACCAACGAGAATGGTATAACCAAGACTAACTGCTACCAGCTTCACTGTACATTGCAGCAGGAGAGTGTGATTAAGGCTACGGCTAGTCATCCGGGAATCAAAGTGGAGATCGGTCCAATAATCGAAGGACGTGCTATCTTAAAATGTACCTACCAAGGGCAGGAAAAAGTCTATTTCATAAACTGAGAAAGACTTGCGCAACAAAAACGGAAGTAAATGCAACAAATTCGAGGGTGGCATGCAACAAAAGCGTAGATGCATGATAGTATATCAAATGTCCATATCATGATTATTGCGTATCTTTGCACCATCAAAACCTTCATAGAAGGAAATATTTAATAACATATTTATCTAAACTTAAAAATTATGAAGAGAATTGGAATGATGATTGCCCTAATGGCAATGTTCTGTCTGACAGCAACAGCTCAGACTCCTTGGAAGATTATCGACCTGGAGCAGGTCACAAAGCATGGTGGTAACTGCGACTTCGACGATGAGACACTGACCGCTACCTTTAAGGAGAAGTGGGACCGCTGGTTTGACTTACCAGAGACAAGTGGGGACTTTACGGAGCACACCAAACTGAACATGGTTATCAAAAAGAGTACATGTATGCTCAAAGTTGTGATTCGTTATAAGGATGCTGACGGCAAGCAGCAGCAAGTGGATGCGGCAACCTTCTATAGCAGCATGGGTAAGACCATTGATAAAGACAAGAAGGTGGTTTGTGATCTGACTAACAAGGGCAAGATTGGTGAGGATATCCTGAAGAACGTTACCAGCATCCGCATCTCTATGGCTAAGGCCGTTGATGGCAATGAGGAACCCTGGGAGACTCAGTTCGGCGAAGTCACGATTCTGTAATACCTTTAGTTCATAAAGAAAATCCTAAAAACGTTTTGTGTTTTAGGATTTTTTCGTATTTTTGCAGCCTAGTACCAATAAACTAAAAGTATGAGACTAAAACAATGTATGAAACGGATCGTGTGTAGAAATATGCTATTCTCAATCATCTTGATGGTTGTGGCAGTCAATGCTATAGCGGCTAATACCGGCATCTGCCATTTCTATACGGCTGATCAGTTGTCTTCGAATCTGATTACCAGCATCTGTCAAGACAAACAGGGATTCATCTGGGTATCTACGGAATATGGCTTGAACCGTTTCGACGGCGTGAACTTCACCAGCTATTTTATCAACGACAATACGGCACAACCATTATTGAATAACAATTGCAGAAAGGTCATCTGTGACCGAGATGGTCGTGTGTGGGTCATCTCCTTTAATGGCATACAATATTACGACCGCCTGAGCAACAGTTTTCCCATCGTGAAGCTCCACATTGAAGATCAGTCGTATCCTACTGATATTCTGGAATTGAGCGATGGCCGATTATTGGTTCTCACCATCAAGAAAGGTCTCTTCCTGATTGACAAGGACAAGATGGAGGCAAAAGCCTGGGAAGAAGCCAACAAACTGTATTTAGACGAGTCGGCATCGTGTATGTTTGTAGATAGTCGTGAACGTATCTGGATTTGCTACGACAAGACTGGTCTGGCACAACTCGATTTGAAATCCAAGCGAATTGAGCACTTTGATTATTCACAATTAGGCAGCAACGGTGTGAATGCCGTCAGTGAAGATGGAAAGGGGCGGATTATCATACTATCACGATCCAAGGTGCTGAGATACGACGAAGTCACAAAAACTCTTCATGAGATAGGTACCTCCCAAGGTCTCTACCGTCGCACCCTGTTCAAGACTAACGAAGGAAAAGTACTGATGGCCACCTATGGCAACGGTTTGTTTGAAGTAGATATCGATGGAAATCAGTTGATACCAGCTTTTCAGCAGACTGTAGAAGGTGTAAACTTGGCCTCCCAGTCGATTCAAGCCTATTTGGAAGATGCTCAGCATAACAAGTGGATTGGCTGTCTGAGAACCGGAGTCGCCTTCCTCACTAATCACCGCCAGCCTTTTACATACTACAATATGCACAATCTGCCCAATGACAACGGTGGCGTATTGTCATTACTGACTTATTGTAGTGGGCGCTTCATCCTTGGACAGGAGAACAACGGTCTTACTGATATTTCGCCCGATGGGGAGTTCCTGAACCATAGGTTCCCCGGTGAGTATGTCATCTCCTACCAGAAATCACCATCCGATGACATCTGGATCGGCACCTATGGACGAGGAGTTGGCATCTCAAAGGGAGGGCAGTCTGCGCTTGCCAGGATTGACTCGCTGAGTGGCAAGCGCATCAAAGACTTTGCCATCGACAAGAATGGCATACTTTATATGGCTGTGTTTGACTATGGTATGTTGGCATTCAAGGCAGCCACAGGAGAACCAGTTCCTTTCGGTAAGGGGAATATGGAACTACATAACCACTACCCTAATAAACTTTTCATCGATTCTCACGGTTGGCTCTGGATAGGTCATTACAATGGTATAGATGTCTATAACACGCAGACCGGACAGCAGGTCAATGTACCTGTTGACAGCATCCTGCGCCCTTGCCACACCTTTGCCATCATCGAAAGCAAAGACGGACAGATCTGGGTAGGTACCAATAAAGGATTGTTCTCTTACAACCGTCAGAAAAAACAATGGCAGCATCTCAACAAGGATGACGGTCTTTGTAATGAGATCGTCTGCGGTATTGTGGAAGATGACAAGGGCGATTTATGGATCAGCACTTATCGCGGTTTGAGCCATCTGATGCGTCAGAAGGGACGGTTTGTCAATTACTATAAGGGCAGTGGTCTTGAAGTGAGCAGCTATACCCGAGGCATCTATGGTAAAACCCCAGATGGCATGATCTATTTCGGCAATGATCGAGGCATCACCCATTTCTATCCTTCGGATGTCAGCAACACAGGCTTCGACAAGGGACTTCAGCTCACGGGACTGTTGGTGGCTGGCAGGGAGATTGGCACCGATGGAGAGCATATTCGCCTCGACTATGAGGACAATACCTTTACGCTTCGTTTCTCGACAATGGACTACCGAGAGACGGGCAACCTTCAATACGAATACCGCTTTGCCGATGAACGAGAAGGTGTATGGCATCAGCTACCACCAGGCATGAACGAGATCATCCTCTCACACCTGCGTTTCGGGCATCATCAGTTGCTGGTCAGGGTACAGGAGAACGGCAGTTACTCACCTGTCAAGGAGATAGATATCAGGATTACACCGCCTTGGTATCGCTCGTGGTGGGCTTATACGCTCTATGCACTTCTGATTACCTTTATTATATATAGTATCTTCCAGAACGTGAAGCACAAGCAACAGGCTGACATGAATGAAGAGAGAATCAGGTTCTTCGTGGATCTCAGTCATGAGTTGCGCTCCCCTCTGACATTGATTAAAAGTCCGCTCGATACTTTGTTGAAAAAAGACTATGATTCGCATACCAACCGGGCGTTGCGTAGTATGAGTCGCAATACCGACCGTTTGCTGGCAATCGTCAACCAGATTCTTTCTATCCGTAAGATCGAGAAGGGACAGATGAGACTGCATTTCGCAGAGACGAGTCTTTCTGGATTTGTCTGGACAATCTGTCACCATTTTGACTACCTGGCTGAGAAACGGGGCGTGAAACTTATGTTTCACAGCGAGAATTCAGAGTTGAAAGCCTGGATTGACAGAGAGTGGTTCGACAAGGTCATCAATAATCTGATTAGTAATGCCCTGAAGTTTGTAGAGAACGGAGGGGAGATCGTTGTGGAACTGAATCATTCTGCCAACAATGCCCTTATCACTGTTACCGACAATGGCTCTGGTATTGATGAGGATCAGTTGAAGAGTGTGTTTGAACGATTCTACCAGAGCTCTGCCCGACCTAAGGCTGGGCTGATTGGATATGGCATCGGTCTGAATCTCGCTTATAAGATCACCCGACTGCATGGCGGTAATATTACTGCGGCTAATCGCGCAGATGTGGAACATGGTACGGTAATGTCTGTCATGATTCCTTTAGGCAACAGTCACTTGCCGAAAGAGCAACTGGTAGATGAATCCTACTTTGCTGATATTGCCAAGATGGAGAGTCCGGTTCTGACCACAGACAAAGAGAAACAGCAACGTACCCGGAAGAAGACCACCTATCGCATAGCCGTGGTTGATGATGACGAGGAAATTCGTGACTTCTTGCGTACAGAACTTGGCTCATCTTATTACGTCAATACTTATTGTGATGGTAAAGCAGCATTAGAGGCTGTTGTCAATGATGTGCCCGATTTGGTAATCAGTGATATCGTTATGCCAGAGATGGATGGCTTTACGTTGTTGAAACGGTTGAAGAATAATACGAAGACCAGTCATATCCCAGTTGTGCTGCTTACTTCGCGTAATGAACAGAAGTTACGGGTAGAAGGACTGGAACAAGGCGCTGATGCCTACATCGACAAGCCTTTTAGCCTGGAGGAGTTGGAGGCGCGTGTGATAGGTCTGATTGAGAATCGCAATCGCCTGCGCGGAAAGTACATGGGTGTTCAGGAACAGACTGACACCTTAAAACAGATAGAGCTGACAGGCATCAACGAGGAGATGATGAAGAAGGTGATGGAAGTTATCAATGAAAACCTTGATAATAGTGACTTCAACGTCGAAGCCTTGGCAGATATTATCGGTATGAGCCGTGCTCAGCTTCATCGTCGTGTGAAAGAGGCTACAGGTATCACCATAGGTGAATTTATCCGTAACCTGCGTCTCCAGCAGGCTGCCCGCATGCTTGAAAAAGGTGATAATACCATCCAGCAGGTGGCATGGGCTGTGGGCTTCTCTAACCCCACCCATTTCTCGGCTGCCTTCAAGCGATATTTTGGTATTGCACCTGTTGATTACATGAATAAGCACCGTGGCGCAACAAATTCGTAAGTCTTAGATACAAAATGAAAGCATATATGGACAAATCGTGGGAACACGCATACATATAAAAAAGCCTCTTTGTCGGTTTTGATGTAACTTTGCACTTGCTGATTGAGCCTAAAACTCGCAGCAAGTGCAATCGTTTTTTTGACTAATCAAAACAAAGACAAGATGAGAAAGAAATTATGTTTCTTGCTACTGTTGCTACTGACAACCACACTGATGGCATGGAGTGCCGATCAGCTGATAAGCGTCACGGGTACAGTCGTTGATGAGAGTGGAGAGCCGCTAATTGGATGTTCCGTACAACTGAAGGGCAGTCAGGTGGGCACAGTAGCCGACCTTGAAGGACATTTCAAGATGCAGGTACCACAAGGTGCCACGCTGGTGTTTAGCTATATCGGCTACAAAACACAGGAGATGAAGGCATCGCCCTCCATGCGTGTCACGATGAAAGAGGACTCGCACGTATTAAATGAGGTGGTAGCTGTCGGTTACGGCACAATGAAGCGTAGCGACATTACCGGATCGGTGGTATCGGTTAAGTCTGAGGATATGCAGCAGACCAGTGCTGCCACGATGGACCAGATGTTGCAAGGTCGTGCCGCAGGTATGCAGATATCTACCAACAGTGGTGCCGCAGGAAGTAGTGCCAGCATCCAGATTCGTGGTATCAACTCCCTGAACTCCACCAACGAGCCCGTCTATGTCATCGATGGAGCGATTGTATCGAGTGGTGCAGGTGATGATGTGTATTCCAACCCCTTGGCAGACCTCAACCCTAACGATGTGGAGAGCATTGAGATCCTGAAAGATGCCTCTGCTACCGCCATCTACGGTTCACAGGCTGCCAATGGTGTCATCATTGTCAACATGAAGAAAGGTAAGGAGTCGTCGACTCCTAAGATTGGCTTCAAGACACAAATAGGAATGGA
>JAEEGJ010019196.1_pt1 | contig 15108 bp, 11 predicted proteins | sample 8958761 | NCBI WGS metagenome assembly JAEEGJ01 (sample SAMN16246546, study PRJNA631951) | gut metagenome | biome: gut microbiome; feature: rumen; material: RS-attached | host: Bos | place: Iran: Karaj | collected 2018-10 | reverse complement strand
GAATTTTTGCGCAAGGGCGGACAGGGCGGGACAGAGGTCTTCTTAGAGGAGTTTTTCGGTAATCTCGGTGAGAATGCGCTGCAGTCCAACATGTTCAGGCAGTATATAGTCATGGATGTCTATTTTGCCGTTGGTGCGTTCCTTGAAAGTCTCGGACATGACAGAAGCGAGATAGAGGCTTTTGACATGGCTTCGGGTGATATTGAAGATGTAAAGAAAACGACAGCTTATGTGACAGACATAATCGACAAGGCGATTGCGATAAGAGACAGCAGTGCCAACAACAAGTACAATGCGGTTATAGATGAGGTCAAGGACTACATCGATGCCAATTACGGCGATGAGGAGTTATCGCTTAATAAGCTTGCAAGTCACGTGAACTTCTCACCCAATCACTTAAGTATGATATTCAGTGCACAGACGGGAATGACGTTTATCAAATATCTTACTGACCTTCGTATGAACAAGGCGATGGAGCTTTTGCGCTGCACGTCCAAAAGAAGTGTCGATATAAGTACGGAAGTGGGATACAAGGATCCCCACTATTTCTCATACCTTTTCAAAAAGACCGTCGGGGTGACACCCACTCAGTACAGGAGCGGTCAGCCCGGTGAAGGAGAAGAATAATGGCCGGTGGTCTTAAGAAAGCATTCAGGAATATAAGCCTTGCCGGCAAGATAAGATTCTCGTATCTGGTCGTTATGACTCCCATACTTGTGTTCATGGGCTTCTGCCTTGTGACGCTGTGGAATCAGAACCTAAGATACGACAGAGTTATTGACGCAGCCGGAAGAGCCAGCAGCTTCAGTTTGGATTTCAAAAGTGATTTTGATTATGAGACTTATCTTGTTATCGTTGAGAGTAAGTCATTTGAGGAATCCGATTTAAGAAGCATGCTTGATGAGGCGACGGGCGTTGTTGACTCGCTTAGTCAAGATGTTGAGCTTAGAAGTGACAACGAGAGAAGACTTGAGGATATCCGCAAGTATCTCCGTAACCTCGGAACATATACCGACCGTATAGAAGCCAATCTTAAAGAGGGCGACAGATACGAGGACAACATCGAGATATGGGAGAATGACGTACAGATCGTGACCGGACTCGTGCGTGAGACCATCCTTCAGTTCATATATTATGAGATTCAGGATATGCAGCAGGTTAGGGGTGAGATGAATGCCTTCTATGAGAGAGTGTTCTCTTATGCTGTCATAGCATCGGTATTCATTGCATTCCTCGTAACGCTCATTTCATATGTAATATCACAGTCCATCACACGTCCCGTCAGAGAATTGAGTAAGGTGACGGAGAAGGTAGCGAGGGGAGATCTAAGCGTCAGAGCCAATATGAACGTCGGCGCCGAGATAGGAGTTTTAAGCAGCTCACTTAATGAGATGGTGGACCAGATCGAAAAGCTCTTAATACAGGTCCGTTCAGAGCAGGAGAGTCTTCGTAAGGCGGAGCTTGAACTCTTGCAGTCGCAGATCAATCCCCATTTCTTGTACAATACACTTGATACCATCGTGTGGTTGGCAGAGGCCGGAGACAGAGCTCAGGTTGTGAGCATGGTAGGCAGCCTCTCTGACTTTTTCCGTACTTCACTCGGTCAGGGCCGCGATATCGTGACTATAAGGGATGAGCTTAAGCACGTCGTGAGCTACCTTGAGATTCAGCAGGTGAGGTATCAGGATATACTTGAGTATTCCGTTGATGTGCCCGAGGAAATCTATGAGTCTTCAATCCCCAAGATCACACTTCAACCACTTGTTGAGAATGCTCTTTATCACGGCATTAAGAATAAAAGAGGCAAGGGCTGTATCAACATCACGGGTGTTAAGGAGAATAACTGTATCTACTTATATATAGAAGATAACGGTATAGGTATGACCAAAGAGCGCCTTGATCAGATCAATGAGCGTATAAGCGTTGACAATACGGGTAAAAACGATGGCTCTGAATCTTCTTCCGAGATATTCGGATTAAGTAACGTGAACGAACGTATAAGGCTTAAATTCGGCTCCCGTTACGGTATTCACATAGACAGTACCTATGGTGAGGGCACCAAGGTAACTGTTCTTCTTCCGTTCTGAGAAATCTCAAACCAAATAATAAAAAAACTAAACGTTTCACGGATGCAGGATAAAAATTCTAAACATTCGGTGAGTTTTCTTCATTTATTCCTTGAATATATTGGAATATGATAGGACTATCAAAGGAATAGGCCTTTGACAAAACTATAGTATATATAGGAGAGAGAATTATGAAGAAGAAAGTTTTGGCAATGGTTCTTGCAACCGCTATGGTTCTTGGACTGACAGCATGTGGCAGCGCAGCACCTGCAGCTGATACAGCAGCACCTGCAGCAGACACAGCAGCAGCACCCGCAGACGATGCAGCAGCTCCTGCAGACGATGCAGCAGCAGCTCCTGCAGCAAGCAGTGACGTTATCAAGGTTGGTATCATCAACAACGATCCTAACGAGTCAGGTTATCGTACAGCTAACGATAAGGACTTAAAGGCTACATTCTCAGCAGAGAACGGTTACGATGCACAGTTCGCATACAGCCTTAAGAACGATGAGCAGATCGCAGCAGCTCAGAAGTTCATCCAGGATGGTGTAGATTACCTCCTTCTTTCAGCAGCTGATACATCAGGTTGGGATTCAGTTCTTAAGGATGCACAGGATGCAGGTATCCAGGTTATCCTTTTCGACAGAACAATCGATGCAGATCCTAGCCTCTACGCAGCTTCAATCGTATCTGACATGGACAAGGAAGGCCAGACAGCCGTTGATTGGCTCGCAGGCCAGAACCTCGATGAGTACAATGTAATCCATATCCAGGGTGTTATGGGTTCAGCAGCTCAGAAGGGCCGTTCAGGTGCTCTTGACGCTAAGGTAGCAGCAGAAGCTAACTGGAACATCGTTAAGCAGCAGACAGCAGAGTGGAACGCTGAGAACGCTCAGCAGATCGTTCAGTCTGTTATCGACGCTGGTACACCTTTCAACGTAATCTACGCTGAGAACGACGATATGGCTAAGGGTGCCGTTGCAGCACTTGACGCAGCTAATATCTCACACGGTGTTGGCAAGGACGTTATCGTAATGGGCTTCGACTGCAATAAGTGGGCTCTTGAGGAACTCCTCGCTCAGAACTGGAACTACGATGGACAGTGCAATCCTTTCCAGTCATCTTACATTGACACAGTTATCAAGACTCTTCAGTCTGGCGGTTCAATCGGTGAGAAGACAATCATCATGGATGAGAAGGGCTTCGACGCTTCAACAATCACACAGGCAGATGTTGACCAGTATGGTATCTAATCTGTAGTGCAGATTACTGATATGTAAATATTAGTGTAAAACATATACGGCATAGGTGTCGGTAAAGTGAATGCTATCTGATGCTTATGCCGTATTTCTATGAAGGTATTGGAGGAAGACACGCAATGGATAATAATGCTTTGCTTAGTTTGCGCGGAATATACAAAAGCTTCCCGGGTGTCAAGGCCTTACAAGACGTCGATTTTACATTGAGGAAGGGTGAGATACACGCTCTCATGGGAGAGAACGGCGCAGGTAAGTCCACATTGATCAAAGTCTTGACAGGCGTATACACCAAAGATGAAGGTGAGATAAGCCTGGAAGGAAGCGATGTCATTATCCGCTCGCCTGAAGATGCACAGCACGCAGGCATAAGTACGGTGTATCAGGAGATTACGTTATGTCCCAATCTCTCTGTTGCCGAGAATATGTACATAGGTCGTTCAGACGACATAATCCAGAATTGGAAGGCCATGAATGCCGGAGCAGACAAGATGCTTAAGTCGCTTGACATACCGGCTAAGGCTACACAGCAGCTCGGAAGCTGTTCCATCGCTGTTCAGCAGATGGTAGCTATCGCCAGAGCGGTGGATATGGATTGTAAAGTCCTTATCCTCGATGAGCCTACATCATCACTTGATGACAATGAGGTTCAGAAGCTTTTCGGCCTTATGAGAGAACTTAAGGCAAGAGGAGTTGGAATCATCTTCGTTACACATTTCCTTGATCAGGTTTATGAAGTGTGTGACAGGATAACCGTTTTAAGAGACGGTAAACTGGTCGGAGAATATGAGATCAAGGATCTGCCCAGAGTACAGCTTGTATCCAAGATGTTAGGTAAGGAACTCGATGACCTGTCAGATATTAAGTCAGAGTCAACAGGAAGTTCCGTTGATACAAGCGGTGAGCCTGTTATTGAAGCAGAAGGCTTATCAAGTACCGAAGGCATTCGTCCGTTTGATTTTAATATACATAAGGGAGAGGTCAACGGCTTTACCGGACTTTTGGGTTCGGGCCGAAGCGAGTGCGTAAGAGCGATATTCGGCGCAGACCGTGTTGTATCGGGAACCGTTAAGAAGAACGGTAAGACTATTAAGATCAGCAAGCCCATCGATGCCATGAAAAACGGCATAGGCTATCTTCCCGAGGATCGTAAGGTAGACGGAATAATAGGCGACCTTTCGGTTAAAGAGAATATAATACTTGCACTGCAGGTTATGAAGGGATTCTTCAAGCCTTTCACAAAAGCAGAAGCCAACGCTTTTGCGGATGAATATATCAAGGCACTTTCAATCAAGACCGCATCGGCAGATACCCCCATTAAATCACTGTCCGGCGTTAATCAGCAGAAGTGCATACTTGCAAGATGGCTTTTAACACATCCCGATTATCTTATACTGGATGAGCCTACAAGAGGTATCGACGTAGGTACCAAGGTAGATATCCAGAAGCTTGTACTTAAGCTTGCAAGCGAAGGTATGAGTATCACATTCATTTCTTCAGAGACGGATGAGATGTTACGTACCTGCTCAAGACTCATTGTCATGAGAGACAGAAAGGTCGTGGGCGAACTTAAGGGTGAGGATCTGACCCAGAACAAGATCATGAGTACTATAGCAGGAGGTGAGGCATAAGATGAGTAAGATATTTAAGAATCAGATATTCATTCCCGTTGCCGCTTTATTGCTGCTTATGTTATTCAACCTTGTAATCGATCCGTCATTCTTTAAGATCTCAATGGGTGTTAACAGTGCCGGCAATCCGGTTCTGTCAGGATACCTTATAACGATCATCAATAACGGTTCGGAACTTGCAATCCTTGCAATAGGAATGACGCTTGTTACTGCGGCATCAGGCGGACAGGATATTTCCGTAGGTGCGGCAATAGCCATAGCCGGCAGTACGATGCTCAGAGTACTGTGCGGTACCAACACAAGACCCGATACATTAAGAACTCCCATATTCGTAGCGTTCATCGTAGGATGTCTCGTAGCAATGGCATTCGGAGCGTTTAACGGAGTGCTTGTATCAATATTCAAGATTCAGCCCATGGTAGCGACCCTTATCTTATATACTGCAGGTCGTTCGATAGCAGCCTGGATCAACAACAACGAACTTCCCATAATAAGCGATCCAAAGTTCGGATATTACGGCGGATTTATTCCCGGTATTCCGATTCCGACGCCTTTCTTCATAGCAATGGGATGCGTTGTTATAATCGCACTGGTGCTTAAGTTCACCAACCTCGGATTATACACACAGGCAGTTGGTATCAATGAGAGTTCTTCAAGACTTAACGGTATCAATCCTGTATTTATCAAGTGGCTCACATTCGTTATTTTGGGCGCATGTGTTGCTGTAGCGGCTCTTATCAAAGTCAGCCGTCTTTCATCCATCAACTATTCGGTTATTGCAAAGGATATAGAGATGGATGCGATCCTTGCGGTCGCACTCGGTGGTAACGCTTTAAGCGGCGGTAAGTTTAACATGGCTGCATCAATAATCGGTGCATTCGTTATCCAGACACTTACTACCACACTGTTTAAGTACAATGTTCCTTCGGATGCACTTCCCGCATACAAGGCTATCGTCGTTATAGCTTTAGTTGTATTCAGTGCACCTACATTCAGGGACGCCGTTTCAAAGTTCGTTAAGAACATAAAGGGCGGCAAGAGTAAGGAGGTGGCTCATGTCTAAGATATCTAACAAGTTTAAGGATATGACCGATACCAACCTCTTGCTTACAATCACGGTGGTCGTGTTCTTCTTAATGTACATAGGAGCTATAGTGTTCCAGGGCAAAGGATTCTTAAAGCCCCAGACATTCTTTAACATTCTTAATACCAATGCGGCACTTATTATTCTTGCCTGCGGTATGAGCCTTGTAATGATCACAGGCGGAATCGATATTTCCGTCGGCGGTGTTACGGCACTTGTAAGTATGTGCTGCGCCGTATACCTTGATTACAAGGGAGGAAATGTTGCAGTATCAATGCTTATAGCTATCCTTATAGGACTTGCATACGGACTTGTTCAGGGATTCCTGGTTGCATACCTTGATATTCAGCCGTTTATCGTATCTCTTGCGGGTATGTTCTTTGCCAGAGGTATGACAACGATTGTTAATACCAATCCTTTCAACGTAGTTAACCCTGACTTCGTAGCACTTAAGGATACAAGAATCATAGTTCCCGGAATGGGATCGGTTAATAAGCTTGGCAAGTATGTCAATGCATATGTTGAGATAGGTGTTATCGTAGCACTTGTGATCGTAATAGTAATGTTCTGTATCTTACGCTGGACCAAGCTTGGAAGAAGCTTCTATGCGGTAGGCGGTAATAAGCAGAGCGCACTTATGTTAGGTATCAATGTTAAGCATACCAAGTTCATGTCACACATCATCTGCTCATTACTTGCAGGTATCGGCGGATATGTATACTTCTTACATGTAGGAAGCGGAGCCGTTACACATGCGCAGGGCGCAGAGATGAATGCGATTGCATCATCGATCATCGGCGGTACGATGCTTACCGGTGGTGTCGGTAACATCATAGGAACATTCTTCGGAGTGCTCTCGCTTAGTACGATTCAGAATATCGTAGCCAGCGCCGGTCTTGACCAGGCATGGTGGACAGGTATCACGATCGCTGCAATGTTATGTATCTTCTTGGTTGTACAGTCAGTTGTTATGGCCAGAAAGAAGAGAGCTATTAAGAAATAATAATACCCTCATAGTTGGATATAGGTTTCTGCAAGGGGCCACGGATTGAAAGATCCGTGGCCTTTTGACATATTCGGCACTTTATACTAATATAAGAATGTTTTCCATATATGTGTTGTGCGAATTGTTCGAATTTAGTATAATTATTTGATATGAGGAGAAGGTTGGGCTTTTGGATAATATTAATGTTTTTGTCGGTATTTTCGATGGCCGGATGCACATCTGTAAGCAGTGTGGAGGATATCGAAGAGGTCGCCGATACACAGAACGTTATGGAAGATGATACGGACGAGGGCCTGATAGTTATAGGATTTTCTCAGGTAGGAGCCGAGTCGGACTGGCGTAAAGCCAATACCGAATCCATGGTTAAGACCTTCACAAGAGAGAAGGGATACGATCTGATACTTGAAGATGCGCAGCAGAAGCAGCAGAATCAGATCACAGCCATACGAACCTTCATACAAAGAGAGGTTGATTACATAGTACTTGCTCCCGTTACCGAGGATGGTTGGGATACGGTACTCACGGAAGCCAAGGATGCCAGAATTCCTGTAATAATCGTAGACAGAATGGTGAATGTCTCCGATCCGGAATTATTCAAATGCTGGGTGGGTTCTGATTTCGAACTCGAAGGCAGGAAGGCATGTGAATGGCTTCGCAACTATTGTGAGAATAAGGAGATTGCCCCCGAAGAGGTCAATATAGTTGATATTCAGGGAACGGCAGGAGCTTCTTCTCAGATAGGAAGAACCAAAGGACTTAAGGATGCGGTCAGAGCAAACGGATGGAATCTGCTTGAAGAAGCCGCAGGTGAATATACACAGGCCAAGGGCAGAGAGGCCACATCAAGACTGCTTCGTAAGTACGACAATATCAATGTCGTATATTGTGAGAATGATAATGAGGCATTCGGCGCAATAGAGGCAATCGAATCTGCAGGCCGTAAAGTGGGTAATAATATAACCGCCGGCCAGATTATGGTCATATCATTCGACGGTGTAAGCGACCAGGCTATTGAATATGCCAAGAACGGTAAGATTTCATGTATAGGTGAATGTAATCCCTTACATGGGCCCAGAGTAGAGAAGATAATACAGAATCTGCAACAGGGCGTCACACCGGATAAATACGAATATGTGGACGAAGACATATTCAGCGGGGACTCAACGGTTACAAGCATAGAAGTTGACGACAGCGTATATACGATTAAGATATTAGGGAAATAAGTGTTGATCTGAGGCAATGCTTTAGGGGGTATAATGCAGCTTTTCGATCAGTTCAAGAAGATTATTGATAAGGAGACGGTATATGAGAACGAGTCAAGGAAGATGACCGTTCTTATGAGAATACTGTGCCTTATTATGATGGCGTTTTTTGCAGTTGATACGCTTATTTTTTCCATCATAGCGAATTTGGGCGGTTTTGCCAGCTGTATGTTCATCGGTCTGTTATATTTCTGCGTATTTGCATTATCATATAAGTTACGCAAGATGCCGGTAGTATGGTTGTTTATTGCGGTTACGGGTATGTGGGGAACGGCTATGCTGTTCTTATTCGGCCCGGACTCAGGCTTCCAGACATTCCCGGCATTTCTTATTATCATTTTCTTCTTTGCCAGCAACGACAAGTTCAGGTATAAGATCATATTCACCTTTATGACCTTCTTAATATACATGGGACTGGCGAATATTTACGGTGGACGTAAGCCCATTGTTTATCGTGTTTCGTGGGTGACACACAGATATGTCAGAGACAGCTGTATGTTGGTCATTCTCTTATGCACCTGTATAGCCGCATATGTATTCTCCAATGATAGTCAGAATATGGAGAGTAAGCTTGTGGAGTACAATAAGAAGCTTAAGGAGAAGGCTAATACCGATCCCCTTACAGGTCTTAATAACAGAGGAAGTGCCATGGAATATCTGGCTGAATTTGTTAAGAAGGCTGATGATTCGATTTGCAGCGTATGTATATGTGATATAGATCATTTCAAGAGAGTCAATGATACCTATGGTCATGATATAGGTGATCTTGTGCTTAAGTCTGTGGCTAAGGTCCTGATGACTACAGTCGGTGATGACGGATTCGTTGCACGTTGGGGTGGTGAGGAATTCTTTATAGCATTCCCGGATCTTAACGGTGATGATGCCATGGGCATTCTGTATAATGTCCAGAGCGAACTTCGTAAGACTGTTGTCATGTCCGGAGATCAGAAGATTAAGGTGACGCTTACCTACGGTCTTGCAGAATATGATAAGAATCAGGGACTTGATCAGAACATCAAGGAAGCTGACAATAAGCTCTACATGGGCAAAGAGCAGGGCCGAGACAGAGTAGTCTATTAATCTATCATAGAAAATCCAAACAACTTCATTAAAAATTGGCTTTTATAATCGCATTGTATCTAATATTATTTACTGAGAATAATATATTGCGAAGGTATGCCTTCGCGGGGTAATACAGATGTATAGGAGGATACTGCTGTGGATAATAAGGCAATCATAGAACAGGGTAAGAGCTATCTGGGTATAGAGTTCGGCTCAACCAGAATCAAGGCTGTCGTAATCGATGAGAAGGGTACCGTACTTGCAACAGGCGGTCACGGCTGGGAGAACAGACTTGATAACGGTGTATGGACATACACGCTTGACGATATCTGGGGCGGACTTAAGGATTGTTATGCCGATCTGCTTAAAGATATAAAGGCGAAATATGACACAACTGTCACATCATATGCCGGCATCGGTTTCTCAGCCATGATGCACGGTTATCTTGCGTTTGATAAGTCGGGTGAACTTCTTGTTCCTTTCCGTACATGGCGTAATACCATGACCGGACAGGCTGCGGAGGAGCTGACCAAGGCATTTAATTACAATATTCCCCAGCGTTGGAGTATATCACATCTTTATCAGGCTATTCTTAATAACGAAGCACATGTTCCGAATGTTGATTTCTTTACCACACTTGCGGGATATGTACACTGGAAGCTTACGGGTAAGAAGGTTCTTGGTGTAGGCGATGCTTCCGGAATGTTCCCCATAGATATGAATACGGGCGACTATGACAAGACCATGATGAATAAGTTTAACGAACTTATCTCATCAAAGGGTTATTCATGGAAGCTTGAAGATATAATACCCGATGTATTAAGTGCCGGAGCAGATGCAGGTACTCTTACGGAAGAGGGAGCAAAGCTTCTTGATCCCAGCGGCAATCTTAAGGCAGGCATTCCTTTGTGTCCGCCCGAGGGTGATGCGGGAACGGGTATGGTTGCGACCAACAGCGTTGCAAAGCGTACCGGTAACATCTCGGCAGGTACATCCATTTTTGCAATGGTAGTACTTGAGAAGCCTTTGTCAAAGGTGTATCCGGAGATAGACCTTGTTACTACTCCCGACGGTGCACTTGTCGGTATGGTTCACTGCAACAACTGTACATCGGAGATCAATGCATGGGTCAACATGTTCAAGGAATTCTACGAGCTCATGGGTCAGACTCCCGATATGAATGAGCTGTTTACCAAGTTATATACCGTTGCGGGCAAGGGTGACCCTGACTGTGGCGGACTGTTATCATACAACTACGTATCGGGTGAGCCCGTTACCGGATTTACGGACGGTGCTCCGTTATTCGTGCGTAAGGCAGATGATAAGTTCACACTTCCCAATGTTATGAGAATGCATCTGTATTCCGCATTTGCAGCTTTAAAGGTAGGTCTTGACATACTCTTTAAGGAAGAGCACGTGGAAGTGGATGAGATGCTCGGACACGGCGGATACTTCAAGACTCCCGTTGTCGGACAGAGTTTTGCTGCGGCAGCAATTCACGCTCCCGTATCCGTAATGGAGACCGCAGGTGAAGGCGGAGCCTGGGGCATGGCTATTCTTGCGGCTTACATGGCAGCAGGCAAGGGTGATGATCTCGGAACTTATCTTAATAAGGTGATATTTGCCGATACAAAGGGCAGCAAGCTTGCACCGACACAGGCAGACATCGACGGATTTGAGAAGTTTATGGAGAAGTATCGTAAGGGACTTGCAGTAGAGAAATCAGCAGTTGAGTCACTTTGATTGAATTGGAGAGAAATATGTTAGAAGAACTTAAGAAACAGGTATATGAAGCCAATATGTTGCTTCCCGCATACAAGCTCATTACATTCACATGGGGCAATGTAAGCGGAATAGACAGAGAGAAGGGATTGTTCGTCATCAAGCCAAGCGGTGTTGAGTATGATGAGCTTAAGCCCGAGGATATGGTAGTACTGGATCTTGAAGGCAATGTGGTTGAAGGTGATTATCGTCCTTCATCCGATACGGCCACACATTTGGAGATCTATAAGGCATTTGCAGAAGTCGGCGGAGTGGTACACACTCATTCATCTTATGCAACAAGCTGGGCACAGGCAGGAAGATCGATTCCTTGCTACGGTACAACACATGCGGATTATTTCTACGGAGAGATTCCCTGCTTAAGATGTCTTAACGCAGATGAGATAGCGGATGCATATGAAGAGAATACAGGTCACCTTATAGTGAATGAATTTAACAGGATGGATAAGGATCCCATGGCGGTTCCTGCTGTGTTATGCAAGAACCACGGCGTATTCACATGGGGCAAGAATGCAATAGATGCCGTACACTCTGCCGTAGTAACGGAGGAAGTAGCCAAGATGGCATTCCGTACTGAACTTATCAATGCAGAGGTTAAGCCTGCTCCTCAGGAATTACAGGATAAGCATTATTTCCGCAAGCACGGTGCGAATGCTTATTACGGACAAAGCAAATAAGGTAAGTAAGGCAAATAAAGCAAATCACATATTGTTACAGTCATAATCTTGTGATAGAATATTTATACGTGCACGGGCACGTATTGGGTATTTTCTATATGGAGGAATATATGGATAATTTAGAGCTTAAGAAGCATGCCAATGCGGTACGTAAGGGCATAGTTACTGCAGTTCACGGAGCGAAGGCCGGTCATCCGGGCGGATCACTCTCTGCAGCAGATATGTTTACGTTCCTTTATTTTGAAGAGATGAATATCGATCCTAAGGATCCTAAGAAGGCGGACAGAGACAGATTTGTCCTTTCTAAGGGTCATACGGCACCGGGTCTTTATTCGGCGCTTGCCAACAGAGGATATTTCCCCGTTGAGGATCTTCCGACACTTCGTCATCTTGGTTCTTACTTACAGGGTCATCCCTGTATGCAGGAGACACCCGGTGTAGATATGAGTTCGGGTTCACTCGGTCAGGGAATCTCAGCAGCAGTTGGAATGGCACTTGCTGCCAAGCTTGATAATAAGGATTACAGAGTCTACACATTGCTTGGAGACGGTGAGATCCAGGAAGGCCAGGTGTGGGAGGCATCAATGTTTGCCGGAGCCAGAGGCCTTGATAATCTTGTTGTAATCGTGGATAACAACGGATTACAGATCGATGGTAAGATTGAGGATGTGTGCAGCCCCTATCCCATCGATAAGAAGTTTGAAGCATTTAATTTCCATGTAATCAATATTGACGGTCATGACTTCGATGCCATCAGAGCAGCATTTGCAGAAGCCAAGAAGACCAAGGGTATGCCTACGGCGATCATCATGAAGACCGTTAAGGGTAAGGGCGTATCTTATATGGAGAATAACGCCGGCTGGCATGGCAAGGCTCCTAATGATGAGGAGTACAAGGTTGCCATGGATGATCTTGCAGCTATAGATGCACAGTTGGCTTAGTCCAATACGATTACAGATAGGAGATAAAATATGAGCGATATTAAGAAGATAGCTACCAGAGAGAGCTACGGTAATGCACTCGTAGAGTGTGCGGAAGATTTCCCGGATTTGGTCGTACTTGATGCAGACCTTGCGGGAGCAACCAAGACTGGAGTATTTAAGAAGGCTTATCCTGACAGACATATAGATTGCGGAATTGCAGAGTCTAACATGACAGGTATTGCAGCAGGACTTGCTACATGCGGCAAGATTCCTTTCATCTCATCATTTGCGATGTTTGCTGCAGGACGTAACTTCGAGCAGGTTCGTAATTCGATCGGATATCCGCACCTGAATGTTAAGATAGGTGCTACACATGCCGGAATAACAGTAGGTGAGGACGGAGCAACCCATCAGTGTAATGAGGATATAGCTCTTATGCGCACCATTCCCGGCATGACAGTGATCGTTCCCAGTGATGATGTTGAAGCAAGGGCAGCAGTAAGAGCAGCACTTGAGCTCAAGGGGCCCGTATATCTCAGATTCGGCCGTGCGGCTGTTCCCGTAATAAATGACAAGCCGGGATACAAGTTTGAGATCGGTAAGGGTGTTAAGCTCACGGAAGGTTCTGATGTGACCATAGTAGCCACAGGTATCTGCGTGGACAGCGCTCTTAATGCAGCAGAGCTGCTCAAGGCAGACGGTATATCTGCAGAGGTTATCAATATACACACGATCAAGCCTATCGACAAGGACATCATCCTTGAATCAGCCAGGAAGACAGGCAAGGTTGTGACGGTTGAAGAGCATTCAGTGATCGGCGGACTCGGAAGTGCGGTATGTGATGTTCTCTCAGAGAACCTTCCCACTCCGGTTAAGAAGATCGGTGTTCAGGATGTATTCGGTGAGTCGGGATCCGCTGCCGAGCTTGTAAAGAAGTTCGGATTAGACGGAGAGGGCGTATACAAGAGCATTAAGGAATTCATCTAAGAATTAAGAGATCATCCGGTGCCCGTCGAATCCTCGGCGGGCACTTGTTTTTGAGAAAGAAGCCGGTAGAAACGGTCCTTAGGGGCTGTTTCTGCAAATGCAGTAAAGACAAGGATCATGAAGAAAAGAGTCTGCACATACGTGCATAATAATCAGATTTACATACTTGCATTTTTGGTACCGTTCCTGGTGATGATGGTCATATTTGCCATAGCCAGGATCTATCCTTTCGGGGACAGGAGCTTCCTGCATATCGATATGTATCATCAGTATTTTCCGTTCCTTACCGATATGTATCATGCCATAAGAGGCGGGAGTACAGGGACAGCCGGCTCCGGTCTTGCATGCAGCTTTAACGGAGGCCTGGGTGTCAACTTTGCTGCTCTCTATGATTATTATCTCTCAAGCCCGCTTAATTATCTCTCGATCCTTATATCAGAGAAGCACCTGATGGAGTTCTTAAGCTACGGTGCCGTATTAAAGATCGGATTGTCAGGGGCTTCATTTGCATATTATCTGAATAACCACAGAGCCATGTACGGTGATGCGTCTCACATTCCGGGACTTAACAGACCGTCTGAAGAGATGCGCCTCCTTACGGATCCCCGTAACATGAGTCTCATCTTCTTTTCCACGTTCTATGCAATGAGCGGATATATTGCGGCCTATAACTGGGATGTGATGTGGCTTGATGTCATTGCGCTCTCGCCCATAGTGATACTGGGTCTTGAAAGACTCGTGATCTCGGAGGGACGCGAGTACAGACTCTATACGATCTCTCTTGCGATCGCTCTGATATGCAACTACTATCTGTGCATCATGCTGAGTGTGTTCCTTGTGCTTTATTATCTTATGGTGTTGCTTCCCGATATCATCCCCGGGATGAAGGAGAATGCGCTTAAGCGTACCGCAAAGACAACAGGGTTCTTCGCCGGATACTCGCTTATGTCCGGATGCATGGCAGCTATCGTGCTGATCCCTTCATACATGGCCATCCGGATGACGAAGTTTGTGGGTACGACACTTCCCACATCCTACAAGTCATACTTCCCGGTATTTGATATCTTTGCAAGACACCTGCTCGATGTGAAGGTGGAGACCGGTCTCGATCACTGGCCCAACATCTATGCATCGGTTGCAGTGCTCATCCTTATCCCCTTATATGTGATATGCAGACAGATCCCTACACGGGTAAAAGCAGGGCGACTGACACTTCTGTCATTTATGTTCTACAGCTTCTCGGTGAATCTCTTATCGTTCCTGTGGCACGGGTTTAACTATCCGGATTCACTTCCGGCCAGACAGTCGTATCTCTATGTTTTCCTTCTGCTCACTCTGTGCTATGACGCCTTCGTTCATCTGAGTGAATACA
>JAEEGJ010019195.1_pt1 | contig 15108 bp, 15 predicted proteins | sample 8958761 | NCBI WGS metagenome assembly JAEEGJ01 (sample SAMN16246546, study PRJNA631951) | gut metagenome | biome: gut microbiome; feature: rumen; material: RS-attached | host: Bos | place: Iran: Karaj | collected 2018-10 | reverse complement strand
AAACGGAAGACGATGGAACAGCATAGTATTCTCATCTATATCCTTCTGGCCATTGTCATCACCAATCTGATTCGCGTGACACCAATGGTACTAATCAAAGGGGAGTTACACAACCGCTTTGTGCGCAGCTTCCTGTATTATGTGCCTTACGTCACGCTGGCCGTGATGACCTTCCCTGATATGATTATGGCTACGCCAACTCCATTGCCAGGCATAATTGCGCTATTGGCTGGCATCGTTGCAGCATGGTTCCGCTTGGGACTATTCCCAGTTGCAGCCATCTGTTGTGTCATCGTCTATTTATTGATATAAGAAGCCTATGGGGCTTGTATATTCCTGCTCTGGGCTACTACTTCCCAGTTTTCCAAGTCAGAAGTACCGACAGTTTCCCATTTAACTTCTCGTCTGGCGAGGTAAATGCACAATTCGATTTTGCCACTCCCTGTTTCAGCCACTTGCTTCTTGCGGTCAAAGACCAACTTCACATTCTGTTTCATACGCATTTTTTAAATTTTTTAACGCAGATGCAAAGACATTTTCGGTAAAGAAAGGGACTTTTAGGACTTATACCTACCAAAATTAGCTGTCCTTGGTAACACAAATGCCTAATTTGGTAAGGCAATTTGTGTTACTAGTAAGGCAATTAGTAAGACATTTTTGTCTAAGGGTGTCTAATTCTGTCCAATTCTGTCCAAACAAACTGCTTAGTTTAACAATGTTTTAATATAACAGAACGTCCACAAAATTAGTTAGTTAGCGGCTTGATTCCCGCTGTTTAAAAGCAAAAGCGACAAACTTTATTAGTTCGTCGCTTTTTAATGCTTAGTACACCCGCAGGGACATGAGCCTATACTGATTATCACCGATTTAGGTGACATTTTTGATACATTTTGGAGCATGTATCAAGGTTTTTTCGGCTCCCTAATTCGGGGTTCTTTTATCGTTAGAAGTGATCTGATTGTCTCACAAGTGAGATGACCCTCATTCATTCTTAACCGTAATTGGCATCTCTTTGCCAATGTCCCTTCCTAAATAACTTCTTAACTAGTTAGATAGTTAGTTAGACGATGCAAAATTACGCATTTTTTTTGATACATGCAAACTTTGAACCCTTTTTTTTCACTATGTATCAAAAAAATTTTTTAGAGGCCGATTGTCGCATGACAAAATTATTACAGCAATATTTACTAGGGTTCAGACATCTTTTGGGTGTCGGAACCCATATACCCTATGACGTGGTAACACCACTATTCCCATCTTAAAATTTGTTTATAAATGCTTAAAAACGGTAGTTAAATAGTTAAAGGGTTAATTAGTTAGATACTTTTTTTCCTAACTTTCAAAATCAGTGAAAGTTTTGATTATATTTTTGCAGCATGGTTCGCACCGAGCCTGTCATGTGGCCACGTGACTATTATGAATTTTAAAAGAACTATGCGTATGAAGAATCGTTCATTTTGTGGTAAGTATAGGGTTGGGATAAGTGCTACTCCCCTATGTCATTTAGCTCAGTATTCACTTACATCTAATAATTAATAATATGATATTGGTATCGAGCAACCCCATTGAGACTGTAAAGTCTATGAGACCTGGCGATAAGGCTATCGTCGAATTTAAGGACTTCGTAAAGTTCAGGTCGTTTACTGTGCAACTGTCGGACTATAATTCCATCTACGGACATGCCCGAGGAATCTTTGTTCACGCAGCATCTAAGAAGAGACGGCTGCAGTATTATCTCGTGGCAACTACTGCTGCAGAAAGAGAGGCAGAGCTGGTTGATTTCGACAAGAAAGGTGAATGGAAAAAACAAATACCTGATGAATGGTGGAAGACATAGGGAAAATCATCATATCCAATGGTGAGGATGTATTGACGCCTGAGAAAGCCGGCGCAGTCTTCGGCATCTCCAAATGGGCCATATACAAGAGAGTGAAGGAAGGGAGTATTCCAAGCCATCGCATAGGAAAGAAGTTGTTCTTCTTCAAGAGCGAGCTTATTGCTTTAGTATTGAATAGTGAACCCTAAATACTGGAAAAAGTCCCTGCTTCTGTTCTCTGTGAAGAAAGCGGGTGCAGGGCATTTTTACTCTCAGCTATGCCAGACAAGTGCCGAACATGTGAGAACAGCAGAGCGTGTATCAATGGACGCTTCTGCCTGAAGTATAACAAGTATGTTGAATATTCAAAAACCCCTATTTGTAATGAAGATAAAGATACAGAAAACGGATGAGTCCATCAACTATCAGGAGATGTGGCCCGATAAAGAGACCAGCGAAGTGCTGAAACAAGATTTGGCAAAGGTCAACCCAGACTTCTTTGACCTTGCCGAGAAATTTTTCGATTGTTTCCCTGCAGTCAGGGAGATAGTGTTTAATACAGAACTAACCGACAATGAATAAATTTGATCCGATGAGACCGCTGGTGAGTTATGCGGACATCATAGAAGAAGTATTTGGCATCGAGGGTGTCATGGCCCTGGCATGGTATTCACTTTTACCTTTTCGCTTCAGGTGCGACCGTATGGGTCTTAAGGTGCCAATGTTGATAATCGAAGGCCTTGCTGCAACAGGAAAGACGGAACTGGCACAGTCCATAGTTGCGATTGACGTGCCTGAAGGTATAAGGCCAGGTGCCTGCATCAGGAACTTCCCCAGCACTCCCCCTGAGATTATAGAACAGCTGATGAAAAGCAAGGCAGACCTTGTCGTTCTGGAGGAACTGAAAGGTGGCATTCCCAACAAGAGCATAATGTCTATCCTGTTGCGCGACTCTAAATCTCCGATGCTGATGATGACTTCTAAGGAATACAACGAGAATAGCATCATAGGTGATGAATGTATCTTTATAAGAACGGTAGCGAAGGATTATACAATACAGGAGCGCAGCCTATTGGATAACCTTCGCAGGGAGATGAAAATGGCATGGAACATCAAGCCATATCTATACCGTCAAAATGACTTTTCTACAGATGACTGGATAAGGTCATGGAGGCGTTGGATGATTGATAAGTTAAGGAATGATGGCTACATTATCAATTCTGTACGTAGCTTAACGCTAATCGATTATTATGCGCTGATTCTCGGTAGATGGCAAGGAATGGTTTACTCTGACAAGGAGAGGCAGCATCGTCTTGCCTACTATTCGTACAAGTGCCTTACTTACAGGATTCCAAAGGAAGGTGAAGCACAAAAAACATTCTTGGAACGTAAGTCTGCTGCAGACGGTTCCATAATAGTTACCTGGCACCTGCCTGATGGGCAGAAACAGCGTATCGTGTTTAATGACGTAATCCTGTTCAGGAGCTTTGTTCACATGATACGCGAGATGAATGAGAACAACACAAGAAAGGAATATGTATTCGTGTAGGATAAGCAATCTGGCAGTCTTTTCAGGATTAACCATCGACACGTACATTTGTGGCGTAAATACGCAAAGCTATGATTAAAGAAGAATGCATTGACAAAATCAACAGTCAGTCGATTGTAGACGTAGTATCTGATTATGTAGACCTGAAGAAGTCTGGTGTCAACTACAAAGGCCTCTGCCCATTCCATTCAGACAAGAGCCCTTCTTTCTATGTGAGTCCGACCAAGAACATCTGCAAGTGTTTCTCTTGCGGTGAAGGTGGTGGTCCCATCCAGTTCGTGATGAAGCATGAATGCGTCAGCTTCCATGAGGCTGCTGTCATGCTTGGAAAGAAGTTCAATATCGAGATTGAAGAGGACAAAAGGGAACTGACGCCAAAGGAGGTCGAGGAACAGCGGAACAAGGAGTCGATGCAGGTCATCTACAACCACGTGCAGAAGTTCTTCAGAGAATGGTTTCACAAGGACACGCCCGAGGCAAAGGCTGCACGTGATTACGCCATAAACCGATGGGGCCAGGAAAAGGTTGAGGAATGGGAAATTGGTTACGCTCCATCAGGCAGTAAGTTATTCTTCGACTATATCAAGAAGAAAGGTCTGAGCTGGGAACTGTGTAAGGCTGCAGGCCTGATTGCTGAAGACGAGGAACGACACCAGGAATATGCTTTCTTCCGCGACCGTGTGATGATTCCCGTACGCGACCGCTGGGGAAACATCATCAACTACACGGCGAGGACTTTATCAGAGGATAAAGACAAGGCAAAGTACCTGAACGGTAAGGACAGTCTGCTGTTCCATAAGTCAAACGTGCTTTTCGGCTTGAACACGGCCATGACAACAGGTGCCAGGGAAGAGCGGTTCTATATCGTTGAAGGTGGTCCGGACGTGATAAAAATGCAGTCTATCGGCGTGCTGAATACGGTAGCGCCTCTGGGAACTGCATTGACCAAGGATCATCTGAAACTACTGAAAAGGTTCAACCCGAAGCTGTGTTTTATTCCTGATGCCGACAAAGCAGGTATTGAAGCGGTGCTGAAGAACGGACGGACGGCCATGGAAGAAGGATTCCGCGTGACTGTCAAGGAGATTCCGCCGGAGATAAAGAAGGACGATAATGGCGTCATCATTAGCAAGAAGAAACAGGATGCAGACAGCTTTTTCAAGAAGGAGGAAGATGTCCGCAACCTGGAGGAGCAGGACTTCGTTCTTTGGTATGCTGGCATCCGTATTGAACAGGTCAAGGCTTCGGATGCTGAGACGTCTATGGGTGAAGCGGTAAAGGATATCTGTGACGTCCTGATTCTGGAGAGGAACGACTATACCCAGAAGGTCTTGTTCGACGCGCTGGTTCGGCAGCACAGCGGCCACAAGGGCATGTGGAAGAATGCGGTCAACGAGGCAAAGGCGAGACGGCTTGAAGAAAGGGCAAAAGAGACTGAGAAGAAGTCCGGCATTGACCTCCTGAAGTACGGATTCTATGAGCAGCATAACTGTTACTGGAGCCGAGACGATGAAGGTAGTGAGAAGCAATGGTCGAACTTCAAACTGAAACCGCTATACCACATTCTCGATGTGGTGGACTCGCGGCGACTGTACGAGATTACCAACGTCGATGAAAGAACCAGGATCCTTGAACTGACTCCTGAAGAGTTGGTATCTCTCCCTAAGTTTCAGGTAAAGGTAGAGAGCATCGGCAATTTCCTCTGGAAGTGCGGAATGCCAGAATTAATGAAACTGAAGACTTTCTTATACGATATGGAAGAGACGGCTTTGAGAGTAAGACAGTACGGTTGGCAACGGGCAGGCTTCTGGGCCTTTGGCAACGGCTGTATATACGAAAACGAGTGGTACCCAGCCGACAACATGGGTATCGTGCATTTACACGATGTAGAGAAGAAGATGGATAACTACTATCTTCAGGGCGCATCACAGATTTACTCAGAAGATACGAGTTATTTCACTTTTGAACGACAGTTCATATTTCCCTCGTCACACTCCAGTATGCCTTTCCCTGAGGTGGCCACGCTCATGGCAGAGGTGTTCGGGGACAACGCGAAGGTTGGCATCTGCTATCTGCTGGCTTCGCTACACAGGGACCTTATCACGTCATATACGGTGAACTTCCCTATCCTGAACTTGTTCGGTCCCAAGGGAAGCGGTAAGACGGAGTTAGGCATTACGCTCATGCGGTTCCTGACTATCGGCGATAAACCGCTGAACTTGCGTAATACAACCGGCCCTGGACTGTCGCAGGTGCTGTCATTGGCCGCTAACTCCCTGGTACTGCTCGACGAGTATAAGAACTCACTGGATATGCGTATTGTGGAGATTATCAAGGGCGCATACGACGGCGTAGGACGCTCGCGTATGGATATGGACCGAGGGAAGCAGATTGAGCGTACACCAGTGGATTGTGGCGTCATTGTGTGCGGCCAGGAAATGCCGACACTGGATATCGCCATGTTCACCAGAATGATTTACCTTCCCACGTCCATCACAGTGCACGACCGAGAGGCTAAGGATAAGTTCAACCATCTTTCGGACATCCGTAAGCTGGGTTTCCAGCACCTGACAATGCAGATTCTGTCACACCGTGCGAACTTCGTGAGCTCGTTCTATGACGTCTATAACGACGTGTCTGATGAGGTGTGCGACGAGATTGAGAATGAAGAGGTGGAGGATCGTCTGTGGCGCAACTGGGCGGTGCTCCTGACGTCCTATAAGATTCTTCGTGCTCCTTTGGAACTGCCCTTCGAATACGAGGAAATCAAGCGACTGTGCATCGAGGGCATTAAGCGCCAGAATAGAGAGGTAACATCGAATAACGAGCTTGGTAACCTGTGGGGTACCATGAATACGCTCTTCGACCAGGGTAAGATCTTTGCCGATTGCGACTTCAAGATAAAGTATGTGCGTAAGATAAAGACGAGCATAGGACTGCGTGAGTTCAAGGAACTGCATCCTGTACTCCTGCTCCGTATGACTAACTTCGAGTCGCAATACAAGCAGCTGGCGCAGCGCGAGGGTGAGAAGAAGATTATCATGGATAAGGACTCTATCCGCTACTACCTGACTACTTGCAACGCCTATATGGGCGAGAAGAAGTCAGAGCGGTACACAGTCATGCGCGACGGTGTCCCTGTCACAACACCGGTGCCTGCCATGGACTCGATGGGCCGACCAATGCTCGATGGATTGAACAACCAGGTGATGAAACATGTGCCTGTCTATAAGGACGGGCGTTTCCTCTGCTTTGACTATAAGATGCTACACGACCGCTTCGGTCTTCGTCTGGAGACATTCACGGCTAATGGCGACGAGAATGATGAAGACGCCGAACCGGAGTATACAGAAGGAGATTTATTTTGACCTCATTCATAATTTAATCGTAGTAATTATTTTCTGCTGAGACCCAGCCGCTGTGAAGCGTTTGGGCCTCTTTATAAATAGAGAACATGAAGTCCTTTTCCTGCATTATCAATGTATGGCTTTGTTTCAGGATACTCATTTTCTAAGGCAGCTAGCTGTTGCGCAAGTGGTATGTTGCTTACGTCTGCATCAATATTTCTCAGGGTGTGCGAGTTCAGATTCATGTAGCATAACATGAGAAACAGAAACAAAGGCCGCTTGGGACCGTCCATGATTTCTCGAAAACCAAGGAAAGTCTTAAAAACGTAGTTCCCTTTGTCGGAACAATAACCCACAAAAAGCGACGCCCTAGTTATAGCAAGCCCTGCAACATCGCTTTTGTCTTCACAGTATTCTATAAAATCTGTCAAGTCAGGACGGTTAAGGCGCTGGTAGAATCCCTGTTCACTTGGATGGAAGGCTATCATATCAACCATCACGTCAGGGTTTTTGTCTGGTTCCTTTCCATCGTATGGACAGTGGCGTTCACGCATACGACGGAGGGCATGGGAGTATAACTTAACGTAATATGGAGGTCCAAACCGCAAGCCCCGGAGATAATAGACGTCCTTCTTGCCGTTTTCCAATTCTACAATGCAGTGCTGACGATGCGCCCAGGAGAATTTCTTCTGGGGATTGCAGGAAATGGTAAGATGCCACTTGTTACCATTCTTACTCCTGAAGTACTCGCTAAGAATCTTGCCTTCTTTGACACCGGTCTTCTTCATCTTATCCAGCTCCTTTAGGGCAATCTTCTTAGCCTTGCGCTCAACGCTCTGGTAGTCATCAAGCAGTTCGCGCAGAATGTCATCTTCTGTAGAGGACGAAATAATCATATAGCCGTTGTTTAATGGTGCAAATTTAGTGTTTATTTCTGAAACAACGACTCTTATTTCACAATTCTTATGAATTATGATGGCTCTTATACGCGCACGCATGAGCGAATATGCGCCCGACTATGCCCAAGGGTGCCCAAAATTTTGCAATAGGCTGTAAATCAGACGTTTGCATTTTGCCCGAATTGCACTCCTATTGCCCGAAGCGAGCCCGATTTTGCCCGAACTTTGCCCGTAATAATATAGTTTGCCCGAAATATAATATAAATGCCCGTATTATAAGAAATTCGGGCAAAATGAGACTCGAATACAAGTTGCTGAAAAACAGTCACTTATATTCTTGCTTCGATTTCGGGCAATTGTGGGCGCTTTTTGAAGCCTCGTACACATACGGGGCCGGCTCCCTTCAAGACGCTCTCTGCTGTGAGCATCTGACATTGTTTGATAGCTGCAGTGGTAATCATGGTCAGTGGTTGCAACATCGTTCAAAGAGCCAGTTGCCTGTCATCTGTAACACGCTTATTCATAGGTTGCTCAGGCGACTTCTCGGAAAGCACTTGCCTTGTTATGTAGCTCTGGCTATGGTCACTGAAGACACAAAAACATGGGTACGTTTGGCCTCGCTGTCATATCAATCGGCATCAAAGGTTTTTCGTATCTGCATCGGATGGTCAGTACCGGTACAGGGGAATCAAATCCTGTATGGTATATCCTCACATCAGCATATTGTGGCAGCAGTATTCATTCGTACTGTCGCACTTCTCTCCCCCACAGATTATTCTATCATCATTGTAGCAGCTGTCATTGTTGATGGCTGGTTCATATCCTGGTCATCCGTAGTGTTGGTACCAGACATCTCGTTTTCCTTCGATGGCTTTCCTATTCTCCATATCCTCATGTCGGGCCATTCCAATGTGTCTGCATAACGAATTTACCCGTTTAACGTGCCGCCCTCTTGTTCGTGTTCCAGGCTTTTCCCGCTGCAAATTTAATGCTCGCCGTGCACTGCAAGTACTGGTCACAGGTTCCCGATGGCCGTAGAAATTTTACGGCAACCTTCCTGATTTCGTTGAAATAAGGTATTCCATAAAATTTCCTTGCCATTCCTTGCATTAAGAGCACTTCCCTCGCCAAATTCTCAAGGCATCGTAAAAAGCCCTATACACAGAGGGCCGTCACTAGAAGTTAAACAATTAAATTCATAAAGTTATGCAGAACAATAAGTCATTGGAATTTCAGGCCCTCGCCAAAAAGGAGGAGAATCACTTGGGTAAGCTCATCTTTCAGAAGATGTCAGTTGAGGATTATATGAATGATGAACAGGATAATCACCCCGCCGTGTACGTAGGTACATACGCTAAGTACAATGATGGTGATTTGTTCGGTATGTGGGTTGATTTGGTAAAGTGCGGTGATTACGATACATTCATGGAGGTTTGCCACAATCTACATGCTGATGAAGAGGATCCTGAATTAATGTATCAGGATTATGAATGTTTCCCCAGTGCTTGGTACTCAGAAAGCGGTATCGATGAAGATACATTTGATAAAATCATTGAGTTTGCCGATTTGGATGATGATGACAGGGATGCCTTCGAAGCTTTCTCAGATGCTTTCGGCAATGATTGCATTGCCAGCTTCCGTGAGCGCTACATGGGCCAGTGGGATTCCGAAAAGGATTTCGCTGAGCACATCGTGGATGAGTGCTACAATCTGGATGACATGATGGGCAGTCTGGCTTCATACTTTGATTACGAGGCCTTCGCCCGTGATCTATTCATCGATGATTACTATTTCACTGATGGCTATGTGTTCAGAAGATGATGCTCCTACACAGCACAGAGCGGCTTCCGAAAGGGAGCCGTTTTCTGTCTTAGGTCATCAGCGAAGTATGTGCTACTTTTGCTGATGGAATTCAGGGAAACCAAGGTTCCAAAAAGCGAACAGTCAGTTATGAAATAAGAAATTCTATTTAAGTTGTAATATAATTCATTGATATTTATTACCTTTGCACTAATTTTATAAAGTAAAACTAAAATGAGTGAAATTTGCGTCTACCTAAAAATGCCTTCCTACCTCCGCCAGTGGTTCATTCATCGCCACGGCGGTAGCAACCCAGTGAACCTTATTCGTGGCTCCATCGAGAGCAAGTTACTGCAGCGTGCTACTACGCCACAACCTCCAGGTGTGTTGCCGGCACGACAGCAGGAAGATGAGGTGGCTATATGCCTACCTTCCTCAAAGAACCACGACCCTCGAACCTATAACTATCTCTCGCCAACGGCTAGAAACGCATTCTTGGCCCGCATTAAGGACGACTTCGACCTGGATGTCTGGGATTACCTGCATGACTTCGGTAAGATTGGCACTCAGCAGAAAGACCTCATCTACCTCTTCATGGAACAACGGGGTATCAAGGAGGATGGTTCATGTTGGGATTCCATCGCCAAGATCTACCAGAGACAACGCAACGTATATCTGCAAAAAATTCGTAGAAAAAGTTGCACGACTTCAGCGCGTTTTTCGCCAAAAAGTTGAAATGTGTGTTTTGTTTGATTTGTTTGTTTTGAACGACGAAATATGAACCAGTGCTTATCACTCCCAGGAATACAGAAAGTATGGTATATCCTCCGCAACTATCTCCCAGACGATGTGGTTTACCGCTCAGTGGCCGGAATACCGGTCTCACTACAGCAGCAACCCATCAGCATCCCCATGAAGGGTGAAGCGGTCTGTGAGGTGGAAACGGCCTTTGATAACAACAGTTATATTGAAAAGGCGAAACTGACGTTCCTGACGCTGGCTGAAGTGCCTACAGACCAGCATCCGGTATTTCTCTTCCAGACGATCGAAGGTGATATCTATATCATAGGTGCTAAGGAGCGGCCATACCCAACCGTCAAAATCACACGCTCTACGGGTCAACCGGATGGTGACACCTCCGTCAGAAAGTACGAGGTTTCCTTCTCAGCAAAGAAAGCCCTGGCACTTTGTAACGTCTGATTTCCCTGCTCCAATAGCTCTCAAAGTGACGAAAGGTCGGTTTACCCGTCTTTTCGCCACTTTTTTATATAATGTACCTTTGTGCCATAAATCCAACGCATTATGGCAACCAACACAAAAACTAACTATCACCTTCACCTGAAGGGCTTCGTCGGAGGATATGACTTCGACGCTGGATATGTGGACTACATCCTCGGTAAGAACGAGGGCAACGAGGTTCATGTTCTGATTGACTCGCTGGGTGGCAAGTCAAACACAGCCCTCTCCATATTCTCAGCATTCAAGCGCCACGGCAACGTCAACGTGCATTTCGTGGGCATGAACGCTTCTGCAGCCACCATAGCCTCGCTGGGTGCAAAGCATATCACCATGGACTCGTCGGCAATGTACCTGGTCCATAAGTGCAGCATCGGCTTCTTTGAATGGGGACAGTTGAATAGCGACGGCCTACAGGCACTCATTGATAACATCGAGCACCAGAAGGCCGACCTCGACAAACTGGATGCCAACATCGCACAGATGTATGCCACCCGTTGCAAGAAGGAGCCTGCAGAGCTGTTAGACCTGATGAAGGCTGGGGCCTGGCTCACAGCACAGGAGGCTCTGGCTTGGGGCTTTGTCGATGAACTGACCGACTACGAGGATGAGTCGGCACCTGTTCTGACAGATGCGATGGCCAACGCAATGGCCAGTGAGGGAATACCTATTCCTGATATGCCGCGCATGAACCCGCAGGAACAGTCGGCATTTGCCAAGTTCCTGAGTTCTCTGGCTGCTTTCTTCACAGGTGCGCAGCACAATCCTGAAATGAAATCTCAAACCATAAACTCTCAAACTCAAAATCCGATGAAAAAGATCTTTACTTCTATCTGTGCCATCCTGGCTTGCGAGCACCTGCTCAGCAACGATGGCAAAATCACTCTTGACGACGCGCAGCTGGACTCCCTGGAGTCGGCCATCAGTGCGGACAAGCAGACCATCAACGACCTGAACACTCAGATTGAGACGCTCAGGACAGAGAAGCAGCAGCTGGAAACTGACAAGCAGACGCTTTCTTCGCAGAACCAGCAGCTGCAGGCCGAGGTAGCCACGCTGAAACAGAAGCCTGGCGACACTACCGGCCATGTGGTCAATGACAAGCACAACGGACAGCCCGCCGAGAAGACGGACGCCGAGCTGTACTTCGAGTCTCGCGCAAACGCTCAGTCGCTGTTCGACCAGCTGCCTTAATCAACCATTAAACCTTAACCATTAACCCTTAACCATTTACATCATGGCAGGAAAACTTCAATTTACTCTGGAGGAGTATCAGGACGCGGCTCGTAAATACCGCAAGGATCTCCTCATGCTGCCCATCATCGGTATTCAGGATACGCTCAAGTTCATGACTGGCCGACCGGGCATCCGCTACAAGGAAAGCGTGGCTGCAATGAGTGGTAACGCTCAGTTTGCACCTTACAAGCCCGCTCGTCGTTCCAACTTCAATCTGGACCTGGACTTCCGTACCTTGGAGACGTTCTTCGGCTCTGTGGTGGCACAGTTCGAGCCTAACAGCGCTATCTCTACGCTGCTCGGTGCTATCGGTGACACGAAGGGCGACGGTCAGATGCAGACTCCCACGGCAAAGCACGTGCTGGCATTAATTGCCAAGTCGCTGTCTGAGCATCTGAACAACGCCATCTGGGCTGGTCAGCGCAACCCAAGCGGTGACACAACCCTCGACCTCTTCGACGGCTTCGACACCATCACCTCGCAGGAGATTACCGGCGGTACTATCGCTGCTTCAGAAGGCAACTACATGAAGCTGACAGACCAGATTACCACGGCCAACGCAGTGGACATCGCAAAGTCGGTGCTGTTCTCCCTGGATCCACACCTCCGCGCACAGACTTGTTACATGTTCTGCTCGCAGGACTTCGCGGACAAGTACAACGAGGGCTACCTCTTGACTCACGCGGGCATCAACTACAACAACCAGTACAATCAGGTTTCCGTGGAAGGTTCCAACGGCAAGCTGATTCTCTGCCCGCTGGCTAACAAGGCTGACTCTAAGTTCATCCACGTTACCCCGAAAATCAACATGTTGGTTGGTTACGATCAGATGGGTGATACGGAGAACGTCATGGTCAAGGAGTACGAGCCGTTTATCCTCTCGTATATCGCCACGATGTTCTTTGGCGTACAGTTCGAGTCTATCGACAAGCGACGCTTGAAGGTCGTAGAGCTGGCTGCTCCTGCAGGACCTGCTCAGGGCGGCAACGCTGGTGGCAATGAGGGTGGAAACGCTGGTGGCAACGAAGGCGGTAACGCTGGTGGTGGCCAGGGCTAAAAAGTGAAACTCTTCTTACGTGTACTTCTTTCATAACCGAGTCGAAGGGGAGCCGGAAGCTGTGACGGCCCTGGCTCCCCGCTTTTAGCGCTTGAAATTTGAATCCAACATTAAACTTTCAACTTTAAACTTTAATCATTATGCCTGATTGTTCTTCAGTACAGAGATCGCTCGCGTGGTGCCAAGGCAAACCCGAGCTCCCCGGCGTAAAGCGCCGTATCTATTACATTTCAAAGTATGACATCCTCTATTGGCCCGTGCTGCAGCATGATGCCAACGGACGTCTGACATCCGCTGCGTATGCAGGTGACTTCGTGCTCCGTGCCGACGCAAAGTGGAAGTTCATCGATATCATCTCAGACAAGTCTCAGCTGACTTCGGATGCTCAGGGTGAATATCCTTCGCAGACGCAGTTGAACAAGCTGGTGGCTGTTCATCCAGGTGTCGACGAGGAAGCATCTTCAGCTGCTGCTTACCTCAATAACAACGACAACGTATTCCTCGTAGAGGATATGCGTGGTGCCATTCGCGTGGTCGGCTCCGATAAGTGGCCTACCAAGACGACTGTCACTCAGGACCTCGGTCAGGGTGCCGCAGGTACCACAAGTACCACCATCAACGTGGAAGCTACGGACGAGTGTCCCGCTCCCTTCTATGCAGGTATTATCGCCACTGAGGAGGGTGACATCAATCCTAGTGGAAACCCTAACCAGAACACCGGCGGTAACAGCGGTAGCAACACCGGCGGTAACAGTGGTTCAAGTTCATCCGCACCTTCGTACAACAGTAGCGTGCAGATCAACGGACAGGCCTACAACGTCACCAAGGGCGGTACGGTCAACATCACCGGCAACCTGACTTCGCTCGGATTCACGGGCTCTAACATGTCGTACCTCTCGTACAAGATAGACGGTGTGGAAACTGAGATTGCTATCAATAGCGCTGAAACCTCAGCTAGCTGCAATGACGTCATCTCTGCACCTAAGACGGTGATTATCTATCGTCAGGAAGGCACAGGGGATAATAAATATGATGTGCTCTGGTTCACCATCAACCTGACTACTAACAACGGTGGTGGTGGGAACGATGACGACGACGCTGGTGACACGAACTGATCCAACTGTCCAATGTAGTTCAAATTAATGAATATGCGCACTCCTATAGATATGGGCGAACTGCTATCAGAGATAGAAGTCCCTGATATCGGGGGTGCGCAACTTGCTCTTCAAGATATTCAGGCAAAGCGCGAGCAAGATATATTTGCTGAACAGAAGCGGAAAGGATGGGATAAGACGGTGGAAGCGCGTTGCGACTTCACACCACATCCACATCTGGTACGGCGCTCAGGACTCTTCTTCCTCGCATACTGGAGGAAGTCTGTCTATGGCAAGACGCTCACAGAGATAAAGGCCGACGACAGCATGGTTCACTTCTTTGCCAACACCATGGTCATGTATATCTCGGATATCCTGGGGCCAAGGCTAGACAAAGGGAACTGGTGCATCATCACCACGCCTAAACGAAGGCATCTGGTGAAGAACTTCGCCACGCGTATCTCAGAGGAGATGGCCAGCCGACTATCCATCCCGTTTTACGAGGATGTTTGCAGCTGCAGAACACGCCAACGTGTCAATGCGATCTTCGATGTCAACCTGGTTCCAGAGGAACAAAATATCATCTGTTTCGATGATTTTGTGACGACTGGCCAGACGCTTCAAGCAATGGAAAGAGCACTTGAACCGTATAATAAAAACTTGCTGTTTCTCAGTGGAATAGATAATAAACTTTAAAGTAAAACAAAAATGAAACAAGACTCTCAATTCACACTTAAACTGCAGGAGTGGATGAACACACCTGACAGTCAGAAGGACTGGGCTGCTGGTGCCCTCTTGCTGCTACAGCTTTCGGGCAACCGCATCATGTACCATAACCTATCCATCAACCCGAAAGGAAAGGCCGAATTCATCAAGGGACAGCTTCAGAAATACCTGAACTTCCGACTGCAGCAACTCACCCACGACGAGGTGGAAGAGATGCAGCAGAAGGTTGATGAAATCGTGAAGAAAGTCATTAAGCCTGATGCCGTTGTGGTAAACCTGGCGCCTGTCGATGCTGGCAGTACTGCAGTCGCTCCTGCAGCCCCTCCATCAGCCGCCAATTCCGAGGCG
>JAEEGJ010019194.1_pt1 | contig 15108 bp, 6 predicted proteins | sample 8958761 | NCBI WGS metagenome assembly JAEEGJ01 (sample SAMN16246546, study PRJNA631951) | gut metagenome | biome: gut microbiome; feature: rumen; material: RS-attached | host: Bos | place: Iran: Karaj | collected 2018-10 | reverse complement strand
ACAACCAAGCCGTCTTTCGTGTCGAAATCAGTAATGCCGATATAGAAGTATTTGAATCCGATACCGTCTTTCAAGAATAAGGCGAGCCTTGGCTGGATTTCTTGGTTGATTTCGTCTATAATGGCGTAATCGGCCGCATTTTTCCGGATAAGGGCGACTAGGAGGTTTTGCGAGCCTGGCAAGAAAATGGAACGGTCTACTACGGAACCGTCTTGCTTGGAGAACGTCATGTAGAGGTTTCTTCTCCAATGGACGGCTTCACAGTATTTGTCTTCCCTTTCGTGCAGCAGGTAGGTCGCCCAGGATTTCGTTTCGTATATGGGGGCGATGCTGTCAACCAGTTTCATAGGTATGGAGTCATAGCTATAGCGTTGTTCTAAAGCTTGAATATTTGTGGTGGTATCTGAAGGATACATACATCTGTGGAATTGGTCTTTGCGCACATCCTCGGCGAATCTTTTTAAAATTGCCTGCATATGCGACTCGTCTAGTGTCAAATCGGTCTTTTGGACCTTGTCACCTAGAAGCGTGCGGATTATCCTGTTTCTGACTGTTTTGCTTATACCCTTGGCGGGGAGAGTCCAATGGGCGTAAACTTTACTGAAAGGCCTTTGCACCGTGTCTATGGAGACTGTGAAGTGCTCGATGTCGTTGTTTTCCGCGAGGGCCTCGTGTGCGTATAGGCTGTTTTGGAATTCGTTCCTCAGTGAATCCTCGAGTAAGAACTGTCGAAGCGTGGAGTCCAATTTTTTTGACCGTTCCTGAGACAATTCTAATTGCTCCTGCTGGATAAGCAGCTGCTTCTGCGCACCGAACACCTGCTCCCGCCTCACCCTATCCCGTAGGCTGCTTTTTGTTTCTTCCGGGTTTTGCTTGATTAAATTAAACAGCCAAAATGCATATATGCATGTAATCAGCACTATTACAATAGTAATTATTTTTTTCACGACCTAGTCTCCTGCGTAAATTCCGTTAATCTAAATATAGCATCCACACAATGTCATATTATGACATTTCAAAATTTTTATAAAAAAATGCAAAAAAAGTAAAAGCCTTGTGCTGATTCCGCATCAAGGCTTTGAATGTTAAGAAGGGATGCCCTGCAAAAAGTGGGCGTTTTTATTCATGAACTTTTTCAAACATATTCGTGGTGTCGCAGTCAGGGCGTATGTTCCAATTGCTGGTATCGCCGGTAAATTTGCTATAGGAAAACATTCTACTCATGTTAGTCACATTGGATACTTTCCACCTGCTGACGTTGCCGTTGAATGCGCTACTGAAGAACATCCTGCTCATATCGGTCACGTTGGACACGTTCCACTTGCTGATGTCGCCATTGAAGTTGCTTTTACAGAACATTTCGTACATGTCAGTCACGTTGGACACGTTCCACTTGCTAATGTTACCATTGAATTTGCTTCCTTTGAACAATTCACTCATATCGGTAAGACCAGAGACGTCGATGTCGTTCAGGTCGCATTCGGGTCCGAACCGTTCAATTCTTTCATCAATAAGTTTTCTCAAAAATTCTTTTTTATTGGGAGCGGTTGTTGTTGAAAACTGTTTTTTTAAGTAATTACAACGAACCCAGCTATCCTGATTTGGAATTCCTTTGTGGACGTTCCACTTGCTGATGTCGCCGGTGAATGCACTACCAGAAAACATACACATCATGTTAGTCACTCTGGAAACGTTCCACTTGCTGATGTCGCCGGTAAACTGACTTTTTTCAAACATGCTACTCATGTTTGTCACATTGGACACGTTCCACCTACTAATGTTACCATTGAATTGACTTTCTCTGAACATCCCGCTCATATTGGTTACATTAGACACATTCCACCTACTAATGTCACCATTGAATTGACTTTCTCTGAATATCCCGCTCATGTTGGTCGCATTGGACACATTCCACCTACTAATGTCACCATTGAATTGACTTTCTCTGAATATCCCGCTCATGTTGGTCGCATTGGACACATTCCACCTACTAATGTCACCATCGAATTGGCTACGGCAGAACATTTCGTGCATATCGATTACATTGGACACGTTCCACCTACTAATGTCACCATCGAATTGGCTACGGCAGAACATTTCGTGCATATCAGTCACTTTGGATACGTCCCACTTACTAATGTCGCCGTTGAAGTTGCTACTGTAGAACATTCTACTCATGTTAGTCACATTGGATACTTTCCACTCGCTGATGTCGCCTTTGAATTGGCTGCAAGAGAACTTTCCGCCAAACATACTACTCATGTCGGTCACATTGGACACGTCCCACTTACTGATGTCGCTGTTAAATTGGCCTTCGCAGAACATTCCACTCATATTAGTCACATTAGATACTTTCCACTCACTGATGTCGTCGTTGAATTTGCTCCCGTAGAACATTCTACTCATGTTAGTCACATTGGACACATTCCAATTGCTGATGTCACCGGTAAACTGACTTTCTTCAAACATGCTACTCATGTTAGTCACGTTGGACACGTTCCAATTGCTGATGTCGCCGGTAAACTGGCTTTCGCAGAACATTCCACTCATGTTAGTCACATTAGATACTTTCCACTCGCTGATGTCGTCGTTGAATTTGCTTTCACGGAACATTTCGCTCATATTTTTTACATTAGACACGTTCCAGTTGCTGATGTCGCCGTTGAATTGGCATTGGAAGAACATTCCACTCATGTCGATCACTTTGGACACATCCCATTCGCTGATGTCGCCTTTAAAAGGATTGCCTATGTATTCGTGATAATAATCCTCCGTAAAATCGCCGTCAAACATATGGCTCATGTTAGCTACTTTAGACACATTCCACTTGCTAATGTCGCCATTGAAATGGCTGCCTTCAAACATCCCGCTCATGTCGGTCACATTGGATACGTCCCACTTGCTGATATTACCATTGAATTTGCTTCCTTTGAACAATTCGCTCATGTCGGTAAGACCTGAGACATCGATATCGTTCAGGTCACATTCGGGTCCAAACAGCTTAATTTTTTCATCAATAAGATTTCTCAAAATTTCTTTTTTATTGAGAGCGGTTGTTGTTAAAAACTGTTTTTTTAAGTAATTCCAATGAACCCAGCTATCCTGATTTGAAATTTCTTCGGAAAAGTCCCAATTGCTGATGTCGCCAGTGAATTTGCTACCATCAAACATACTATTCATGTATGTTACTTTGGACACGTCCCAATTGCTGATGTTACCAGTGAATGCGCTACCAGAAAACATACTCATCATGTTAGTCACATTGGATACGACCCAATTGCTGATATCGCCAGTAAAATGACTGCCTTCAAACATCTCGCTCATGTCGGTCACATTGGATACATCCCATCTACTGATGTCGCCGGTAAAGTTGCTTTCACTAAACATCCCGCTCATGTCAGTCACATTGGATACGTCCCATCTACTGATGACACCGGTAAAGTTGCTTTCTCTAAACATTCTGCTCATGTCGGTCACGTTGGAGACGTCCCATCTACTGATGTCGCCGGTAAAGTCGCTCCTGTAGAACATACTACTCATGTTTGTTACTTTGGATACGACCCAATTGCTGATGTCGCCAGTAAAATGACAGCCTTCAAACATCTCGCTCATGTCGGTCACATTGGATACGTCCCATCTACTGATGTCGCCGGTAAAAGAATTGCGAAATTTATCAACCCAACCATCAAAGCCCCAATCATCAGAAACCCAAACTACATACCCCGAAAACATTTTGCTCATGTCGGTCACATTGGATACATTCCATCTACTGATGTCGCCAGTGAATTTGCTTCCTTTGAACATACTACTCATATTCGTCACTTTGGACACGTCCCAATTGCTGATGTCACCAGTAAACGGATTGCCGATGTATTCGTGATAATAATCCTCATTATCATCCATATAAACACCTTCAAACATATGGCTCATGTTTGTTACTTTAGACACATTCCAGTTGCTAATGTCGCCATTGAATTGACTGCCTTCAAACATATGGCTCATGTCGGTCACGTTGGACACGTCCCAATTGCTGATTTTACCATTGAATTTGCTTCCTTTGAACAACCCGCTCATATCGGTAAGACCAGAAACATCTATGTCGCTCAGGTCGCATTCGGGCCCGAACCGATTAATTCTTTCATCAATAATCTCCCGCAACAGTTCTTTTTTGTTAGGAACATCTGGAGTTGAAATTTGTTTTTTTAAATAAGTACAACGACCCAAGCTATCCTGATTTAAAATTTCTTCGGATACGTTCCATCTACTGATGTCACCACTGAATTTGCTTCCTTCAAACATACTACTCATATTCGCCACTTTGGACACATCCCAATTGCTGATGTTACCAGTAAACGGATTGCGAAATTTATCGACGACCTCATCATCAGAATTCCAAATAACATACCCCGAAAACATTCTACTCATATCGGTCACGTTGGAGACGTTCCATCTACTGATGTCACCATTGAATTTGCTTCCTTCAAACATACTACTCATATTCGTCACTTTGGACACGTCCCAATTGCTGATGTCACCAGTAAAAGGATTGCCTATGTATTCGTGATAATAATCATCATTATCATCCATATAAACGCCTTCAAACATATGACTCATGTCGGTCACGTTGGAAACGTTCCACTGGCTGATGTCGCCAGTGAAATGACCGCCTTCAAACATCCCGCGCATGTCGGTCACATTGGAGACGTCCCAATTGCTGATGTCGCCGGTGAATTCGCTAAAGGAGAACATTTCGTGCATGTCGGTCACGTTGGAGACGTTCCACTGGCTGATATCGCCAGTGAATTCGCTGCCTTTGAACAATTCGCTCATATCGGTAAGACCAGAAACATCAATATCATTCAGGTCGCATTCGGGGCCTATCCGCCTAATTCTTTCATCAATAATTTCCCGCAACATTTCTTTTTTGTTAGGAACGTCTGGATTTGGAATTTGTTTTTTTAAGTAATTACAACGAACCCAACTATCCTGATTTGAAATTTCTTTGGATACATTCCATCCGCTGATATCGCTGTTGAATGAGCTTTCTTCAAACATACGACTCATATCCGTCACACTAGACACATTCCACCTACTGATGTCGCCAGTGAATTCGCTGCCTTCAAACATACTACTCATGTTCGTCACGTTGGACACGTCCCAATTGCTGATGTCGCCGGTGAATTCGCTTCTTGCAAACATCGCGCTCATGTTGGTCACGTTGGAGATATTCCACTTGCCGATGTCGCCAGTGAATCGACTGTAAAGGAACATTCCGCTCATGTTGGTCACGTTGGATACGTCCCACTGGCTGATGTCGCCATTGAATTTACTTCCTCTGAACAACCCGCTCATGTTGGTCACGTTGGATACGTTCCACTTGCTGATGTCGCCATTGAATTTGCTTCCTCTGAACAACCCGCTCATATCGGTCACATTGGATACATCCCACTTACTGATGTTACCATTGAATTTGCTTTCTTTGAATAAGTCGCTCATATCGGTGAGACCAGAGACATTGATGTCGTTCAGGTCGCATTCGAGCCCGAACCGCTTAATTCTTTCATCAATAAGATTTTTCAAAATTTCTTTTTTATTGGGAGCGGCTGTTGTTAAAAACTGTTTTTTTAGGTAATTACAAAGAACCCAGCTATCCTGATTTGAATTTTTTTCGGATACAACCCATCTACTGATGTCGCCGGTGAATTGGCTTCTTGCAAACATCGCGCTCATGTTGGTCACATTGGATACGTCCCACTGGCTGATGTCGCCATTGAATTGACTGTCAAGGAACATTCCGCTCATATTAGTCACATTGGACACGTTCCATCCGCTGATGTCGCCGGTGAATTCGCTTCCTTTGAACAATTCGATCATGTCGGTGATGCCCGAAACATCAATATCGTTCAGGTCGCATTTGGGGCCTTCAGTTTGAATGCGGTCCTCGATGATTTTCTTCAGTTCTTCTTTATTTGCGGGTTTGAGCATAGTCTGTTCCTTCAAAAGTAATGCAAACGCTATTTTAATCGTCAATAAATTTAAATACAAAAATGCATTTTTTTAGAAGAGGCGGGATGACAATCCCGCCTACAGTCTACTTTCTACTGCTTAAATGTTTAATTAAATCGCGAACTTCGTAGCGTCGGCGAGCTGCACGCTAGCGATGCGGGAAATACCCTTGATTTCCTGCGTCACACCGTAGAGCATATCGGCTTCGGCCATGGTACGCTTGTTATGCGTCACGACGATGAACAAGGTCTGCTTACTGAATTCACGGAGGAGCGCCATAAAGCGACCGACGTTAGCATCATCAAGCGGACCGTCAACTTCGTCCAGCACGCAGTACGGAGACGGCTTTTCCATGTAAATCGCGAACAGGAGCGCCGTTGCAGTAAGGGCGTGTTCACCACCGGAAAGTGCCTTGATACCGCGCATTTTCTTACCGGTCGGGCGGACGTTGATTTCGATGTCGGCATCGAGAATGTCCATCGGCTTGCCCATTTCATCCACGCGTTCCACGAGGTTCATCTTCGTTTCGCCATTGAGGAACAGCTTACTGAACACGAACTGGAAATTCTTCTGGATGCGTGCAAACGTATCCAGATAGCGCTGGCGGGCAATGTCGTCAAGCTTGGTGATGGTACGGTCCAGTGATGCACGGGCGCGATCAAGGTCGTCGAATTGTTTTTCAACTTCTTCGAGGCGCTTCTTTTCGTCTTCGTAATCTTCCATCACGTTGACGTTGATCGGGCCAAGCTCTTTAATCTTGCCGCGGAGTTCACGAATCTCGCGGTCGGCTTCGGGCTGCGTGTATTCCACACGTTCAACGTTCTCGGGATTGTCCAAATCGACAGTCCATTCGTTCGTGATGCGTTCGCGGAGGCGGTCGAGATTGTTCTGGAGGGATTCCTGACGACGGCCGACATCATTCAGTTCCTTCATCTTTTCAATCATGTCATCGCGGAGGCGGTTGACTTCGTCGCGCCATCCTTCAAGGTCACCGCTCACGAGATCATAGCGTTCACGAGCAAGGTCGCGGTTGCGTTCGAGTTCGCGAAGCGCATTGTCTTTCACTTGCGCTTCGTCGGAGAGCTTGTTGCAATCCGTTTCAAACTTTTCAATAGAAACTGTATTCTTTTCGATTTCGTCACGGCGGTTGCGAATCGTATTGTCCAAAAATTCCATCTGGTCGGCAATGGCGACCACGCGATTCTGGTTCTGCTTTAAACGAGAAGTCTTGTCTTGCGCGCTGCGTTCGAGTTCGCGGACATCTTCTTCTTTTTCGCGAAGCATCGTCTCGTTTTCACCGAGCTGGTCCGAAATCGTCTGGTAACGTTCTTCGACCTTTTCGACTTCGGCTTCGGCTTCGGCAAGTTCAGCATCGCTGTTCTTGGACTGCGCCGCCGCATCAATTCTATTTTGTGCGTTCGTCACTTCGCCATTCAACTGGCTCAAGCGACGGGTGCAGTTTTCAACCGTATTTCTGTGGATGCGGATAGAAGCATCACCACCGCGCAGAGAATCGCGCTTTTCACGGATTTCATCGACCAAAGACGAAAGCATCTGAGCATCTTCTTCAGTCAGTTCACGCAAGCGGTCCACGTTTTCTTCGCTAGCAGAAATATCGCCTTGCACTTTTTCCAAAAGTGCTTCGGCATCAGCAATTTCGTTCTTGCGGGAGAGCGCGCCCGACGTGGAAACGCCAAACGACACAAGGCCGCTTGTACGCACAATCGTATCGGCGGTGACAAAATTCAAATTTTCGCCACGATATTCCTTCGCCAAATTCAGTGCAGTCTGCAAGGAATCCACAACAAAATAGCGAGAGAGGATTCCCGAGAGCCACGGAGAAACTTCGTCGTCCGTCTTGACAAAATCCTTGAGCGAACCGACAACGCCCGGATTGTTCACCGGCTTGTCGTAAGCAGGGGCTGCACTCGAAACAAGCGACATGAGCACCTTGCCCACGTTTTCGCTCTTGAGCGCATCCACAATTTCATTCACGGCACTGTCGCCATTCACGACTACAGAATCAAGAATTTCACCGAGAGCAGCTTCGACGCTCGATGCGTATTCCGGCGTAGCCTCGATGCGTTCCGAAACAAGACCGCCAATGAGATTCGCCTTGTTTTCCTTGAGGTAACGGTTGGCATCCGAACCTTCGTTCATCACGCTCTGGAGCACGTCAATTCGAGACTGCAAGCGGGCTTCTTCATTCTTCAAGCCCTGCAATTTCTGTTGCGCTTCGGTGAGTTCGGCACGTTCGGATTCCAAGCGTTCTTCGCGCGTGGCGCGCTGTTCTTCGAGATTTTCGATTTCGCGATTCGTGTCTTCGATGCCCGCCTGGATTTCGGCGATGTTCGCTTCGGCATCGGACTTTTGCTTGTCGAGACCTTCGATTTCGGTCTGCCACTTCGCGATGTTCGACTGGAGCATGTTGACTTCGGCGTCCATGCGTTCGAAGCGTCCGCGGAGGGAGTTCACACGGTTTGTGGCCTGCAAGCGTTCGTTCGAAAGTTCACGGGACTGCGTACGCAAGTCATCGACCTTGTCACGCATGACCTGCAACGTTTCTCGTTCACGTTCCAAAAGCGCATTCAGCTCATCCATGTCGTTTTCGCTACCGAGAACGGCAATTTCTTCTTCGAGGCGAGCTTTTTCTTCGGAGAGTTCCTGCGACTTCTGTTCACTGCGTTCAATTTCGCCCTGAGCCTTTTCGTTCGAAGATTCAAGGGCGGCCATGGAATCGCGCAAACGCATGATGTTGTTGTTCAGGTCGTTTAAGGCAATCGTCGCCGCCTGGACATTGCGTTCCAAATCGCGATAAGTATTTTCGTCTTCGCTAATCGCAAGCTTCTTTTCTTCAATCTTAGCCTGCAATTCCGTCGCCTGCGTCTTGGAAGATTCCACTTCGTGGTTCATGCGCTTGGTCGTCGTATCCAGCGTGGCCAAGCCTTCCTTGTAATCTTCAAACTTGTCCAAACTGACAGACAAATCGAGTTCGCGGAGGCGCGTATTCAATTTCTTGTAAGCATTGACCTTTTCGGCCTGAGTTTCATAGAGACGGACAGAACGGCGCACACTGCGCAAGTTGTCTTCGACACGTTCCATGTCCATCTGCACACGTTCGAGCTGGCGGCGCGTTTCCTTGCGCTGCTGTTTGTACTTGCTCACGCCTGCGGCTTCTTCAAAGAGCACTCGGCGGTCATCCGCCTTGTCTGAAAGAACCGCCTTGATCATGTCGGCGTTCATCTGCGAATACGTACTCGAACCCAAGCCCGAGTCAAACAGCAAAGCGTGAACGTCACGCAGACGGCATTCCTGGTTATTGATGAGGTATTCGCCCGAACCATCGCGGTGCACACGGCGCGTCACAATGACTTCGGAATAATCAGAAGCAAGCGTACCATCGCTATTATCGATGACGATAGAAACTTCGGCAAGACTCATAGCGGCACGTTCTTCGGTACCGCTAAAGATAACGTCTTGCATTTTACCCATACGCAAAGCGGCGGCTTTCTGTTCGCCAAGCACCCAGCGGATGGCGTCCGTAATATTGGACTTGCCACAGCCGTTCGGCCCAACGACAGCCGTAAGACCCTTCGTCGGGAAGTTTATTTCCGTTCTCTGCGCGAAGGATTTAAAACCAAAAATCTTTAACTTAGTTATCTGCACTATAGCAAAATGTAGTAAAAAAGTAGGAAGTAGGCGGTAGACCCTATTTCAACTTAAATGCCACGTTTCCATCTTCGTCTTGAGATACAATGAGGTGCTGGCTGCCGCCTTCGAAGTCAAGCGTTGTTACAGAATAGATCATGTGAACATCTTCTTCGCCGCAGCCTTTTACTTCTGTTTCAAAAACATTCGGTTCGCCTTGTTTGGCTAAAGTATTGTACACTCTACTAATCGAGCTATATGCACAAAGCTTACCTATACTTGCAAGCGACTTGCCATCCCACTTGTCGAATCGCACGCGAACCTTAAACGATCCGACCCAGTCTTCTTCGACAACCTTGCTCTTTTCGCCCGGTTCAATCGCATCGCGAATCCACGGCTGCACAGACGTTCCGTCTTCAGAAATAATATCAACCCCCAAAATCGTAACATCCGTCTTGTTTTCGACCTGGAGTCTCGTTGTCGTATCCGTAAATACATGGCTCATGCAAGCCGTCAGAGAGATTGCAACCAGACAAAGGAATAAACGCAAATACTTCATTAGTTACCTCCCTGAGTTGCAGAACCATCGACCTTTTCGTAGCGAATACCCTTCGCCTCAATCACCTTATTGCCCTGAGCATCAATCGACGTACTGCCCAAATTTTGCTGTTCAGCACGAGCCTTCAGGATTTTTTTCAAATCAGGCTTGTGTTCAGTTGTTACCATCGGAGCAGGTTGAGAGGCTCCGCGCCCAAAATGGTCTCTACCGATTTTACCCATGCTCACCTTGATTTCTGCAATTAACGAGCCCTTGGCATGGAACATGTTCTCGTAGTCAAACACGGTATTGTAGCCCAAGCGGAGGAAGAACAAATCTATAGCGCCACCCCAGAGCAAATCCTTGGCGCCAGAACGTTCTTGACGGCGCAAGCAAGAAGCTTCAATACCTAACAAACGAGATGGAACCGGATAAAATTTCAATGCTGCAGAACGGAAACCATCATCCGGAAAATCGAACGACACATCCGCATACAAAACTTGTTCATAAAGATTTTGTTCCCAATTCAAACGTACAAAGTTATCGTCATCGCCATTCGTCTTGCGTCTGTAAATTGTGGCGCTCAAATTCGGCAAGAAAGTCTTGTAACCGCTAGAAACACCGCCGTAAAGCGAGCGAGATTCCAAGTCAAGCGAGAGACGGATCGTCTGGAACGTATTGCGATAGAAGCTCGCCTGCAAGCTCACGTTCTTGTAACGCGCATGAGCCCAGTAGAACAGCAAGGAATCCGACTCGTTCGGATAAACTTTATGGCTCGCCAGTTCAAGATTCTGGTGCTGCAAGCCGAGCGCTGCCGTAACATCATATTTCGTATTCGTGTACGAAAAGCCCCACGTAAATGATGATGAAATATGCGCGAAATCGCCATAATGCGGGAAGAAGAAAAAGTCCTGCGAATCCCAACCCACGCGGTCAAACCAAGTGAGGAATCCCAAATGAGATACAGAATCCAGCGCCCAGCTCCCGAAAATGCCATAATGATGCCTAAACGCAAAACCATCATGAACACCATACTTGCTCTTTAACTGCAACTGTTCGGACGAAGGCGTGTAGGTGTAGCCGATATCGACAAAGCCACCTCGCCCACCACGCATCACAAGACCGATATCACGAAGTTGACGGTCACGCATCACAAGTCCACTCTGAGTCAGCGCCTCTGTCGGAATCGGATCTGCAAAGGCTACACCCGCCACCATAGCGAGCAAGAGAAGTATTTTACTGATTTTCATAACTAGAACTGGAAATAAAGGAACGGATTGTAGCTCTGGGTAAAGAGCGCAAGCGTTGCAAGGATGAAAAGCCCAAGCACGACAAGCGATTTTTTGAACGAGACGTCAACGCACCAATCGTAGCTGCGGAACTTCCAGAACGAGAAGAGCCCTGCAAGCAGCATGAAAGTGACGCATGTCGGCGTGAAAATTTCAGTAGACAAAATCACGTCGGAAGCAGCCGTTGCGCCAAGCCCAAGCATATTCTTCCACATGCGCACGGCATCGCCAATAGAATCAGCGCGGAACAGCACCCAGCCAAAGAGCACAATCACCTGAGTCAAAAGGATTTGCACCACGCGAGGAGCCTTGTAGTACCAAGCGTTCTTGTTGTTCGCTCGTTCGACAATCATGAAGAAGGCGTGATAAAGGCCCCAGCACACAAACGTCCAGTTCGCACCATGCCAAACGCCACTCACGAACATCACGAGGAAAAGGTTGAAGTACATGCGACCCGTCGGCACGCGGTTACCGCCCAGCGGAATGTACAGGTAATCGCGGAACCAGCTCGTGAGGGAAATGTGCCAGCGCTTCCAGAAGTCCGTAATGCTAATCGAGCGGTACGGGCCGTTGAAGTTGCGCGGGAAATGGAACCCGAGCATAAGGCCAAGACCAATCGCCATATTAGAATAGGCCGAGAAGTCAAAGTAAATCTGGAACATGTAGGCAAGCGAGCCCCACCAGCTGTTGATGACGCCCGGAGCATCGGCCGCAAAAACGCGGTCAGCGATAATGCCCACCTGGTTTGCAAGGAAGATTTTTTCAGCAAAACCAAAGCAGAAGAACAAAATACCGCGCACAAAGTTTTCGAGCGTATGCGTGCGGGTTTCAAGTTCTTCGGCTACCGTATTGTAACGCACAATCGGGCCTGCCACAAGCTGCGGGAAAAGCGCCACGTAGCATGCGAATGTCGCAAAATTCTTGACCGGAGGTGCCGTACCGCGCCACACGTCAATCGCGTAACTCATGGACTGGAACGAGTAGAACGAAATACCCACCGGCAAAAGGACCGTCATAATAGAGAACGGTTCACAGCCGAGCATGGTCGCAAAATCGTTCACGATTCCCATGCCGAACATGTAATACTTGAAGAATCCAAGTGCACCGAGATTTACCGCAATCGCCGTACCGAGCGCAAAATTCCGCTGGAACTTGCTTGCGTCAGGCGCCGAGATAAACCGCCCCGCCACGTACACCACCAAGGTGCAGCCGAACATGAGGAACACAAGCCACGGTTCGAGCCAGCCATAAAAGATATAGCTGAAGATGGTGATGAACAAGTTCAAGAACGAGTGCTTGGCCCCGAGCTTGAAGAGAACAAAGTAGCCGACCAAAAACGTCGGCAAGAAATAGAAAAGGAAAATCTGGGAAGAGAAGACCATTAATTACTCGTTCACTTCAATAGCCAAGTAGCGCGGGGATTCGTCGTCAAAGTATTCATCTTCAACGGCGCCGTCCCAGTTGCCTTCGAGCGGGATGAGCTTGAGCGTGTATTTGGACTTGGCCTTGAATTCGCCAACGTTGCCCTTGGACTTGTCGGCCATCTTGTCCTTGACCTTGCCGCGAGCGATGAGCGGGTTATAAACGCCCACGAGAACTTCCTTGGCGTCGAGTTTGCCCGAGACCACCTTTGCAACCTTGTACTTAAATACATAGACATAGCTGTACAGGTCATTGCTCGGCATCTTGCCCGGAATTTCGGTCAAACGCCCTTCAATGGTGATCGGGTCAGCGGCGAACACAAAGGCGGCCGCGAGGAACAGAGAAAGTATGATTTTCTTAAGCATAAGGTTAAAATAGTAAAAAAAACGCGGGATGCCCACTTAGTAAATGGGAGACGCCCACTAAATGTATTACGAGAAATTATTGTTCCTATCGCTACGCTCCAGGATGACGTCCGCACCAAAACAATTATTTTTCATCTAAAAAGGTCATAAAACAGAAATTTAATCCTAAATTCACTAGTTTTTACTTTATTCAAAGTGTAATTTTTCAAAATTTAACGAAAATTTTTCAATTTTCACACCAAAACAGGTCGTTTCAAAATAAAATTTCACTAAAAATTTCAAAAATTTTCACAAAAGTCGAGTTTTACCTCTTGCCACCCTCAAAAAATACTCCTATATTTCAGCTCATCTAAATTTTCATCTATTCTTTAAAAGACAGGATAAATTATGGCAAATAAGACCTTAAGTGGTGCCGAAGTGATTATCGAATGCCTCAAGCGTGAAGGCGTTGATACAATTTTCGGCTATCCCGGTGGATCGGCCATTCCGATGTTCGATGCCATCCTCGACTCCAGCATCAAAGTTGTGCTCAGCCGTCATGAACAGGGCGCAACCCACATGGCTGACGGTTATGCCCGCCAGACCGGTAAGGTCGGTGTAGCTCTTGTCACTAGCGGTCCGGGTGCAACGAACACGTTTACAGGTATTTATACAGCTCTCATGGATTCTAGCCCTATCGTCGTGCTCACGGCACAGACGACAACTCCGAACTTGGGCAAGGACGCTTTCCAGGAATGCGATACTAGCGGTATGACTTTTGCCACCGTGAAGCATTCTTACTTGGTGAAGGACACGAACGACCTCCCGCGCGTGATGAAGGAAGCTTTCCACATTGCACGTTCTGGCCGCCCGGGCCCGGTGCTTATCGACCTCCCGAAGGACGTGACCGCAGGCCCCTGCACCGCTCCGTTCACGGACCAGATGGACCTTCCGGGTTACAAGATTCCGACCTACGCTTCTACTGAAAGCGTCGAAAAGGCCGCGGAATACCTCAAGAATTCCAAGAAGCCGCTTTTGCTCGTGGGCCACGGTGCCATGATTTCTGGCGCACACCGCCAGGTGAAGGAACTTGCCGAAAAGCTCGGCGCTCCGGTGACCTGCACGATGCTCGGCCTCGGTGCATTCCCGACCGACCACGAACTTTCTCTCGGCATGCTCGGCATGCATGGTACAATTTACGCCAACAAGGCTGTTCTCGAATGCGACTTGATCCTTTCGATCGGTAGCCGTTGGGACGACCGCATTACCGGTAAGCTCAGTGAATTCTGCAAGAACGCCGTGAAGATGCACATCGACATCGACCCTGCCGAAGAAGGCAAGGTGTTGCAGCCGGATGTGTTCATGTGCGGTGACGCGAAGCTCGTCTTGGAACAGCTCCTCCCGATGGTGAACAAGCTTGATACCGCCGACTGGATCAAGACCTGCCAGACTTGGAAGAAGCGCTATCCGCTTACCTACGCCAAGCAGGGTGGCCTCCGTATGCAGCACATCGTTGCTACCGTGAGCGAACTTACGCAGGGCAAGGCCATTGTTACTACAGACGTGGGCCAGCACCAGATGTGGGTTGCACAGTTCTTCCACATCAACTATCCGCGTCAGCTCCACTCCAGTGGTGGCGCAGGCACGATGGGCTTTGGCTTCCCGGCTGCTATCGGTGCCGCATTCGGCAACGAAACCGGTTGGCCGGTTTGCAGCTTCAGCGGTGACGGTGGCTTCCAGATGACCGAAGCAGAACTTGCAACGGCAGCCATCCACAAGCTCCCCATCAAGATTTTCGTGATGGACAACAAGTACCTCGGCATGGTGCGCCAGTGGCAGGAACTCTTCTATGACCACCGCT
>JAEEGJ010019192.1_pt1 | contig 15109 bp, 17 predicted proteins | sample 8958761 | NCBI WGS metagenome assembly JAEEGJ01 (sample SAMN16246546, study PRJNA631951) | gut metagenome | biome: gut microbiome; feature: rumen; material: RS-attached | host: Bos | place: Iran: Karaj | collected 2018-10 | reverse complement strand
CTGCTTAGTGCAAATTCATTTGCTACATATGAAGGTATCGTTAGTGCTGAAGACGCAGTATCAACCTTGCAAAAGCATGATGTTTTATTGTTTCCCACCCGTTTCCCTGATGAAGGGATTCCCGGAACTATAATTGATGCTTTTGCTGCCGGTATCCCGATAATTTCATCTAAATGGTTATATTTTGATGATATATTAGAAGACCATAAAACAGCCTTAGGCTATGATTACCTTAATGTTGATTCACTTGTAGATACTATTATTTATGCTGCTAAAAATATAGATGAGTTGATCAATATCAGCCGTAATGGTCAAAAAGAATATGAAAAGTATGATTCATCTGCGGTCCTTCCGGTATTAGAGAAACAATTGTTATAAGTTGTATATGGATATTGAAGTAGCAACGTTACTTAGCTTGATAAAAAAGTCTCAATTTGGTGTTGAAGATACCATAAACTGGGCTGATGTTGATATGGATGCTTTGTATAACGAGGCATTCGATCAATCATTGCTTGGTATTATTGCTCCTGAGATTCCTTCTGAATATACAAATAAGAAATTTGTTGACGCACAGTATCGTCAAAAGAGATCTTATATTCTATATTGTCATGCTCAAGATGAATTGAAGAAAATACTGGATGAAGCTGGTATTCCGTTTATTATTCTGAAGGGAAATGCATCTGCAATCAGTTATGCTGATCCGACCAGTAGGACGATGGGTGATATAGATATATTAGTTCCACAGGACTTGTATGATAAGACTAAAGATATTCTTTTATCTGCAGGTTACGAAAAGGGCGGCTCTGATGACAGGCACTGTGGATTTAAGAAAGACAATACTACAGTTGAAGTTCATCATCATTTCAGTCATTTTGAAGATTATGATTTTGAAAACTTTATTATTGATGGTCTTAATTCGCGTGAACTTGCTTTAGTAGACGGTCATGAATTTCCGATGCTTCCTAAGCTTGCAAACGGTATTGTTCTTTTAGATCATTTCAGACGACATCTTCTGTCTTCTGTTGGCCTTCGTCAAACTATTGATTGGATGATGTATGTCTATAGAAATCTCGATGATGATTTTTGGAATAGTGAGTTCAAAGCAATTTTGGAAGAAAAAGGATTGGTTAAATTTACTGTAACTCTTACCCGTATGTGTCAGATTTATTTGGGCCTTCCTGATACTATCAACTGGTGTAAAGCCGCTGACGACAGTACTGCTGAGCGGTTATTTGAGCAAATTATTTCTTCCGGCAATTTTGGCAGAAAGAATAAAAGAGGATATATAGTAGAACGCTTAAGTATAATAATAAAACGCGAAGGTTTGTTTCATTTGCTTCAACGTGTTGGCGAGAGCACATGGACTGCCTATCAAAAGCATCATTGGCTTAAGCCTTTTTGCTGGCTATATCAGTTTTTCCGCTATGCTAAAAGTTTTATCAAACTGGGAAGAACACCAGCTCAATTAAATAGTGATAAATATAGGAGTAAGGAACGTTATGAATTGCTAAAAGAACTTAATATTCTTTAGCCTTTTTCATTTACAGTTCTTGTCCTTCACACAAACTCTTAAATATCCCATTCTTTTCAATAAGATCGCTGTAGGTTCCTTCCCCGGCGATTTTTCCATTATTAAGCACTAATATCCTGTTGCATTTCTGAATAGTCGAAAGACGGTGCGCAACAACGATCCTGGTGCAGTGTAGCGATTCCAGAGCTTCTGTGATCTTTTGCTGAGTAATGTTATCCAGGGAAGATGTAGCCTCATCAAAGATAAGAATGCTTGGATCAGAAGCAATTGCACGTGCGATGAGTAATCTTTGTCTCTGGCCGCCTGAAAGGGAGAGACCGCCATCCTGGATCATGGTCCGCATTCCCATAGGCATAGCTTTGATGTCATCTGCTATGCAGGCTGTTTCAGCAGCTTTCCAGATATCTTCAGGCTTTAAGCCCGGATTGGAAATGGCGATATTATCATAGATGGTGCCTGCAAAGAGCATTCCATCCTGCATTACAGTACCGATGTGCTGTCTGAGTGAATTCTTATTTATTGATTCTAGATCCTTGTCATCAAAGAGAACTTTGCCTTCCGTAGGCTTCTCAAGACCAAGAAGCAGGCGCACTAAAGTTGTTTTGCCGCATCTGGTATGTCCGACGACAGCAACATAATCACCTTTGTTGATCTTAAGATTCAGATCTTTAAATACCGGCTTTGTGTTTTCGCCGTAATTAAATGTGATATTCTGTAATTCAATATTTCCTTTAAGTTCATTGATTATTTCAGCGTTTCCATTTGACTCCGGAACTGCTTCAAATAAAGGCTTTAAAAGCTTAAGAATAGGCTTAATCGTTGCAGTAGAGATGGCTAGTGTTGATAACGCTGTAAATGCGGATGAGATATAACCGTAAGATGCATTGAAAGCATAGTAATCAGCTACAGATACGTTGTTCTTAACGGCTATCACATACATTGCAAGTGTTCCGAGCAGAGATACTGCTGTGATAATGACTTGTGATAAACGGATGAACAGAGGGGGATTATAGGTGAGTTCTGAAGTCTTTGAATAGAATTTGGACCATTTCTCGAATGCCTGCTCCTCAACACCGAAGCCTCTTATCTTTTGGATTCCTGATATCAGTGAGTATACAAATCCGCGCTCTTTTGCGTTTGCTTTAAGCTTTTCGTTATCAACTTTGATCTGCATTTTCGATGTTATCAGAGTGATACAAACGGTTAATAATGTAACTGTTAAGCTTGGCCAGACAAGGCTTGGTGCCAAATCGAATATCTGGATCAGATAGACAAGCGAGAACAGGCCTGTAACAGCTGATGAGAAGAATGTTTCAACTATCGTATTGCAGAGAGCATCTATGTTTGTGATGTCCTGATTAAGCTCGCCGGCAGAGTGCGTTCTGAAGAACGGAGCAGGGAGTGAGAGAAGTCTCATCATGGTTGCTGCACCGGTATTGATACTGAGCTTATTACGGATCCTTGTTAACAGCAGAGTCCTGGTGATCGTCAGGAGTATCATTGATAAGGTTGAGAAGAATAAGAAGATCACAGCACCAAAGAACAGGTACATACTTTTAGAAGCAATAACAGGCCCTATCAAGATCTGATTCAGCGTAGGTGTGAGTAATCCGATAATTGTGATCGCAGCTGAAGCAAGAGCAAAACTTATGAAATCCCATGCGTTAAGACACTTGAACATATAACGCAGGAGATCTTTTGTGTTCATCGGTCTTTGGGGCAGGGGACGGTAGAAACAGAATGCCTTATCGCTTAAGCTTGCCTCTGTCCTGCTGTTTATACGGATCTTTTTACCTGATACAGGATCTCTGTAATGGTATCCTCCGAATGTAGAAGGAATGAGCGCTACAGGCTTGCCGGAATCTTTAAGAGTGGCGATCATGGGACCTGCTGCGTCCTTGTACCATTTATAAGGGAGGTTTATCTCGCGGTACATTATTCCTGTTGAGGTCGATACGACATTTATCATATCGATAAGTCCTGTTGTATCAGGCAGCACGGGCATATCAATATGCATTGCCTTAAGCAAAGCGGATATAGCGTATTTCTCATAGTTTATTTTTCCGGAGTTATTATTCATTTGATACCAACTCCTTATATAAACCTTGTTTTGAGAACAGTTCATCGTGTGTTCCGCGCTGGACTACAGCACCTTTGTCGATAACGATTATCTCGTCACAGTCTTTGATGGTAGAAAGTCTGTGAGCAACGATTATGGTGGTGATGTTTCTGCTTTTAATAGAGTCCATCACCTTGGCTTCAGTCTCAGAATCCAGGGCAGAAGTGGCTTCATCTAGGATCAGGATAGAAGGGTTTCTGACAAGGGCTCTGGCGATCTCCAGGCGCTGTCTCTGGCCGCCGGACAGATCTTTGCCGCCGTCTAAGATCCTGTGCTGTAAATAGTCATCATAAGTTTTGACATCGTCGTAGATCCAGGCATCCTTGAGGGCGTCTGTTATGCAATCTCCAACAATAGATTGGTCCCAAAGTCTGATGTTATCTAAGATCGTATCATCAAATAAAGTGCTTTCCTGATCGACAACGCTGACAGATCCTATAAGTGATTTTCTGTCGATGTCCTTTAAAGATCTGCCATCAATTAATATGTCGCCTGAATCAGGCTGATAAAGACCGGAAATAAGTTTTACTAATGTGGATTTACCACAGCCTGATCTTCCGACGATTGCTGTTTTCCTGCCTGCTTTTATAGACAATGAAAGATTGTTAAACAGAGGCTTTGAGAGCTTAGAATAACCGAAAGTGACATTCTTTAATTCAATATCGCCATCGAGTTTTGCAGTGCTTTCAGTGTCACTTTTCGCATTAAACACAGAATCTTCAGGATAGTTCATTACATCATCGATTCGTTCCATCTTGGTCTTCATTTCCTGAATCGATTGGCCGGCGCTGATAAGTGATGTGGCAGGTGACATGAAAGCAGAGAGATATCCCTGGAAAGCCATTACCATACCGGCCGTGAACTTTCCGTTCAATATAAGAAGTACGCCAATACCTAATACGATCACGTTTGCTAAACCTGTAATGGAGAACGGAATAGTATTAAGCAAAAGATTCAATTTTGTATTTTTAACGTTCTGGGTATTTACACGAGCCTGATAACCTGACCATCGGCCAAAGAATCCTCTCTCGGAGCCTGATGCCTTAATGGTTTCGATCATGGTGATGCCTGACATGGTCTCAGATGAGAGCGCAGCTTCATTTCTCTGGCTTACCCTTGCTATATTGTTGCGTTTAACGGCGATCAATGTTGAGAAAAGAAGGTTTAGGATGATCGCTCCGACACCGATAAGAGTAAGGATAAGGCTGTATCTGATCATGATGACGAGATAGATTACAAGCATACATGACTGCAGTATCTGCGGTGCAAATGTCTGTATCAATGTATTAGCTACAGATGCGTTCATTGTCTGTCTGTCGGCTATATCAGATACATGCCTTTGCGAAAAGAAGAGCATTGGAAGGTGCAGGACTTTCTTAAGATAATTCGAGCTGCCTTTTGCAGCGAGCTTTGCTTCAATCTTCAGTGTATAAATAGCTGAGATACAACCTATGACTACTGATACGAGCGCAAATAACAAGAATATAAATGCAAACAGATTCAGAAAATCAGGATCGGATCCATCCAATAAACGGTCAATGAAGGTCCTTGCAAATACAGGCTTAACCATCTCAAGGATTGAAGCAGTTGTAGTCGTGATGAGAGCAAAGACTATTGCTTTTCCAGCACCGGAAAGCTTCTCGCGCGCATAACTGAAGACTGATTTAGGCTTGCCAAATGGCTTAAATTCCTCAGAAGTCTCAAAAAAGAGACTGACACCTGTGTATTCACGGTCAAATTCTTCCCAATCAACCTTGATCTTTCCCTTTGCAGGATCGTTGATTACTGCTTTATTGCCTTGAAAGCCGCAAAGAACAACAAAATGATTGAATCCCCAGTGAATGATGCAGGGGAAAGGGCCGTTATCCTTAAGTTCTTCTGCTTCAACCCGCCAGCCTTTTGCCGTAAGGCCATATGTCCTGGCTGCTTCTACAATATTTTTGGCATTAACACCTGCCATAGAGACGCCGCAGTCGCTTCTTGTCTGCTCCAAAGGTATCCAGTATTTATAGAAGTGCAGGATCATGGCAAGTGCAGCGGCGCCGCATTCCAATTCCTCCATTTGAATAACAAGGGGAACGTTTACATAACCCTTTGTAACCGGTTTTGGAATTGTATTCTTGCCAGTCAAAAACATGTGATTATACTCTCGGCAAATTATAAAGCAGGGAATATGGGTCAAAATGGCTTCCCAGTATTATCCAGGCCAATATGCCGATAACAAGCATTAAAACAGCTATTATCACAAGCCAGATACCGGGAGTGGTTACTTTTATGTATTCATTTAAAGGCTCAGGCGAATCTGCTGCCTCAAGACTTTTCTCGCGAAATATCATTTTGTTATCTGTATCCGCCATGAACCGTCTCCTGTCCTTTATTTAACTAATTATAAACTATTACCAGAGTTCTGTTTTCCTTGTTTTTGGGGTTGTTGGAGCATAAAATATTGATATTCTTTTTAGTTCAGGGAGAACAAGCTGTTTGGATACTGTAATTAGAGATAAAGCGCTTGAACTTATAAAGGCTTCTGTCTGGAATACAGCAGTTCCTGAACTAAATTCCGAACAGGCAGAAGCGGTTTATCAGATCTTTAAATCTCATGCAATTCCAGCCTTGCCTGAAAATGTGCTGCCTCAGATTCCTTCTTTTTCTGATGACTTAAGGAAAAAGTGGAGAAACGATATTGTTCATATCATTCAGTCTAACTATCTGATTACTACTGCCGAGAATGAGATAATATCGATTCTGGATAGTCAGTCTATCCGTTTTGTAATCATTAAGGGAACATCAGCAGCACGTTACTATCCCTCACCAGATCTTCGTGCTTTAGGGGATATTGATATTGTTGTAAATCCGGAAGATTTTGACAAAGCCTGTGGGGTTGTTTTAAATTCCGGTTCGATTGAGAAGACTGACCAGATGGACATCATCATGGGCAGACATAGATGCTTTCAAAAGAATAATGTGGAGATAGAGATCCATCGATTCTTTGCATTGCCGGAGAATTCTGCCACGCTTGAAAAGCTCGACAGGCAGTTAATTAATGGCATCAATAGTACTCACAGATTAGAGAGCATAATAGATGGCCTCATACTCCTGGAACACATAAATCAGCATTTTTTCGAAGGTATCGGTCTAAGGCACATTCTTGACTGGATGATGTTTGCCGATAAATGCCTTAATAATGATAATTGGCCGGAATATATTAAAGGAGCAGAGTCTGTCGGCTTAGCCAAACTCGCTGAATCATTATCATCGATGTGTGAGATATATTTAGGTCTAAAACCACAATATGAATTTAATCGGATTAATGCTCAAATTTGTGAAGAACTCTTGGATTATATCCTGCTTAGCGGAAACTTCGGAAGTTCGCCTGAATGGAAAAAAAATTCGACATCCAGATTTATATCTAAACATAGAAATCCTGTCGAATTCTTTAAGTTTTTGCAGGTGCGTGGTCTTGAGACTTGGAAAAACTCTGATAAACACAAGTTCCTAAAGCATTTTGCATGGGTTTATCAAAGTGGATTAATGCTTAAGAATTACTTTTCGAGAGATCATTCTGACTTCAGGTTAAACAAAAGTATCAGTAATCTGATGAATACTTCTAAGTTGTTCAGTGAAGTTGGTGTCAGTCATTCTTCTTTGGAAAAAAGCAAGTTCGATGCAGATGAATACGTAAAAAGCATCTCAAATTGACAAGGAGGGGTATTTGGTTAAGGCAATTCCGACAGAAGAATACTTCTCACTGGTCCGTGAACAGCTTTCTGTGCAGGGCAAGGCGTTTGTCTGTGTAACCGGCAACAGCATGCAGCCGTTACTATATCATTTGCGCGATGGTGCAGTTATTGTTCCACCATCTAAGATACGCACTGGCGACATTGTATTGTACGACAGGCAGAACGGCCGTTTTGCTCTTCACCGCGTCATATGGAAGGGGAAGACCAGCTTTAAGATGGCCGGTGATAACCAATATTATATTGATAAAAATCTGAATTATAACCAGATCGTCGGCGTTGTATCCGAGATTGAAAGAAAAGGGAAGAGGATAAGCTGCAACAGTTTTGGCTTAAGGTTATATTCGTTTTGGGTTATAGTAATAACCGGACCGAGAATATTTTTTCACAAAGTCGCCGCCAAGATAAAAAGCATTATGTTCCGTTCAGGCGGCAAGGCAAAGAAGGGAGATCTATAATGAAGATCCGTTCAGGTTATATGCTCCGTAAAGTTATAGATACATATGTGATCATGGGGATCGGCAGTGATAATTATGTTCCTAACAGGATCATGAGCTTAAATGAGACAGGAGCTTATCTTTGGGGATTATTGGAAAAGGGGAGCGATAAGCAGGCTCTTATTGATAATCTTATCTCTGAATATGAAGTTGACTTAACTACAGCAGAGAAAGATGTTGATATCTTTCTGGCTCAGCTGCGTGACAAGGACCTTATTGAGGAATGATTCAAAAGAACTGGGATACCAACAGCATCAAAGATCAGCTTCAGTTAAAGGCAATAAAAGAAAGAAGACCTTTAAGTTGTATTTTCGAGCTCACATATCGCTGCAACTTTAACTGCAGGATGTGCTACGTCCATATGAGTGACAGTCAGGCATCTAAATACGGCCGCATGCGCACGCTCGATGAATGGCTTGATATGGCGAATCAGATCCGTGAAGCTGGAGTGTTATACCTTACACTGTCAGGCGGTGAGTGCACTCAATATCCTCATTTTATTGAACTTTACGAGAAGCTCGCTCAGATGGGTTTTCTCTTAACAGTTATGTCCAATGCCGGATCTTACAGCGACGAGATCCGCGAACTGTTCAGGAAATATCCTCCTCACAATGCGGCGATTACGCTTTATGGCGGCTCTAATGAGACTTATTTTGCTGTTACCGGTGATAAACATGGTTTTGATAAGACTGTCGAGAATATAAAGTTCTTCCGATCTTTAGGTATTCCTGTCAACTTAACTTTCACGATGATCAAGCAAAATGTACGTGATTATCCTTTGGTCGGTCAATTATGCAGCGATTTGAATCTCCCGTTTGTTCTGATAACAGATATTAATGCTCATAGATTTGACTCCGGTTTTTCAGAAGCATTGTCTTGCAGACTAAGCCCTGCCGAAAGAGCTTGTGTTGCATGCAGGCCTTCATCTGAAGTTTCTAAAGCTTTGGAAGAATCAAAAGAATTAGAGAAAAAGTTAGATGGATTTAGAATAGAAGATTATCAAGAATCTGATAGTGCTGATGATAAGGATTATTGTATCGGTTCTTATTCTGCATGTGCCATATCATGGAACGGCAATATGAATACATGTATATCATTGCTCGGAATGAAGGGCGCAGATCCTTTTGAGATAGGCTTTGAAGCAGCATGGGAACAATTGAAAGCAAATCAGGCATCTGTTTTTAAATTGCCTGATATTTGCTCAAGATGTTCTTTAAGATCTGATTGTACCCGCAATTGTGCAGGCAGAAGGTTAGAAGGAACGGGTTCTATAGATGAACCGGATCCCTACACTTGTGAATATACATATCTTCTGAAAACCCTTAAAAATCAAGAAACTCTGACTGCTTTTCCTACTTCTCCGGAATGTATTTGATGTATAATTATCATGTTGGAAAAGACTTCGGGAAGGGAGAATTTTTATGAAGAAGACTTATGAGTCTCCTAAGCTTTTTATTGACGAATACGCAGCTGATACTATGATCGCTTCAAACGGCGGCTTATCCCCATCTTCAGCAAAGAATGGTGCCCCTGATAATAATCAGAATTGCTGGGGTTGTGATTATGAATTTGCACAATTAGCTCCTGATAATTCAAACAATGTTTGTTTTGGACATGTCCCGGGAATGTGTGATTAATTAATGAGAATTGCACTCGGAAGCTTCTTGCTTTCCATTAACGGGGAAGATGAATTTTTAGATTCTATTTTCGCCGGTTGGAAGAATGAACTAGAAGTTTCGGATACATTTCAAGAATCGATAAAGATTCAGCTTATTTCTTCAGATTATAATGAATTGAACAAACCTGAGGGATGGTACGCAGAATCTGAAGGTGCTCACCAAAAAACATATTATTCATGTGATGGAATAACATATTTCTCTTTAGAATATGATATTCCTGTCGATGCAATCAGAGTTTGTTTTAATGGTAAGAACACTATTTACGCCAAGATGGGTATCCAATACGCGATTATGCTTGCTCTGCAAGATTACTGTATCGGACTTCACGGCGTAACACTGGTGATAAAAAACGAGATCGTTATTCTTTCTGCACCAAGCGGAACTGGTAAGACTACTTTATCTAAGCTTTTAGAATCTTATAGTGATGCGATCGTTATTAACGGTGATTTTGCTTTACTGAGGCCGACTAAAGATGGAGTTATATATGAACCTACTCCATTCTGCGGATCATCGGCCAGAAGCTTGAATCATAGACTTAAAATTAACAGAGTGGTATTTTTAGAGCAAGGGAAGAGCAATACATGGCGTGAGCTTAACGGAAGGGAAGCGTTAACTTTATTTCTATCAAACTCTTTTGTTCCCGAATGGAATGGTGCGTTTGAGAAAAATGTTACTGACAACATTATTAACTGTATTGAAGCGTTGAAAGTTAATAATTATGCTTTTTTACCTGTAAAAGAAGCTGCTTTGTATTTTGAGAAACAATTAGATAATTACGATGACTGATCATCGTGTTTATAACAAATTAAAGGAGGAAAAGAAAATGTCCGATTTTAAAGCACCTGTAACTCAGGAAGAATGGGAAACACTTAAGAAATTGCTCAGAAGTGAGATCAGCGATGCAGATCTCGAAACTGTAGTTGGCGGAAATGACGCTAAACCGAAGCCTAGTTCATATGTTGATTGGGTATGTCTTGGATGCGGCGCAATGATAAGGTTAAGACAACTCCAGGATCTTGCTAAGCACATGACAAAGTGCCCTGGTAATCCTTTTAAGTAATATTTTGAACAAGTATAGTGCTGTTGCCTGACAATCCTGTCAGGCAATTTGCATGGAGATTTTTGATGAAGAAAGCCCTTAAGATAGTTCTGGTTATATTAGCGTTTGCTGCTGTTTTTACGCTCGGCTGCTTTATGCCGAAGCTCTGGCCTAAGGTATTAAACAGAGTAATATATCCGGTATTCCCTCAGCTCAAGCCTGCACCTTTAGAGATTGATCTTTATGAGCCTTATTACAATGCAAAGCTTGGCGATCCTATCAGTGAGACCGACAGCGTAATCTATTATTTCTATAAGGATTACTGTCCGTGGTGCAAACAGCTTGAGCCGTTGACGGCAGGCCTTCCTGAGACGATCACATTGCCTGACGGCACAACAAGTAAGGTTAAGATCATCTGCCTCAATAAAGTTGAAGACCGCTATCTTGAGATAATCACTGAGTACTATGATTCTCACAACATCCCTGAAGACCGCCGTTATGTACCGGCAATAGTTATCGGAGATAAGTATCTGTTCACTTACGATGAGATCACTCCTGAACTTATGAATGCTCTGGTATCCGGCGAAGGCTTGAAGACTCAGCTGCTCGATGGAAATGAAAGGGTAAAGGAGTAAAGCTCACTTTTGTAATTATGTTTACTAATGGCGGGGATCTCCCGCCATTTTTATTTTCAATATATTTGCATCATGGCAATTGTAAAAAGCTGAATTGATTTGTGCGAAATGTTAAATTTCCTTTACACTCGCCCTAAAACTATACATTTAAGCCTTATTTTGTTAAAATTTTAAATATAAAGTGCATTTATTTTTAAGCATTTGGGTAAAGTTTGTTTTGATAAATTTGGGAGATCGTTATGCTTGTTAATGAGGATAACTGTTTTTTGTGCGATTCACTTGAATCGTTTTTACATTTTTTCTTAAGTAAAAATAATGATGCTGATAAGAAGGCTGGACACCTTTATTTCAGAGGCGAGAGCAGATATCATAAGTATATTGTTCCGAGCCTTTATCTTGATGAAGGTCTTACCAAGAAGTCCAGTGAATACTATTACCGCGTGCTCTTAAGCCAGAGCGGAAATCCTGATTATGACAGGAGTTCTGATCTTTTCAGGTCTATCACAGAGTTCCAGCATAAAGGTGCCAAGACCAGGATCTTAGAGGTCTCTGCAAATCCGCTTATTGCTTTGTATTTTGCTACGGAGAAGTACAACGCCGGTTCTGTTGAACCCGGTTATGTTTATGTTTTCGGTTCACACCATATTGTTGACCGTAATGAAATCAATACTGAACACTTTGATGTTGGTCATACAGTTGCTGCAAAGGTAGCTTTGAATCTCATTCCTCAGGACAAGATCAATGAGTTCATGACTACATGCAAATCGATCTATGCCAGAACATCCAGAACAGACTGGAAGCAGTTAAGGTTCAGGGACATGAATACGCTTGTAATCAATGGTGACGATACCGGTACTAACCAGTTAAAGTTCAGAAATCTCGGATCTTTGTCTTTGAGCGGTGAAGAATTCACGGTCATTCAGTCGTTCATGTATCTTTTAAACCAGAGAGCCAAGACAAACGGTGAACTGCTTTATCCTTTCAATATCTTTGAGGAATTGATGCTGGCGCATATCATTATTCCCTCAAAGGCTTCAGACAGAGTTAAGATGCAGCAGAGTGCGTTTATTTTCCCTAAGTATATCTATACCAACGGAAAGTCCATGGAAGATATCCAGAAGGAGATCGACCGATCCGTAAGCACATTGTCAGCGAGCATCGTCACTGATGATGGCAGGAAGATAAATGCGATCAAGATTCCGGGCACAAAGAAGGATCTTATCAAGAAGCAGCTTGCCCAGATCGGTATCAGTGAAGACTTTGTATATCCTGAGATCGAGCATAAGTCCAACATATTGTTGTCGAACTTATTCTGATAGTTTTCGTCCAAACTTAACCAATAAAAATGCACCCGTTATCGTTTGATAGGGGTGCATTTTTTGTCGGAGAATATAATTGCCCGTGTTTTGTGATCAGATCAGCTGTATCTTATATTTTCTTTCAAAGCTTAAAAGTATCTTGTAAGCAAAGTAGAACAATGCAATTCCGATTATCGTTCCAAGCGTGTTATGAACGATGTCATCATATTCGAAGACGCCTCTGTGAGCTAAAAGCTGGGTAAGTTCAATTACTAAAGACATCAAAAAGCCGGATAAGGATACGATCCACTTTCCTTTGCTCTTGGAAATGAAAGATGCTAAGAAGCCAAATGGCATAAACAAGACCACGTTCCAAAAGACTTCAAAGAACACGCCTTTGTCGCCATTAAAGATGTAGTCGTAAGACCAGAACAGCTTAAGCTTCATAGCAGCTTCCGGAGATACGTTCCTTTCAAAAATAGTAAGCGCAAATACAAATGCGAGGTAGAAGATGAGCATGAAAAGTGCAAGGCAGGATCTTAAACTCATTTTCCCTTTGCGGAAAATAAGTAATCCGATAACAAAGCTCATCAAAGCAGGCATCATCCAAACGATAACTGCATCAAGAGTAACAATTGATATAGCATGTCCGAGATAACCATCCATAACCCGAGCCGCCGATACATATATTCTTATCAATGGAATTTGACTAACTTTAGTATAATGCAATCTGTTGTCATATCGAATAGACAAATAGACAAATTCTTGACGGTTTTTGTGACAAATAGACAAATCAGAAGCGGAGATCATGTTCTGCTACTATTACGAACAAATGTTTACATTTGCGTAATCATGTAGTATAATTATTTAAATTGTAAAAAGGAGGAATTGTCTATGGCTACAATAAGTTTTACTCGTAATATGAAGCTAAACAAAAAAGAGTCTGAGAAACTTCTTGATATCATTGAATCGAACCGTGAAGTCAAAGTCAAAGTTACAACGCCTCCTGCTAAGGAAGCATCCAAACAGACTTTAGATAAGGTTTTTGGTGATGCATGATTTATTCAGAAAAAAGTCTTCGATTTATTTTAGCTGAATATGGTGTAGAGAGAACCCAAAAGGTTCTCTCTAGTTTTATATGTGATAATAAAGAAGTTCAAGATTTTATCAATAATCGAGCTATAACACATGAAGAAAGAGGTTTAGCCAGAACCATTTTAATCTTTGACGATAAGAACAGTACAATTGTAGGTTTTTATACTTTATCAATTAAATCTCTTGTCCTAAGTGAGAAGCTAAGTAGTAGTAAGAGAAAACGCTATTTTGGAACAGCTCAGACAAATGGAGATGTAATACCAGCTATTCTAATAGGACAATTAGCAAAGAATGATGCCGTTGTTACGAGTTTTACCGGTTCTGACTTAATGGATTTGATTTTCAGATACATATATCGTGTTGATAAGCTTTTGCCAAGTGTTGTTTCATATGTGGAGCATAATGGAAGTAAAAGTCTTTTTGGGTACTATGAAAAACACGGATTTGCTTATCTTCCAAGAGTAAAAGAAGAAAAAGATAAAGGCCTTTATTGTCATGTAATTCAAACAAGAAACATTGTAAGTTTATTTGAATAACAAACGGTTTTATGATCTGAATGTTTATACAGTTCTTAATATGATATTGATTTGCTTTTCCATAAATATTCGATAATATGTAAACACAGGTAGCAATACGCTGTATACTCGTGTAACCGAATTAACGTTTAAGCGTCATATGATGGCGCCGGCCACGAGGAAACCACCCTTCGGGGTGGTTTTTACATTCCGAGGTTTTTATGGATATTTTTGTTTATTCTGATGAATCAGGCGTTTTTGACGTTAAACATAATGATTATTTCGTTTTTTGTGGTTTAATTCTTCTTGGAAAAAATACCAAGGACCGCTGTGAACATCAATATGCCCATGTTGAAAAAGTATTGCGAGAAAGCAAGGGCTTTGATTCGGCTTTTGAATTGAAAGCAACCAGACTTAGTAATTCTGAAAAGAATCAACTGTATAGGTCTTTAAACTCATTTTATAAATTTGGTGTTGTAATTGATCAGAAGCAATTACACTCAAAAGTGTTTGATAGTAAGAAAACTAAACAAAGGTATCTTGATTTTGCTTATAAGATAGCGCTTAAAAGGGCTTTACAGAATCTGATCGAAAATGGTCTGCTTAAAGTTGATGAAGTCGAGATGATTCATGTTTATGTTGATGAGCATACAACTGCTACTGATGGAAGGTATGAATTGAAAGAGGCTTTGGAACAAGAGTTTAAGCATGGAACATTTAACTATAACTATCAATTCTTTTTTGAGCCTTTATTTCCTAGAATGAAAGGAATAGATTTGAAATATTGTGATTCTTCTTCAGTTCGTCTTGTACGAGCATCAGATATTATTGCAAATAAACTATATTACTTGTCTAGTTCTAATAAATTATCAAGTTTTAAATGTGATTCATTTTATATTGAGTATGCCCCTTTTAATTAAGAGGGAAAATTTAATAACTAATAGATTTTTATTTGAAACTGTTA
>JAEEGJ010019187.1_pt1 | contig 15113 bp, 9 predicted proteins | sample 8958761 | NCBI WGS metagenome assembly JAEEGJ01 (sample SAMN16246546, study PRJNA631951) | gut metagenome | biome: gut microbiome; feature: rumen; material: RS-attached | host: Bos | place: Iran: Karaj | collected 2018-10 | reverse complement strand
CCTGTAGGATGATTCTGAACAGGCTGTCAGCCGAATGCACCGTTTTGACAAGATCGTCATGCAACTTTCTGTCGTTTAACAAGATGCCCACGGTGTTGTCCTTGGAGTCCATCTTGGCTTGCACCTTGGCTATCAGCCCATCCAAATGCTTGGTCACGCCTTCCAGTTCCGAAATCAACTGGTTCGCGTTCCCCATAACTTTATCGGTCCCGGCAAAGAGACCGTTGATCGGTTCCTTGACACCATCGACAAGCTCGTTCACCTTGACCGTCACCTTGTTCAGGTTCGCAAGGCTCTTCTTGAGTTGAGGATCTGTCGTTACCACAAGATTCGTCAAACGGTCTTCAAGGTTCTCGGCTTTCACGAGAAGCGTCCTGAAGCGGTCCTGAAATTCCGGATTGGCGATAGTCCCGTTCAAAGCCGTCTTGACCGCTTCAAGCAGGACCTTCGTAGAATCGCAAACTTCGCCTGCAAGCCCGAGCGCTTCGGCAATACCCGCATCGAACTGACCCGTAATCGTGTCGCCCGGCACAAAATATTCATTCGCGTCGCCGAGAATCATACCAATCTGGCGTTCGCCCATGATACCGATATTCTGCACGCGGATTTCGGAATCCTTCGGAATTTTCACATCCGACTTGAGTCTAATCGTCACCACCACGCGGTGACCCGAAAGTTCGATGGACTCCACGCGGCCAAGCTTTACGCCATTGATTTTGACCGGGTCATCCAGAACAAGCGTACTCACCTGCGTAAAACGCAAATGATAAACGTCAAAGGTTTCACGCAAGTCCTTTTCGTTCAAAAAGAACATGCCAAATATCAGGATGACAATGGCGAGAAGAACGACAAGGCCTACAGAAAAGTATAGAACAGTATTCTTTTTCATTGCAAAACTAATCTAGCATATTTTGCGCTTAACATTTGATTGCAACAACAAAAATGTGGCATGAAATGAGTCGGATGTTCTTAGTGCCTACGGCGCTTCCACCCTCACGATGGGGCTGTTGGTCTCGATGCCGTTCACGTGGCGGTCGAGCCAGTCAAGCAAAAGCGCGTCGCGTTCCGCCTGCGGGAGCGCAAACTTCTCACGCCCTTCTTTCTGCATGAACACGTCAAGATAGGTCATCAAGACGCCCCCGGCGACAGACACGTTCATGGATTCAGTAATGCCGTACTGCGGCAGCTTGAACTCGTAATCGGCATGCGCGAGCGTATCCGGGTGATTCCCGTGGAACTCGCTACCTAGGTAAAACGCCATCGGCTGGTTCAAATCGAGGTCCAGCACGGAGTTCGTGGTGTTCGTGCTCGCCACGGCAATCTTGTAGCCCTTGGCACGCAGTTTTTCCATACAAAGCATGCGCTTCTTGTACAGATAAATACTCATCCACTTGTACGAGCCCTTCAAAATGGACTTGTTCACACTATAGGCGTTGTCTTCTTCAATCACATGCACATCCTGGAGCCCAAAAACTTCCGCCGTGCGGATGACCGCAGAAATGTTGTGCGGGTCAAACAAGTCCTCAAGTACCATGCAAAAATGACGCGTGCGACGGTTGACTACAGAAGTAAGCAACTCGCGACGTCTGTCTGTAACGCGAGCAAGCAGTGATTCCAAATCCCTCGGTTCACTCATTATTTGAATCCTTTTTTATAGTAATATTCGCCTTGAAATCGGACGGGTCAACGGACTTCGCCGGCACGGTGGAATCCATCGTTTGAGCCGAATCTGCAACAGGTTCAGGAACAGCTTCTACGACCGCATCCACAAACCCCGCAGAATCCGTTGTCGCCGTAGAATCGACGATGACGACATGCTGCTTGGGTTCAGCGGGTCTCAGGCGCGTAGGAGGCCTGTTCAGTTCTAGCATTTTGCGTTCAATATTTATGGCATCCCCGAGTTTCCACGGGCCACCAGCAACCACACTATTAAACTCCGCCAAGTGACGTTCATTTTCCGGAGTGTGCAACCTCTTGTCCTTCGTGATAGGCTTCTTGTTTCCGCCAAAGTACATTTTCGACGCTTTCTTGATATCGCCCACGATGCCGTCAATCTTCGAATTGACCACGCTCTTGAACACGCGCAACTGCATAATGGAATTCAGCACGGAATTAGCAGGGAACACGATTGCTTTTAGTTTGTACTTAAGCGTCCGCGGGGCGACCAAGTCCATGTCCAGATAGGCAATCGCAGTCCCCTTCAACGACCACTTCAGAATCTGCGCATAGCCATAGCCAAAGAACATGTTGCGCAGCGCAGGCTTTGCACCGGCACTATCCTGCAGCGCCCAGTAAAAATCGCCCGAAAGCCCATGGCCGTTGCCACCAGAAAAATAGCGGCGGTCACGACTAGTGTATTGCAACGTATATTCCGTTTCCAGGTAGGCGTTGACGAGGTCCGCCGTAAAAGGCATGTTGTCGAACAAGTACGTGATTTCGTTCACCTCAAGAGGAATCGTCCCCTCGTTTTCGTAAATCGCCCTGTACTGGCGACCGAGGCGCAGAAACACGTCCACCATCATGGGAGCCTTGAAATCGGTCGAAAAACCGCGATTCACGAGTTCCTTGTACGGAGCGCAGAATTCCTCGTTATATTCGACCTTCGGCCACAGCTTGAGTTCTTCCCCCGTGCAAGCCTCGTACTTGATATCGAGGCACTTGTTCATACCCGAACAGAATGCGCGCATGTCGTCAGCCTTATTTTTTACCTTCATCAAGAGTTGCTTGCGAGTCACCTCCGACGCAGGGACGTTCGTGGTGGCAAAAGACAGGGAATAACCCAGTGCGAGCACAACGGCAAGGCACACGCTCACAAAAGAAGAACGGGAAAACACGCATCGCATAAGGCACACCTCCTTTTTAGCTTAGGGTTACCTGAACTCCAGGCTATCTAAGGGAATCACGGTGAACGGCTTCAATGAATCGAACATGGATACAGGGCCGACTATCGAAATCGTCATCTTGTCCTTATCAAAATACTTAGCTATCATCGCCTTGACCTGCTCCGCCGTCACTGCGTTGATTTCCGTCACATAATCGATGTAATGGTTATCCGATTTTCCCAAAAGTTCACCCTTCGCAAAAATGGACGCAGTCGATGCCGGGGAATCGAACAAACTCGGCAGACTTTCGACCAGGGACTTCTTCGCCTGCGACAGTTCCTCCGCCGTAGGCCCGTCCTTCGCGAGCTTTTCCACTTCCTCGAAAATGAGCTTCATGGCAAAGCCGACCGTCTCGACCTTCGTCTGCAGAGCAATCGTCGTCATCGCCGTATCGCGGTAATCGTTACCGACCGTGCTATACACGCTATACGCAAGGCCCTCGTCGCTACGGACGCGGTTCATGAGTCTGGAGCTGAAGCTACCGCCACCTAAGATGAAACTTGCAACCGCGGTCGGATAGTAATCCGGATGCGGACGCTTCACGAACGGCTGATTCATAGTGATGTTCGCCTGCGTGATGTCCTTATCGACCACATATACGCCGGGCTTGCGGGCAAACGAAAGCGGCGTAGGCATCGACTTTTCTTCCGTCGAAACATCGACCTTCCAACCCTCAAAGAACGACTTGAGCATCGTCACCGCGGAATCCCTGTTGACATTTCCGGCGAGGGCGAAAACAATGCGCTTCGACGAGAACACACCCTTCGCGAGACGCTTCACGTCGGCGGCAGTGACCGCCTTATACTCTGTCGCGTTCGCATTCCAAAGCCTCGGGTTCGACACATAGTTCACCTTCGACTTGAGAGCCGAAAGCACCTTGGCAGGCGTCTCGTAGCGGCGTTCATAAGAAGTCACGAAGTTCGCTTTCACAATTTCAAGCTGATCTTTGTCGAACGACGGGTCCGTAAGCACCTTTCGCGCCAGTTCGAGCATCGACGGGAAGTGCATAGAAAGGCAGTTAATATCGAATGCCGAAAGGTACGTGCCCACGCTCGTCGAAATCGACGAACTCACGAATTCCAGCGAATCTTCAAGCGCATGCGCCGTAATCCCACCGCCACCGCCACGACGAATCATGGAACCGACCATTTCAAAGGCCGCCTCGTCCTTCAGCACCAGAGGCAAGTTGCTCTCTTCAAAATAAACGGAAAAATCCACAAGCGGGAGCGTCGTGTCGCTCACGATATAGCCCGTAATGCCGTCAGCAATCTGCACGCGGTAATCCTTCGGGTAGGGCGCCACGTACTTGTATTCCGGAAATTCGATCTTGCTGTAATGTTCCGGCAACGAACTAGGCTGAACGAAGGAATCAGGCTCCTCCGCCGCAGCCGAAAAAAAGTCAGGCGTATGCTTGACATGGGACGACTTTTTCGGCATCATCGAACACGATGTCAAAACCACCAGGGCCGCACAGAAGGCGGCAGAAATCACATATTTCGTTTTCATCCATTAGAAAATAGTAAACTAAAATGAAACATTCCAACCTAGACCAATGATTTTAAGGTTTATCGTTCCACATTCCAAATTATGACGTATATTAATACTTGAGCCTTCCTAGTGGTCACAACACGCGAAGTAAGTCACCTCCGGCTTCCGCACGGTTCTCCAGTCGAGACACAGAACCACCAGGAAGGCTTCTTCAATCCCTCCTATGAAAAAGGCCCGGTGCGGACGCACCGGGTCTTTTATTTAAACTTGTATGGCGGATGATGCCACAGGTTAGTTAAGTTCGCCGTCAGTTGTACCACCGCAATTGAAGAAGCAGTCATTAGAGCCAGAGGTGTTTCCAGCACTTGGATCAACATCACCCGAACTGCCTTCCAGCAAATTCATCTGGTAACCCATTTCAACTACTTCCATTTCCGGAGCCATATATTCTTTTTTCTGTTTAAGATTCATCTTTCCCTCTGTATGAAAATTAAATCAATTCACAGCCATAACCGCATTCTGCACCTTCAAGAGTTTGCGAATCCTCATCGGGTTCGCTAACTCCCATCAAACGATTCTGGTAGCGCACTTGGACAATGTTCATGGTTGGAGCCATGTATTCTTTTTTCTGTTCAGGATTCATTGGTGTGTCCCTTTTTGTTAAAAAATCTTGTTGGTAGAATTAATCCCTATCGCATCACCTTCTTGCCATAGTAGGCTCCGCGGGCATTGTTCACGCCGTTCACGCGGCGACCCCGCAGCGGCCCATGCCGATGTCGCAGCAAAAGCCGCCATCATAGCACTAACAGAAACCACACGAAAATTTTTCATCAAGATTTTCCAATCCTTATTTTGATGTTTTTTCAAACATAACAAAAACTTACATCATTTGCAACAAAATACGCACAATTTCCGTCTTTTTTTGGTACAAAATTATCCAAAACCCCATTTTTGAGCCAAGACCGCCACCCTTTTTCGCCCCCTAAAAAATTATTTTACAAAGATTTTTCACAAAAATTCCGGACAAACGGGTGAAAAAAGCGTGCAAAATGAGCGTCGCAGAAAAATGCTTGCATTTTTCTATGACCGAATGCAGCTCTGTGTGGCTCGGAACTTTAGTTCCGTTCACGGTTTATATTGATGAAATAGTCACCGATGTAACTTGCACATTCATAGAAATTTTAATTTCGTTATGAATGTAGCTGGGTACTGCGGACGCCGTAGGCGTCAAAAGCGTGTTAATATATCGGTAGGGGAAATTCCTTTGCTCGAAATGAATTTTCAGAATCCATCGTCCGTGATATCGCAAAAGAATTTAACGTCATCGTCGATTCCGTGAAAAACGACAAGAGCGACTTCGTCCATGACCGCTACTTCCGTTTCGCTAACTATCCTGAGTACTATCGCGACATCGGTTACCCTTTCAAGGTGGAATTTTTGGATGTCGGCCACGCCATCGACGATGTGGAACTGAAAGACTTTTCGCCTATCACCCTTGTCGCGCTTACGGCGATGAAGTATATTGGCGCTAAAGCGCAATATATGGCGCCTCGGTCATATCGGCAAGTACACTTGCCGCTGCGACTCTCGGCTTAGTATATTTGGGATGTCGAGAAGTTCTCGGTTTCCTTTCGTGAAGCGGCACTGCACCTGCTCAAGATGCAGAACACCGACGAAGGGAGGGATTTCATCAAGAAGTCGCTTTCGTACTTTTTCTGGAAGTGGCCATACAAGAGCGAGGTAATCAAGATGGACAGTCCGGAAGCATTGAAGAACAAGGGTTACGAGACCTTCGGCGAGCATTTCTTTAATGCTGGCGTCGAGAAAGGAAAACTGGAAGGTGCCGAACAGGAACGCAAAAAGAACGAAGTCGAAAACGCTGCCCGGGACAAGAAAATTGCGAAATATCTCCGTTCAATAGGCGTTTCAGCGGAAGGTGTGGCAACGGCTCTCGTCATCAAATAATGTTTTGGGTAGTTGGTTGTAGGGAAAAAATCCTCGAAACCGCTCCTTTATATTGTCTCCCCGTGCTCCGTTCACGGGGACTTTTTTTGTATGATAAAATTTACATAACGTTTTTGCTGTTTTTCGTATGATTTAAATCACATTTTTGACAAAAACGTGAAAAGTTTGTAAGTTTGTCGTAACATGTTTGAGAGGTGTATTTCCCCCCATTGTTTTAGCAATGGCCAAATTTTAGGTTTAAAGGTTGAGATTCGGGCTGACTTGCTCGAAACATCATTGACTTGTGCAGAAACACCTCGGCTTAAACAAGCTTTTTCAAAAAATTTCCATACAACACCAAATCATCAGGAAGGATAAACATGAAATCGAAAATTCATGTGTTTTCACGTATATTCACAAAAAAGCTCACTGAGCTTGCCAAAGTGAATTTGCTGCTTTTCATTCTATTCGCCGTGTTCGCGACCGCAAACGCGACCCAGTTAACTCTAGAGACAGATGCGCAAACTGGCGAAAAGTATGTCAATATGTCAGTTAGCAATGGATCTGATTCCTTAATCCTTTCCGAGGATATCACTTCGTTCAAAGTCTATGACGACGGCGGTAAAACCGGTAATTATGCATCTAGTCAGGGGCAAAATTCTCAGGCAGATCTTTACCTGGTTGCTCCGGAAGGGTTCATTTTTCAGGTGACTGGTTCAGTGACCACACTCCATTCCGATTATTTGACAATTTATGGTAATGATGTAGGTGACGTGTTGGCTTCTTCTCTTGGAAGTGGATCTAGCGCCTCCGTTGATGTCGGGTCGGTTGTAAGTATGGGGGATGTTGTTCATTTAAAGTTTTTCAAGGGCGCAGCAAACTCTGCGACATCTGCATCGGGTCTTGATTTGACAGTAACCCTTTCAAGTATTGCAATAATATATGGTGGTTATGGTAGTGACGCTAATGGGGGGTATGCCACATGTAGCAACAGATTCGCAAAAAAAGGCGAAAAAGTAACCGTGACAATAAATGCAAACGATTCTTACGCAATATATGACATTGCAATTTGGGAGTATCAAGGTGATGCCATAATGTATGATATCGATCAAGAATCGTTGACTTACAAAAGTGGGGTGTTGACGTTCAATATGCCGAACACGGGAAGGAGCGTGGCGGTTATACCAATATTTGAAAAATATGATGGCTACGTGGTAACAGTGAACAAACCCTCTGAAGGCGGATACATTTATAGTAATTGGGGGAATGTTAAGTTTTTTGTTGCGCAAAGCAATGAAAAGGTTTATTTAAAGGTTCATACTGACGATGGATACCTGTTGTCTTTGGATATCAAAACAGTTGATGGAACCTCCATCAACGTTAATAAATCAGCTTCTTCAGACGACGAATACTATTTTGATATGCCAAATAGTGACGTAATCGTAACTCCGACATTTAAGAAAGCTTATACTGTAACGATAAACAACCCGTCTTTGGGCGGCGCCGTTTTGTTTGATCAGCAAATGGCTTCTGTCGGTGAACTTGTTTCATTGACGATATCGGATAGTCTCGGTATCCTAGACAAGTCCAAATTCAAGGGACTGTCTGTCCTTGATGGTTCCGGTAATGAGGTGTATGTCTCGATTTCTTACGACAACAAAACCGCTACTTTCACGATGCCTGCATCGAATGTCATTGTTAAACCAGAATTTGAACGGAAATTGACGGCTGAAGATGGTCTTGTTGCGTATATGTCAGACGGCGTGGATGGTTCTTTTCTAGCAATTCCTGATGGCGTGAAGTCGTTCAAGGTGCGTGACAATTCTAGTGAAAAGCGACGGTTCAAGCTTAGTGTAAATACTCCGACTGGTTACGTCTTGCAAATGCGCGGAACGGTCACGTTGACAGATGAAGAGCAGTTGTTTGGTATCTCGACGCCCGATTGGTTGGTTCATTTGTCTAACCCAACTGGCGATACTCCCTATGATATTGGGGTCGTTTATGGTAAAGTGAACGATGACATATATTTTACGTTAGACAAGAGATACGCATTACAGGCCGATGTCGATATTACGGTGGACGTTGTTAATGGTTCTGAAAACCACAAAGCTGTAGTTGCTGAGGCCGTTGGCGGAACTCTGTCTCCTAGTGAGGTTTCTGCCAAGATTGGCGAATTGGCTGAATTTAGCGTAGACCGTGCTGATGGCTATGTGCTCAGCGGATTTGAAGTCAAGGTTTCTCCTGAAACAGCCTTGAAATTAAAAACGTACTCTTTCTTGCCCGATAAAGTATCTTTTAAAATGCCCGGTTCAGATGTGACGGTGATTCCTTCGTTTACAAATAAGGAGGTGACTGCCGATGAAAAGTATGCTTATGTGGAAATTCCCGAAAAAAATAAGAGAACTGTTGAAATTCCCGCTAATGTAAAATCGTTCAATGTGCGGTGTTTTTATGCCGGTACCTACTGTGCCAAAAATGCTGATGGTTCGCTACAGTTGACTGTACCCGAAGGAAAAAGGATGCAGTTGAGAGGTACAACGCTAGTTGACCAAGGCGGTCATCTAGTCATCTACGATGGATCGGATGGTGACGAAAAACTGATAGATGTGCAAAATGGTAGGGCTTACGAAGACAATACATTGATTAGTTCAGGCAACACCGTAACGTTTGACTTAAAGAATGGTGATCGTGGAGAACAGGTCGATTTTACGGTGATAGTTTTTGATCAGTCGGAAACTCCAAAAATTGAAATTGCCTCTGTTGAAGGCGGAACAGTTTCCGCATCAGCGGATATCACGGTGGGAAAACCGGTAACCTTGAATATTTCCCCTAAAGAAGGATTTTGGCTCAAGAGCCTTAATGTCGTGGATGCTTTCGGTAATTTTTTCCGCGTCCGTAGCGCATCTTCGTTTGCCAAGACCGCTACTTTCATGATGCCTGCATCGAATGTTACGGTTACACCTACATTTACTGATAACCTTACTGCAGCAGGGGGACTCTATGTCTATATGCCCTTTGGTGAAACAACTTCTGTTACGGTTCCAACGGGTGTGACTTCATTCAAAGTTACTATGGGTGATGAAACAAATACAAATGCTGATAGTTATCTCGAATTGATCAGCACGGAAACGAATAAACTTTTCCAGGTGACTGCTCGGCCATCTCTTAAAGATGGTGATAGCCTGACCATTTTTGATGGTAATGTAAATGCGGAAAAATTACTGTCTTCCTTGAGTACGGGAGGAGGGGTTGATAGAGGTGGGTATAGCTATATAGGACCTCTTGTCAGTTCGGGACCTTTAATGACAATTAAGTTGAAGGCTACTGATGATTACAATCGTGATTACATTGGTAATTTCGTCGTGACTGTTGGTGAGTCTGGAAATCATGTTGTGAAATTTGCGGATTATGCAGGCGGAATGATTGTTACCGAATCTGCCTCGGTTAAGACGGGTTCGAAAGTGAATTTCTCGATTATCCCCGATGAAGGATATGTTCTCAAAAGTATTAGTGCTAAAGATGATGACGGCAGAACTGTGGTTCTGGATGGAGCATCAGAATTCTGTTCCTCGTCTTCGTTCACGATGGGGCTTTCTGATGTGACGATTACCCCGGTTTTTGAAAAAAAACTGAGTGCAAAAGAGGGACTTGAAGTAAATATACCTTCGTACAACGAAACGAGAACGGTTAATGTTCCCTTGGAAGTGACTTCTTTGAATGTTGATCTGTCTAGTCAGTCTTATGGCTCCATTAAAAAAGGTTGTTTGGTATTGAATGCTTCTGAAGGATTCATATTGTCGCTGAATGGTTATATACGATTGGAAAGAACAAATGAAATCGTTGTTTATGATGGACTGCGGGACGGGGCAAAAGAACTTCTGCATGTTTTAGGTCAAACTGTAAATGATATTTCGGAAAAAAGTTCGGGGAATGTCATGACTTTCTGCTATGATGGTTACACCTACGCTTACTCATCTATGTATTTGCCGGTCACATTTGTTGACCAGCGTAAAGTTCGGGTGGCCTATGCTCATGGTGGTTCTGTGTCTAGCAGTAATGTTACGGCTGTGAACGGCGAGAATGTCACATTGACGGCGACTCCTGCGAGGGGCTTCCTGTTTGAAGGACTTTCCATTGTAGATGCCAAAGGAAATCGCGTGGAACCCACTCAGAATGTGAACTGGACTTCCGGTGCAACCAGTACGGTAACGTTTACCATGCCGGAGACGGATTATGTTACGGTGACTTCTAGGTTTGTTCCTGCAACCGCTCCGTATGCCACGGTTCCCGTTGTCGGCGTAAAGACGGTCAATATACCTGAAGGCCTAAATCCATTCCGTATTTATGATGATGGCGGCGAAACGGGAAAAGCGAGCAAGGGTGTGAATGGAACTCTTCTGCTTAAGGCTCCGGAAGACAACTTCTTTATCATGGGTGGTTCCGTCAAATCTGCCATGTATTATGATTTCTTGACGATATACGATGGAAACAATAATACCGCATCGAAACTTTGGGACAATGCGTACGGTATATTAACCGTACCGCCCTTCGCTACTTCCGGCAATGAGGCCTCCTTGACATACATCACCTCGGAATATGAAGAAGACGGCTTTAAGTTGAACGTGTCCGTTGGAACGCGTTCTTCGCATCGCATCACTTATGTCGGTAATGTTGTTGGCGGCTCCTTGGACGACTCAAAAAAGACCGCTAACTCCGGAGAAACAATCACCCTTATCCCGAGACCTGCAGAGGGCTATATTCTGGATGGCTTTGAAGTTGTTGATAAAAACGGCAATCCCGTGGAAGGTGACGGCACCCACTGGTATTCTCTTAATCCTGCTTCATTTGTGATGCCTTTCGAAGATGTTACGGTCACGCCTAAGTTTACGGCCATAAAGGATTTGTATATCAATATTCCCGGCGATTCGACGGTCGTTTATGCGAAAATTCCCAAAGGCGTTAACGCCTTCAAGGTATATGACCATGGGGGCAAGGACAATCGCTATAAAGCTGGTGATGCTGGCGCAATTGAATTCCTCTACAGGCCAGGCATCCTACAGGTGACCGGAAAAATGTCAAGTTGTGAAGGTGACGAAACAACTAGCGATTTCCTGCTAGCTTATGGTCAACACGGTCCGATAAGCAATCATTTTGCTGGGAAAATTGATGAAATACCTATGATTTGGGGTGTTACAGCTTTAGAATTCTTTGCTCAGAGTGAGGGTTGCGGTGACGACGCTTACGGTATTGACCTGACAGTAACGGTTATTGATCCTGAAGTGTCTGTAATCAATCCTTCCGAAGGCGGTACCGTTACTTCGGACAAGAAAATCGCTAGCATGGACGAAACGGTGACTTTGACGGCGAACCCTGCAGAGGGCTATTACCTAAGCAACATCAGTTTCAAGGATGTAGAGGGCTTCCCCGATCAGGAGGTTGCTTTCAATGATGATGTGAAAATTTCGTGGGTGACAGGCAAGGCGACGTTTACGATGCCGAGCCAGAACGTCTATGTCTATCCCTCGTTTGCAAGCGAACTTAGCACCACGGGCGGCCTGTTTGTGAAAATGCCTTCGTTCGGAAAATTCCTGCTCGATATCCCCGCTTCGGTGAAATCGTTCAAGGTATCCGGAGATGCAATCAAGAGCGGAATGACGTCTAATTCGGATGCGTATCTTGTCATGACGGCGCCGGAGGGCTACCAGCTCCAGGTGACTGGCAGCATGAATTTGGGGCAAAAGGGGTCGGTTGAAACGCTTACAATTTACGATGGTGAACCGACAACCGGTACAGGTAAGTTGATGGATGCCCAAACAGGAAAGGTTGACGAATTCTTCTTGGTGAGCTCAGGCAACGTAGCGTCCATCTACTTTAAATCCAGCCATTATTGGGATCCCGAGAACTTTAACCTGACGGTGTCGCTGGTTGAAAAGTCTGCCACAGTTAAAGTGTTCTCCGTTGCCGGTGGTTCTGTGACCGCCGACAAAAAAGAGGCGGAGCCGGGCGACGAAGTGACTCTTACCATAACCCCGGACAATGGCCACCTGATTTCGGACATCAAGGTTGTTGACGCGAATGGGGAACCCATTGAGCTGACGGGCGGCAAATGGTATAGTGAGAGCAACAAGGCTACGTTCACGATGCCTGCGACAAGCGTATCCGTTGTGCCGGCCTGGACGGACAACCTCACTGCCGATGGTGACAATCCGCTCTATGTGAACATGCTGGACGACGGCACGACGAATATGGTCATTCCCTCTGGCGTGACCTCGTTCAAGGTATATGACAACGGTGGCAAGGATGGACCATGGTCTTGTGGACTCGAGGGGCAATTCTGCTATGGAACTCTTGTAATCAAGGCGCCCATGGGGTATCTGCTGAGTTTCTCCGGGGAAGCGAGAATGCAAAAAAACAGTAGTCTTGCAATGTTGCAGATTAATGACGGATTAGGTACAACTGATAATGAAATTTTTGGTGGTTACGGAAATTGGCCAGATATTAGTCGTTTTGAACAGATAATCAGTTCAGGTGTGTATGCGACAATTTTGTTTAGAAGTTATGGTATGAAAAATGAAGATATGTCGGGCCTTAATTTGAAGGTTGAACTTGCTTTTGCTCCAGTCCACATTTCCTCTGCTACTGGTGGCTCGATGACTGCTGACAATTATTATGCAACAGACGGAGAAACGGTCACCTTGACGGCTACGCCGGATGAGGGTTATCTGTTCGATGGAGTCAAAATCGAGGATGCGGACGGACAAAAGGTCATGCTGGTGTCCTCATTTGATCCGGACGGCAAGCCGATAAGTTATATGGACGATGTTCACTGGTATTATGATATCAATACGGCTAAATTCATTATGCCGAGTTCTGCTGTGACGGTGACACCTGTGTTCACGAAGTTGAGCGACCTCTATGTGAATATGCCGAAGAACAGGACTATTGAGGTCCATATTCCTGAAAGTGTCGCTAGCTTTAAGGTCTATGATGACGGCGGCGATACTGGCAATTACAGCGATGAAGCAAACGGAACGCTTAAACTGATTCCTACGGATGGCTGGACGCTGAATGTGGCGGGTAAGGCGGCTTTGAGGAGTGGTGACGTTTTCAAGATTCAGAACGCGGTGAAGGTTACTCCAAAAGAGGGGACTCCTTATCTATGGTCCTTGGATGATTTCTACGAAAATAACGGTTCTTCGGACGGTACGGAAGTGGATATTGAACCGCAGACGGTATCTCAGGTGGCTGTAGTGAGCCTTGTTTCGGATGATGCTGGCAATGCGGCAGGAATCAACTTGACCGTAACGAAGGTGAGAACCTCCTTCGGAGCTGTGGGTGTTGCTTATGTCAAGGGTGATTTTTGGGGGAATCAGTATGGAGGTCATGAAAAAGTGGCTGTGATTGACAGTGCGTATAATGGCACGGATGCAGTCAGTATCACGGATGATATCAAAGTCGATACGGTTATCTATAATCGTAAATTCATCAAAGACACCTATTCGACAATGGTATTGCCGTTCAGCGTGAAAACGGAAAATGTTTCGGGACTTAATGCCGTGCTTTATTATAACGGCATCGGCAAGGACGCGAACAAAAATGATGCCATCAGGATGAAAGTCCTGTGGGCCACCAGTGAGTGGGCTAAGGCGAATGATATTCCGAATGCTGATGGTAAATGTTGTAAGGTTTACGGCGATTCGACTCTGAACGCCAATACTCCGTACTTGGTGCAGATGAATAGTGAATCATTTGTGGTCAAAGGCGGCGTGACGATTGTGCCTACTACCGAAGCGGTCACGAAGTATAAAGAATGGGAGTGGGAATTCCGCGGCGTTTGGCAGTACAAGAAGTGGGAAAAAGGTAACAAGGAACTGGGCTATGCCTACGGCTTTGCCGCAAGTGCTCCTGAAAACAGCAACATCAAAGTCGGCGATTTCGTGAAGATTGGCGAAGGCACGTATATCTACCCGTTGCGCGCTTACCTCGTCAGTACAAACATTCCAGAAAGTTCGTCGCCAGTGCAAGGCGTGCGTGCGAACGGTGCTTACGTGAAGCGCCCGACCGTCAAGCAAAAGGAACTGCCGGAACTCATGAGCGTGATTGTTGACAGCGAAGACGGTAATGAAGAACACACGACCGTCATCGGCCAGTTCAACACTCGTACGGGCGAGTTCAAGATGAACAATGCTGCGACCAAGCGCATGTTCGACGTGAAAGGCCGCAACGTGGGCAACAAGGCGAATAAAGCCCGCGGCGCCTACTACGGAAAGAAGGTGCGATAGAACTTAGAGCTTAAATCCAATGAAATGAAAAGGTAGCCCTTGCGGCTGCCTTTTTTGCGTTGTGGACTAATTATCCACGAAACGGTGTGCGAGGCTTGTGATATAGTTCACTTTCGGGGATATATTACTATTGGGTTTAGTTAGGAAGAACACTGGTGTGTTCATGCTTGGTTTTGTATAGCCACGCGTTTTGCGTGGTCTGTTCCCTTGCATGTATCAAATCAGTTTGGAGGACTTGTCCCCTCGGGGATAAAGAGTTAGGCATGATACAAAAGGAGAACAAGTATGAACCATTTCGGTTTAAAATGTGCTGCGATAGCGCTTGCTTTTGCGGCATCGGCTCAGGCCTTTACGCTTACGGGTAAGGTAAGTGACGAAAGCGGCAAGGCCGTCCAGAACGCTTCTGTTTCGCTTTTGGGCAAGGCTCTCAATACGAAGACGGATGCTTCCGGCGCTTTTACTTTACATCAGGATGAACCTGTTACCCCCGGTGACTCGACTGGTCCGGGTCAGGGTG